>Ga0157369_10000546_pt1 | contig 49491 bp, 49 predicted proteins | sample C25metaG_FD_113461 | JGI IMG/M metagenome (GOLD analysis project Ga0157369, IMG submission 113461) | Corn rhizosphere microbial communities from Kellogg Biological Station, Michigan, USA - C2-5 metaG | ecosystem: Host-associated > Plants > Roots > Rhizosphere > Soil | place: USA: Michigan... | reverse complement strand
TCTTCTTTAGAAACAACCCATCCAATACTTACAGCAGGAAAGGTTCTATATCTATCATTAGAGACTTGAGATGTTGCATCTCTACGCACTGAAGCATTTAAGAGATATTTTCCTGCATAATCATAATTGATTCTTCCAAAGAAAGATTCAATTCTTTGCTGGCTTTGTGTAACATCTGGTATTGGGTCTTTCGCAACTAATGTTGTATTATAATGTAATATATCTGTTCCATTACCCACATTAAGTGATCCATTTGTACCATCATAATTTACATTTTTTGCAGACCAATAATCTTCGGATCTAGAATCTCTGATTCTAGAAAAACCCGCTAATAAGTCAAGATTATGATTTCCAAAGGTTTTTTTCCAGTTAATAGTATTGTCCCAAACATAATTTCTATATCTGTTATTTCTGGTTACCAAACTTGATGGTTTTTGAGTATCTACTGGGACATAAGAAAATGTCGGAGTGTACTCGTATTTGCTTGGGCTATAATTATCACTGGTATAACTACTTCTAAATGTAAAGTCTTTTAAAAACTTAACTTCTGCCCACACATTATTAAGCATTCTTTCCTGTCTTTCTTGGGAACGGTAAAGATCAAGTTTCGCTCTTGGATTAGGTACATTTAATAATGTAATATATTGATAATCACCCGTCGAAGGATTCATCACATCAAAAACAGGTGGTGCATTACGTGCATCCAATAAAGGATTTTGTGCTGCATCAGTACGTGTTTTGGAGAATGAGAAATTATCTCCAATTGTGATATTATCTGTAATCTTATAACTAAGATTTAACTTGGTATTAAACCTGTTAAAACCACTTCCAGAATTGATTCCTTGTCCTGCAGCCAAATTACCTTCATCCTGAAGATAGCCTACACTACCGTAATAATTAAGTTTACCCAAACTTCCTGAAGCAGAAAAATCATTTGAATTGATAATGCTGGTACGTAAAATCTCTTTAAACCAATCTGTATTTCCAGGATATTGTGCTTTTGTTATAAACTTAGTAGGATCAGTTACTCCTTCGTTGACTAATTTTTCATTATACAATTCTATGTATTGATCTCCATTCACCATTTTCGGAACATTGGTAACAGTCTTGAATCCTAAATAAGAATTAACATTAAAAACAGGCTTTCCTCTCCCACTCTTGGTTTTAATAATTACCGCTCCATTGGCTGCTTTAGCTCCAAAAATTGCCAAACTGGAAGGATCTTTCAAGACACTCATCGATTCGATATCCTGAGGATTAAGGAAAGAAATATCTTCCGTCAGCATCCCGTCTACGATAAAGACAGTATTACCAGTTAATGAACCAATACCTCTGATATCCACTCTCGGAGAACCTCCTGGTGTACCAGACGTCACAACATTTACCCCAGCAAGTTTTCCTTGTACAGAATTAAGAGGATTCGCATTTGGCTTATCTGCTAAATCTTTTGCAGTTACAATCCCGATACTTCCTGTTACATTCTCCTTTTTCTGAGTACCATATCCTATCACAACTACTTCTTCGATTTTATTCTCTTTGGAAATCGTGTCTTGTGTAGATTGTGCATGCAAATTGCCTCCAAAGTAGATTGCGGCAATGAGCAATGGTAATTTCACATAATTTTTTCTCATAATGTTCTTATGTATTATTTTCTACACCGAATATATATAAATTTTTAACACCACGTTAATTTTTATTAATACCCACATAAAATACTGTATATCAAAAATTTAAATTAAAATTTCAACAAATTATTCCATAAATAGCCCTTATAAAATTCCCCATTTTTTGGCGCAATATTTGTCTATTTAACATAATGTAACTTTTAATAACTCACTTTGAGTAATTAACGATGTTAAGTTTAGCATACAAACAAATTTTCAAATATCTAAATATGAATACTAACAGATTATCGCCCCGGATGCAGGAAGCATTGATAAAACAAATGACAAAAGAAGCACACGCTTCACAAATTTTCCTTTCTTATGGATGTTGGGCAGATGTAAAAGGTTATGGTGGAATCGCCAATTTCCTTTATCGGCACTCGCAGGAAGAAAGAAATCATATGATCAAATTTATGCGCTACATTCTGGACAGAGGCGGAGAAGCAAGAGTGGAAGCCATTCCTGCACCACCGGAAAACCCACGAAACTTGACAGACGCCTTTAATAAGGTTTTTGAACACGAAGTTGATAACACAACTGCCATCTACGAAATCGTAAACTTATCTTTTGAAGAAAAAGACTGGGCAACGTGGAACTTTATGCAATGGTTTGTAAAAGAACAAATTGAGGAAGAAAAATTAGCACTTGAATTAATTGACAAATTGAAAATAGCCGGCGGAGACAGTGCTTCAGATGAATCTCTATTCACTTTAGACAAGGCATTGGAATCTGCGCCTGACGATGTTTCTCTTCCGCAAGAGGCAACGGCTGAAAATCCTTCTTAACAACAAATTAAATATCACTAACTTTGATCTCCGTTTTTTTACGGAGATTTTTTTATTAATTAAATATCAAAAAATAAAAATGGCAGATATTATAGAAAGTAATCACGACAACCAAGAAGAATTTTACAAATCACTCAAAGAAAAATTGGAAAGTCAACATAATTTCCCCGAAGAATATCTTTTCAAATTCATCGTACCTGGAGATTCTGAAAAAATAACAGAAATACTAAGAGTGTTTGATGAACTTAAATATACCTTATCCAACAGAGAAAGTTCTAAAGGAAAATACACTTCCGTTTCTTTGCAATGCTTTGTGATGGATGCAGATCAGGTGATCGACATCTATCAGAAAGTAGCAAAAATAGAAAATGTCATGATGCTGTAAATGAATTATAAATCATGATTGATAAATGATTTCAAAGTGGCGCAAAACTTGTATTTTCATTATCAAATATTTTTAAAATAAATGTAATGAAAAAGTCGTTTTTCAAATTTCTTAATAAAATTAATATTGCAGTTTTACCAAAGTACAGCAAAAGAGATTTTACAAAACTTAATAAATTTCAGAAGGCAATTTTCGGATATCGTTATTTGGTTTTGATCAATTCATTAGACTAAATCGTCAAAAATTTAAACATAAAAAAAGCGTTCAAATAATTGAACGCTTTTTTATTTATATTATTAATTCGATTAAGAATTCTCAAGAATATAACTGAACATCAACGGTGCACAAATCGTTGCATCACTTTCCACGATGAATTTCGGAGTTGTGATATCGAGTTTTCCCCAAGTGATTTTCTCATTCGGAACAGCTCCGGAATATGACCCGTAAGAAGTTGTAGAATCTGAAATCTGACAGAAATAACTCCAGAACGGAATATCGTGCATTTCCATATCCTGATACAGCATCGGAACCACACAGATTGGGAAATCACCCGCAATTCCACCGCCAACCTGGAAGAATCCAACACCTTTTCCACCAGAATTTTTCGGATACCAATCAGCCAGATAAGCCATATATTCGATTCCTGATTTCATTGTGGAGAATTTCAAATCGCCTTTGATGCAATACGATGTGAAAATATTCCCCATTGTAGAATCTTCCCATCCCGGAACTACGATTGGCAAGTTTTTCTCTGCAGCTGCGATCATCCAGGAATTTTCTCTTGGAATCTCATAATACTGCTCAAGAACGCCTGACAAGATCATTTTGTACATATATTCGTGCGGGAAATATCTTTCTCCTTTTTCGTCTGCATCCTTCCAGATTTCGTAGATGTGTTTCTGCAATCTTCGGAACGCTTCTTCTTCCGGGATACAAGTGTCAGTCACTCTATTCAAGCCTCTTTCCAAAAGTCCCCATTCTTCCTGAGGCGTAAGATCTCTGTAATGTGGAACTCTCTCGTAATGAGAATGTGCAACAAGATTCATTAGATCTTCTTCTAAGTTTGCGCCTGTACAAGAAATAAAATCCACTTTACCCTGACGAATCATCTCAGCAAGAATTTTCCCTAATTCAGCAGTTGACATTGCGCCGGCAAGTGTAATCATCATTTTCCCGCCATCTTTCAGGTGGGCAACATAAGCTTTGGAAGCATCTACCAATGCCGCAGCATTAAAATGCAGATAATATTTTTCTATGAACTCAGTAATCGGTTTGCTCATTTTATTTAAGATTTTTGCAAAGATAAGGATTTGTTTGGATGTCGGAAGTTGGATGCTGTTAACAATAATTATTTGGGCAGCTTTATCCGCCTGTAGTTTATCCTGAGCGCAGTCGAAGGGTTCCCAATCTTTTTTGCTCGAAGATTTCAGTTTAAATAGAAATTAAGTCAAAGCAAAAAAGGATTTCCACTCAAACCCAACGAAGTGGTTCATCGATTCAAAGTAAAAAAATAAGAAATTGAGATAAGTCGGGCTGCAGATTCAGCATAAATTCAAGTTTTGTCATTAAATTGACATTTATTAATTATAAAATAGCCGCAGAGCGGTGAACTGTTAATAGAGACAAATTAAATAGCCCAAACTAAGCTCCAGAGGAGCGACCTGTAAAAAAAACCAAAACATTATTCAAAAAAAAATTACATCAATTACAATAATTTAATAATTACATCATTAACATTTATCTTCCATTTTAAACCATCAAAAAAAACCTAAAACGCTCCAATTCTAAAAACCATATTAACTGTATTTTATCTTAATTATTCGCTCTTGGTTCGTCATCAATTAAACCTTACTTTTGCAAATTCAAATAAAATATAGAATACAATGCTTTCGGTTCAGGGATTAGGCTTACATCACGCAGGAAATTATCTTTTCAAAGACACCAATTTCACCATCAAAAAAGGAGACAAAATCGGTTTGGTTGGGAAAAACGGAGCCGGGAAATCCACGCTTCTAAAAATACTTTCCGGAGAAATCAATTTCTATGAAGGCAATGTGATTACCGAAGGTAAAATCACAATTGGTTTCCTAAAACAGGATCTTGACTTCGTAAAAGGAAGAACCGTTTGGGACGAGACGATGCAGGCTTTTGAGCAGATCAACGCTTTGAAAGACGAATTGGAAGAAGTCAACCATCAATTGGCAACCAGAACCGATTACGAAAGTGATGCTTACACCGATCTCATCAACAGAATGACAGATCTGAACGATCTTTTGATGAATTTCGATGCTTATAATCTGGAAGGCGATGTGGAGAAGATTTTATTTGGATTGGGTTTCAAAGCAGATGATTTCCATAAAATTACCGACGAATTTTCCGGCGGTTGGAGAATGAGAATTGAGCTTGCAAAGCTGCTTCTTCAACAGAACGACCTGATGCTTCTGGATGAGCCTACCAACCACCTGGATATGGAATCTATCATCTGGCTGGAGGATTTCCTGAAAGATTATCAGGGATCGATGTTACTTGTAAGTCACGATAAACAGTTTATGACCTCTACCTGTAACCGAACTTTTGACGTTAACAATAGAAAAATTGATGATTACAAAGCCAACTATTCCAAATATCTGGAACTAAGAAAAGACAGAAAAGAAAAACTCATCCAGGCTAAAAAGAATCAGGATGCAGAAATAAAACATACAGAAGAATTGATCAATAAATTCCGTGCGAGTGCTTCCAAAGCATCTTTTGCGCAGTCATTGATCAAAAAACTGGACAAAGTAGAACGTATTGAAGTTGAGAATGAAGACGTTTCCAAATTCAACATTAGATTTCAACCGAGTGTACAGCCTGGAAAAGTAATTTTCGAAGCACAGAATCTTGGGAAAGCTTACGGCAAAAAACAGATTTTCGATAAAGTGGATTTCATCGTAGAAAGAGGCGCCAGAATTGCTTTGCTTGGACAAAACGGACAAGGAAAAACAACTTTAGCAAAAATTCTTGCGGGCGACATTACAGATTATTCCGGAGCTTGGAATCTTGGTCATAATGTGAATATCGGCTATTTTGCTCAGAATCAGGAAGAAGTTTTGACACCTGAAAAAACCGTTCTTCAGGAAGCGGAAGATTCTGCAACCGAGGAAACAAGACCTAGAGTTCGTGATCTTTTGGGATCTTTCCTTTTCCAGGGCGAAGATGTGACTAAGAAAACGAAGGTCCTTTCCGGAGGAGAAAGAAACCGTCTGGCACTTTGTAAACTGTTACTTCGTCCGTTCAACACGTTGATTATGGATGAGCCTACGAATCACTTGGATATTCAGTCGAAGGAGATTATCAAGTTGGCACTTCAGAAGTTTGAAGGCACATTGATCGTCATTTCCCACGACCGTGAATTCCTGCAAGGTTTGTCGGACAAGATCTTCGAATTCCGTGATGGAAGTATGAAAGAATTCCTTGGTGACATCAATGAATATCTTGAATTCAGACAAAAAGAAAGCATCCGCGAAATCTCTGCTGAAAAAGCAAAACTCCATCAGGATGATGTTCCGGAAGTTAAGATTCCAGAACCAGTTGTAAAAACTCAGGAATCTAATATTATCGTAAGCAAGGAACAAAAGAACATTCAGAATAAAATCAAAAAAGTAGAAGAAAAGATCACTGAACTTGAACTTAAGATAGAGGAATTTGAAAGTTCTTTCACCAAAGAAAATCCCTCTGAAGAAACTTTGGAAACTTACAGCAAAACAAAAGAAGAATTGGATTTGACTTTGCAGGAATGGGAGTTTTTGGGAACTCAACTGGAAAGTTAAAATTTAAATTTTAAAATAAAATATAAACTGCATTAGACTTCTGATGCAGTTTTTTATTGACCACATTTCCATTTGTTTTTGTATTTTCATCGCAGGAAAAAATTTAACTTTAAACCAATGAAAATAGTTCTGATTATTTTAGGTGTAATTTTAATTGCATTAATATTAAAATCTTGTTTACCAAAAAATGATAACAAAGAATTTAAAGATACTTCTCGTCAAAATATTTCTGAACAAAAGAAATTAATTCAAAATGATAAGATAATTATTGTTGACGGTGCAAGATATGAAGATATAAAAAAGGCAACACTTCAATTCTGTAATATTTATAATAAACAAAATCTAGTAGCAATTGTAAAACTGACAAAAATTTCTGAAAATCTATCAGTTCTTACTTTTCCTTATGACATTGATTTTGGAACTCTTTGCTTTCTAACAAATTATCTTTATTATCCAAATGAGATATTTTACAAAGCAGATATTAAAGCCTGGACTACAACTAGACCAAACGATGACTTTATTTCTAATGAGAATGAAAATCAATATTCAATGCTTTTTATTCCTAATGATGATAAAGAATATGATAATGTTTACATGACTACAAAAGAGAACAAAGGTTACAAATTAGGTTTCGCAATTGGTAAATCAAAGAATTTGTTTTTTCCAAAACTTAACTTCATTGAGAATAAATATAGGATTAAGGACATAGAAGATAAACCTAATGAAGAAATTAAGTAATAAAAGTCATACCATCTACTGTCACATATCCTCAAGCACCTCAATAAATTAAGCAAAATAACCGATGAAAATTTTGAAATGAATTGGAATTTATTGTAATCCAGCTGGAAAACTAGGATTTAAACTTTAAAATAAAATAAAACCTGCATTAGACTTCTGATGCAGTTTTTTTGTTTAGTGAAAAATTTAAATAAAAATTTATTAAATAATTAAATAATTTTAATTTCTTTGTGAAAAATAAACTATTTAATTTAAAAACATTAAAATGAAGAAAACAATTATTCTTTCACTATTACTAATTAGTCTACAAACATTTGCACAATGCTGGCAGAAAATAAGTGCCGGAAGCTATCATTCGGTTGCTATTAAAAACGATGGTACACTCTGGACTTGGGGAGATAACTCTGCAGGCGAATTGGGCGATGGGACAACAACTGAACGAAATACCCCAAAACAAATTGGAATAGCAAAAAACTGGAAAGAAATCTCAGCTGGTAATACTCATACGCTTGCAATCAAAAATGATGGTACTTTATGGAGCTGGGGAGGAAATAATATCGGACAATTGGGAGACGGAACTTATACCGACAAACATATTCCCACACAGATAGGTACGGATACAAATTGGAAAAGTATTGCAACGGGAGATGGTAATTCATTTGCAATAAAAACCAATGGAACACTTTGGGCTTGGGGAAATAATAATTCCGGACAGCTGGGAGACGGAACAAACGTTAAAAAAAATATACCAACTCAAATTGGCAGCGAAAGCAATTGGCAAAACATTGCGGAAGGAGGTTTTCATACACTTGCAATAAAAACCAATGGAACACTTTGGGCTTGGGGAAATAATAGTTCCGGGCAGTTGGGAGATAACACCACAATTAGTAAAACCATTCCAACTCAAATAGGAACAGATACGAGCTGGGTAAATATAAGTGCAGGATTGAATCATTCTGTGGCAAGCAATACAAATGGAGCCTTATACACTTGGGGCGGAAATATTTTTGGACAATTAGGCAATGGAACAACCACGGAAAAGCATGTTCCGACAGTTATATTTGATCAAATTAAAAATATTGAAACAGGTGAAAACTATACGGCAGTTATTACCACAAATGGTTATCTATTCGCTTGGGGAGATAATGCAAATGGACAGCTTGGTGATGGAACGAATATTAACAAATCTGTAATTACCCGAATAGGAACAGCTAGTGATAAGTTTAATATCTCTGCCGGCCACGGTCATACTTTAGTTACTAATGTAGACGGATTTCTTATGGCATGCGGTGATAATATAAGCAGCCAATTAGGTGACGGAACCAATGTAGATAAAAACACATTAGTCAATATCTCTTGTACTACTCTTGGAGTGAATGATTTAGATTTAAATAAGAATGCTAAAATTTATCCAAACCCTGTCAAAAATATCTTGACTATTCAAACTGAAGATCAATTACAAAAAGTAGAAATTTACTCTGCTACCGGACAATTATTAAAATATGATTTATCAAAAGAAATAAATCTCACTAGTCTACCAAAAGGTAATTACATCTTAAAAATTAAAACAAACAAAGGAATACAAGTACAGAAAATCATCAAAGAATAAAGTTGTTTTATTAATCCGAATCGCTGCGATTTAGATAAAATTTCATTTTTCACATTAATATTATAAACTGCATTGGACTTCTTGATGCAGTTTTTGTTTGAGATATTTCCATTTGTTTTTGTAATTTCACATTAAATAAAACCAATCACAAAAGTTATACAATGATCAATAATCTCAAAAAATACCTCAACGAAGAACAAGATCCAAAAGCTGTAGAAAAGATCGTAGAAAAAGTAAATGATCTGCTGACCAATGGCGAAACTCTAGAATACATCGCTGTTCAAAATAAACCTGCAATTAACATATCTCCAGATTCTATCGTCCTTACCAATAAGAGAATCATATTTTTCCGTTCCAAGACATTCGGGTTGGTGACAGATTTTCAGGATTATCTTTGGAAAGATGTTGGCGAAAGTCACATCAGCGAAGCCATTTTAGGCTCGACTTTCAAAATGACTGCTGTCAGCGGATTTGTTGAAACTATAGATTATATTCCAAAATCTCAAGCCAGAAAACTTTACCAATATGCACAGGCCAAAGAAGAAGAAATGATAGAATTTCGCAGGCAAAAAGAACTGGAAGACAAACGTGCCACTTCCGGCGGAATTACCGTCAACACACAACCAGAGCAAAAAGAAGAACCTAAGCAAGAGACTCCAAGTGAGGATCCGATGGAAACTCTAATGAAATTAAAGGCATATCTCGACAATGACTTAATATCTGCTGAAGATTACGAAACGAAGAAGAAAGAGATATTAGCCAGAATGTAAATACAGAATCAATCTCAATAAAGCTCAAAGCAAAATGTGGATACGCATTTTGCTTTTTTGTTTAAATTTACATTCATCAATAAAAAACGAATGTCCCAAATCTTCCGAACCCATTTAGAAAAATTCATCAAGATCAACGATGAAGATTTCGAAAAGATATTCTCTTTTTTCGAGGTCAAAGTTTTTGCTAAAAAAGTAAATCTACTGGAAGAAGGACAAATCTGCAAACACAATTATTTTGTTCTGAATGGTCTTCTCCGCAAGTTTTTCATTAATGAAAAAGGAACGGAACAAATCACGGAATTTGCCATAGAAACATGGTGGATGACAGACAATATTTCTTATGAACACAAAGTTCCTTCCGAATTTCACATCCAAACCGTCGAAAAGTCAGAGATTCTCGTTATCTCCAGTGATGCTCAGGAAAAATTATTGGAAGAGTTTCCCGTAATGGAAAGATACTTCAGGTTTGTTTACCAAAGAGCTTATGCGGCCAATCAGATGCGGGTCAAATATATTTTTTCGCTTTCCAAAGAAGATTTTTATTTCAATTTACTTAAGAAGCAACCTGCTTTTGTGCAGCGTGTTCCGCAATACCTTATTGCTTCTTTCCTTGGGTTCACACCGGAATATCTGAGCGAAATCCGGAAAAGAATCGTTTCTTAAACCAGTTTAAGTTTTTAGGAAATCATTGTTCGTTACTTTGCTGAGCAAATCAAAAACAATGAAAAACTCACTAAAAAAAATCTTTCCACAGCTCTTTCTGAGACTGGCATTATCATTCACATTTCTTTCTGCTGTTGCAGACCGTTTTGGATTTTTAGGTGAAAATTTTGTGTGGGGCAACTGGGATAACTTTGTGATCTACACAAAACAGATTACCGCTTTTCTGCCAGAATCCCTGAGTGAGTTTGGAGCTTATTCGGCAACATTTTTAGAAATTCTTTTTGCCATCCTTTTGATTCTTGGATTCAAAACCAAAGCCACTGCAATTGCTGCAGGAATGTTACTCTTCCTTTTTGGACTGAGTATGACCATTACGCTCGGCTTCAAAGCACCATTCGATTATTCCGTTTGGGTAGGCTGTGCGGCTTCATTTCTACTGGCCGTTCAGGATCAGTTCTATTTCAGTATCGATAACAATTTTATTAATCATAAACATCTTTAACAATGGACAAACGTATCAACATCAACACCACAGAACCTCACGCTTACAAAGCAATGTTCGCACTGGAAGGTTATCTGGCTCAGGCAGAAATCTCCAAAACTATCAAAGAACTTATCAAAATCCGCGCATCGCAGATCAACAATTGTGCTTACTGTCTGGCAATGCATACCAAAGACGCTATTAAATACGGGGAATCAGCAGAGAGACTTTTCATCGTAAGTGCGTGGCACGAGGCAGAAAGCCACTTCACAGATGAAGAAAAAATTGCTTTGAAAATGACCGAAGAAATCACGCAAATCTCCCAACACGGATTAAGCGACGAGACTTATCAAAAAGCTTTAAAGGTATTTTCTGAAAAACAAATCGCTGAGATTATTATGGCTATCGTAACCATCAATGCATGGAACAGAATCGCCATCAGCACGCAACTTCAAATTGGAGAATAACATAGCTTTCATTAATATTTAAAAATAAAAATCCCGGTCAGAATTTGATCGGGATTTCCGGGTAAATAAATCGAAAAATGAAAATTTAATAATAACAACAATATTTTTATAACTCAGGAATTTCAAAGAAAAGGATGATCGCATTTTCTGTCAGCGCTTCAAATTCCAGTTCTTCGATATCCCAAATAAGAATCGCATCTCGGTTTTCTATCAATCGGTTTTGAAATTCAAAAGCCCCATTGATAACCATTCCGAAGATTCCGTTTTTCTTTTCTTTCAGAATATAATTCCCTGATTCTCGCCCATCAAATACACCTATGAATCCCGGAAAATTAAAACCCGAATCAATAAAATTAAGTTTATTACGGATATCAAGATCCAACTGATTGATCCTGTAAGAATTCTCTGTTACTTTTTTATTGAATTTAATAATCAGAACATCGGCATCTTCATCAGCCAAAACATTTTTGATTATTACATTTTGATCTTCCCCAGATTCAAAAACTACAACTTCTCCTGTTTCTATGATCTTATTAAAATTATTGATCTTTACCTTTCCATAAATTGGGAGAAAAATCACTTTCTGATTGGCTTTCAGAGTTACAAGGTTTTGAGAGTCTTTATAAATCACAAACTCTAAAACTTCATACAACGTATGGTCCGTGCTGCTTACCTTTCTATCATTTTTGTAAACATCTGCAATGGCAGCACTTGGGGCAAGATCCCAAAACCTGTAATCTGATTTTAATATTTTTGAAGGTGTCTGGACAAGCATATTTTAATATTTATTAAGTATTAGAGAGCCTCAGACTGACAATGGTCATATCTTCGAGAATTTCAGACTTGCATTTTTAAATTCGAGTTTACCACAGTAACGAAAGCATTCAGTATTAGTGATGTCATGCTGAGGTTCTCGATGCATCATCATAGATTCATTTGAAAAAATTCCGGAATCCATTGCCAACAACCTATGAAAACATGACAACATTCTGAATTCCGGAAAAAAATAAACTTATGAAAATTATTATGGACATCTACATCTACGAGAGACGTCAGATTATAGATGTTAAATTTTTAAAAAGATATTAGAATTTAGATGTTACATTAGACTAATAACTTTAATAATATTTGTTGTCGACTCGCACTTCTTGAATCTTTTGCCTTGATTCTTATTTCTTCCTTACGCATTCACTTTAACCGTATGCGCCAGCTTGAAACCTTCGGCCAGACTTCCAGTCAGTGTACTCATCTCGTTTGCAGTCCCATCGCTGAAGACATTATCAGTAGAGTTGTAAGTATAACCAGTCATTCCACTGTAATCACTGCTTGCGTTCACCAATTCCACTGCACTTCCCGACCCTTCCGGAAAAGCAATCTGAGTGATAAGAAGTGATGTTCCCACATTATTATAAATATGAACGTGTATATGTGTTGCCCGCCCGTCATACCAACCTGGAAAAATAGATGTATAACTTACATTTCCATTTTCATCGGTTGTCTGCCTTCCTCTGAGAAAATGATAATTTGTATAATTCGTGGACTGCATCCCTGTTCCCCCATATTCGGAATAGTTGCCATCTTTATCGCAATGCCATATATCGACGATCACGCCTTGTAAAGCTGCACAATTGGCTTTTACGTTTTGTATTGTCAAATTAATTTCAAAAGGAACGCCTGTTCTGTCGCCAACTATATTGGTCTGGACAAGAGTCGATGGGGATTTGGTGGGGAAAGGACCTTCTGTCTCAGAATTGGTAACTGCACACGCTGTAGAAACGGAATTATCTATCGTTACATCTTCACCTTCATCATCTTTGCTTCTGCAATGCAAAACAAACGGTGCCGCAACCACAGTTACGCCTGCTAATCCCAGACTTTTAAGGAAGTCTTTCCTGCTCACCATCCTCATCTTTTTAAACATTTAAGTTTTACAAGTCAAAAGTAGGGTGATTGGAAAAGAAGGAGAAATTTTTGAGGAAAACGGCAGAATTGTGTCGTTTTATCGGCGAAATCTTAAAGGTATCTTAATAATATCCAATGATTTTCTTGAGATCATCTTTGTAAGTTTCCCCGACTGGAATAATAAAATCTTCCAGATGGATATTCTTGTTTACAATACCTTTGATCGCTTTTATTGGCAGAATGTAAGATCTGTGAACCCGGATGAAATCCTTTTCGGGAAGTTTTGCCATAATGTTTTTCATCGATGATCTTGCTGTGATCTTGGAAGCATTCTTGAGATGAATCTGGATATAATCATCCAAACCTTCGATCATTTTGATGTCTTCAAATTCTATCTTATGAAGTTTGTAATCTGCGCGGATCAGGAGATGCTGCGTCTGTAATTCGGTGGAAGATTTCAATGCTAATTTCTCGACAGCTTTCTGAAATCTATCAAACGAAAAAGGTTTTACAAGATAATCAATGGCGTTCACATCAAAAGCGTCTACGGCATATTCGGAAAAAGCGGTTGTGAAGATTACTTTGATGTCCTGAGAAAGGCTTTTATAGAAATCCAATCCGTTTTTGTTCGGCATTTGAATATCCATAAAAATTAGATCTACAGGGAACTTTCGGAGATATTTTTCGGCATCACTCTGCTTGTGGAAAGTCTTTTCCAGACTAATACCTTCGATCTTCGAGGCGAATGTTTCGATGATTTTCAGGGCAAGTATTTCGTCATCAACGGCGATAGCTTTTATCATAAGTTATGAACTGAGATCCAGATTTAGTTCTACAAAATACGATTTTTTATTTTCTTCTATATTAAGAGAATACTTTCCCGGATATAGTTTTTCCAGGCGTTCTGTTGTATTCTTCATTCCCATTTTGGTTGACTCATCTGCAGCAGAATGATTCACGATATTATTAAAAATTTTGAAATTCAGTTTCTCGCCATCCAAATTAAGTTCAATAAAAATTTTGGAATTCTCTTCAGCGTTCACACCATATTTGAAAGCGTTTTCTATATAATTAAGGAGAATCATCGGAACAATTTTCACATCATCTGTCACGCCATTTTCTGTATAAGTAAAATCGAGACTGTTATCCGTTCTCATCAATTGCAAAGCGATATAATCCTTAATGTAAAATAATTCTTTTGATAACAAAACAAAGTCATTTTCGCTTTCTTCTACGATATAACGCATCACATTTGACAATTTCAAAATCCCTTCCGAGGCATCATCAGATTTAATTAAAATTAATGAATAAATAGAATTAAGCGTATTGAACAGAAAGTGTGGCTGAAGCTGATATCTGAGATTGAGAAGGTCGGCTTTTGCTTTTGCACGTTCCACTTCTTTCTTTTTGATTGATTGATAAAGAAAAAACGAACTGAGAAACGAAAACAAAAATGGTAAAATACTGGACACATATTTCCGGCTGAAGGAATCGTCATTCCTCATATGAGGTGGCGGAGGAAAACCTTTTCTCATACGATGCGTCTCCGGAAGCTGAGGAAAATTATGAGTTTCAAATTCTGCACTTTGTTCCGGAGAAAAATTTTCTGGAGGCGTTAGGAAATCTTCAAAATGTGATGACTTCATTCGATTACGACTGGAAATCTGATTCTGAAAAAAATCAAACTTCGGATCGCTTCCGTGGTCATTCGGAAACATAAAAAAGGGAAGCGTACAAATCCAGATATAAGAAACGAAAACACCCACCCAATAAAGCAATAATCTTCTCCTATCATATAATTTTGGCAGAAGAAAAGCCAGATTCAGATAGAAAAAAACGATAAACAAAACATATCTGGAAAAATCCCTTTGAAAAAAAGATGAACTCAGCAAACGAAGACTACCATCAAGTTCCGGCGACGATAATACTGGAATTAACAACAGCAAAAAGATCAATACAATATGATAGTAGATGTTTTTGTCTTTCACAGATTTTAAAATTTTAAACGAAGTTAATTAAAAAATAATTCACAAATTTTAAAACAAAAAAACGTCTCCAGTTCTGGAAACGTTTTTATAATTGATTATAATTTTATTTGATAAAACCTCTGCTTCTTAACAATGGTTTGATGTCTGCCTTGTGGCCTGTAAAACCTTCAAAAGCTTTGTTCAGATCTACACTATTACCAACGGAAAGAATATATTTTCTGAAACGGTCGCCATTCTCTCTGGTAATTCCACCGTTTGCTTTGATCCATTCCCAAGCATCGGAATCCAAAGTTTCTGACCACAGATAAGCGTAATAACCAGCCGAATATCCGCCACCCCAAATATGCGCAAAATATGGCGTGTGATATCTTGGCGGAACTTGCTGAACTAATAATCCATATTTAGATAAAGCTTGTTTTTCGAAGTCTAAAACAGGGATCAATTGGCTATTAGAAGTCACTGTATGCCAATTCATATCCAAAGTTGCAGCAGCTACCAATTCCGTTGTTGCATAACCTTGGTTGAAGTTGGATGCTTTTTTAATTTTATCAATTAATGTCTGAGGCATCGGTTGTTTGGTCTGATAATGTAAAGCATAATTCTTCAAAATCTCAGGCTCCAAAGCAAAATGCTCGTTGATCTGAGACGGGAATTCCACAAAATCTCTTGGTGTATTAGCTCCGGAAATTGAGGCATATTTCTGATCCGCAAATAAGCCGTGCAACGTGTGACCAAACTCGTGGAACAATGTTTCTACATCATCGTAAGAGATCAAAGATGGTTTTCCCGGTGCTGGTTTCTGGAAATTGTAAACATTCACGATCACCGGTTTTTGACCTAATGAATGTGACTGCTGAACGAAGTTATTCATCCACGCACCGCCGCTTTTGTTGCTTCGTGTGTAAAAATCCAAATAATAAAGCGCCAAAGATTTTCCGTCTCTGTCGAAAACTTCATAAGCCACAACATCCGGATGATAAACAGGAAGGTCTTTTCTAACTTTGAATGTGATTCCGTAGAATTTCTCTGCAGCATAGAAAACGCCTTTTTCCAAAGCAGTTGTTACTTCGAAGTAAGGTTTGATTTCATTATCGTCGAGATCATATTTTGCTTTTCTCACTTGTTCGGAATAAAAATTCCAATCCCAAGGTTCTACCTGAAAGCCTCCTTTTTGAGCATCAATAACTTCCTGAATTTCTTTAGCTTCACGGTTTGCAGTTTCTACGGCTGGTTTTGCCAATTGTGCCAAAAGCCCCATTGCAGCTTCCGGCGTTTTTGCCATCTGATCCTGCAGGCTCCATTCAGCGAAGTTTTTCTTTCCGAAAAGCTGTGCTTTTTCTAATCTTAATTTCGCCAGTTTTTCAACTGTTTCTCTTGTATCATTTGCGTCACCTTTTTCGGCTCTTGTCCAGGATGCTTTGTAAAGCTTTTCTCTTGTTGCTCTGTTTTTAAGATTCTGTAAAAGCGGTTGCTGCGTTGTATTTTGTAAAGCTAAAAGATATTTTCCTTTTTGTCCGGCTTTCTCCGCATCTGCGGAAGCGGCTGCAATATCGTCAGCAGAAAGTCCATCTAATTCTTTAACATCTGAAATTAAAACCGCTCCGTTTTTTCTGGCTTCCAACAATTTGTTGCTGAACTGTGTTGCCAAAGTTGCCAGTTGTTGATTAATCTCTTTCAGTTTTTCTTTATTTTCTGCTGAAAGATTTGCACCAGCCAATTCGAAATTGGTAAGATAAAACTCAGTTAATCTTTTGCTTTCTGCATCTAATTTATCGGTTTTAACCGCTTTGATTCTTTTATATAATTTTTCGTTCAAAGTTATCTTATCTGCATGCGCAGCGAAAATCGGAGCATATTCTTCTTCCAGTTTCTGAAGATCATCATTGGTATTAGAACTCGTCAAATTATAAAAAATAATTGTTGCTCTTCCTAAAGTTGGTCCGCTGTTTTCCAAAGCTAGAACTGTATTCTCGAATGTTGGAGCAGCTTTGTCACTGATGATTTTATCAATATTTGCCAATTGCTCCTTCAAACCAAATTCGAAAGCAGGTTTGAAATGCTGGTCTTTGATTTTATCAAATTCCGGAGCCTGATATTGTAATGTACTTTTCTTGAGAAATGGATTATTGTTCATAGCTTTTTCTGTAGTAGCACTTGCTTTTTTCTGTTGAGCATTTATCATCAAATTGCCTGCGTTGAAAGCAATGAATGTTATGAGTAATGAGGTTCTTATTTTCTTCATTAGATAGAAATTATTTTGGGTAATAAAAGTAAGGAAAAGTAGAGAAACATGCGTTTTTTAGGGACAAAATTTTAAAACATCGAATTAATGCAGTCAACCTGAATGGAGCTTTTTTTCTAAAAAAAGAAAAAAACAGGATCACTTATCGTCGTCGTCGTCTCCGCTCCAATGGTTTTCTTCAAATGAGATACTGTCGAGAGCCAATAATTGTGCTTCGCGCTCCAGAGTTTCACGAAGTGTAAAAGTTACCATATTCTCGTCTTTCTCCTTTGCCAGTCTTCTCGTCATCGCTTTATCAATAATCATAAAACGTTTTCCCATTCTTCTTGCTGTATATTTCCGCATTCCGTTTTCCTTAAGAATATCAACAGCCATATCAACGGCTGTACCTAATGTTTCACGATAAATATTATCAACATTTTTATTAAGGAATTCATAGGCGTCCAAACGGTTTTTTGCTCTTACAAAAATCTTGATATCGGGGTAATTTTCCTTGACGTAATCGACAAGGAACTTATTCTTCTCAGGGTCATCCAGACAAATGACCAGCAATTCTGCTTCCTCAATACCGGCAGAACGCAGCAATGCAGGTTTCGTAGCGTCGCCATAATACACATTGAAACCGTTGGATCTCAGCAATGCAACCCGGTCCGGATCATTGTCCAAAACGGTAGATCTGATTCCGTTGGCTTTCAGCAATCTTCCGACGGTACTTCCAAAATATCCGAATCCGACGATAATTATTTTTCTTTGTTTGATAATTCCGAGTTCTACATTTTCTTCAGATTTTTGTTTGATAAAACGTTTGTCCAGAATCTTTTCTTTGAAGATCAAAAGTAACGGCGAAATACACATCGTAATCGCTACAATTGCCATCAATTCTGAGTTTGCCTGATAATCAATCAAAAATAAACTGGCAGAAAAATTAATCAAAACAAATGCAAATTCTCCAACTTGAGATAATGCAAACGCCAGAAAAAAACTTTGCTCGTTATTCATTTTATAGTATTTTCCGATCCCAAACAGAACCGAAGCTTTGATCGCCAATACAATAAAGGCTGCAGAAAATATAAATCCCGGTTTTGAAGCGATGATATCAAAATTAATAGTTGCACCGACACTCACAAAAAATACTGCCAGCAATAATCCTTTGAAAGGATCAATATTACTTTCCAATTCGTGGCGGAACTCACTATTTGCAAGCATTACACCTGCGATAAAAGCGCCTAAAGCAGGACTTAATCCAATGGAAATCATCAATTCTGACACACCGATTACGAGGAATAATGAAGCAGCTGTTAAAAGCTCATTCAGTCCGGATCTCGAAACAAACCTGAGGAACGGGATGAAGATATACCTACCTAATAAGATTAAAGTTAAAACTGCAACAATTACTGAAAAAGGCTGCAACCATTCGGGAATGTAATGCAATAATACTTTCTCGTGATCTGCCTGCGCCAAAGCTTTTTCGGATTTTGAAAGAAACGGCAAAAGTGCCAGAATAGGAATTACCGCAATATCCTGAAACAACAAAATAGAAAATGAAGATTCTCCACTTACAGTTCGGAAAAGGTTCTTCTCTTTCAACGTCTGCAAAACAATTGCCGTAGATGACATTGCAAAACAAAGCGAAATAATAAAGGATTTTTGAAGTCCGAATCCCGCAATATAAAACACAATGAAGATTCCGACAATGCTCAGGAACATCTGACTCAGTCCGAGTCCTAAAATTCGTTTTCTGATCTGCCAGAGTTTCTGTGGTTCCAATTCCAAACCAACCAAAAACAACAGCATAATAACACCCAATTCCGAAGCGTGCATAATATCTTCTGCATCTTTTCCGGTAAATTGTAAACAAAACGGGCCAATCAGAATCCCGCCAAGAAGATATCCAATCACGGAACTTAAACCCAGTTTTTTCCCAAGCGGAACCATAATGATGGCAACACCAAGAAAAATAAGGATAGTCATCGCAATTGAATTTTCCATTATTCTGTTTTTAAAATTTCTGATAACTCGTTGCAGGAAATATCCAATTGATTATCATCCAGATTATCTGCATTATAGATAATATGTGTTCCTTTAAGTTCTATATTATTGATATCCAGAGAAACCCGAAGACCTGTAAGCAAATCTTCCGCACTGGTCTTATACTTACCTTCTTTGGTATAATTGTTTTCACTCCCGCCAACACTTGTGATAATCAAAGCATCTTTTCCCGACAAGATATTCTGATCGCCTTCGGAAATCCAGCGCATATCAAAAACCTCATCTATCCAAAGTTTCAGCAATGGTGGCAACCCAAACCAAATAATCGGAAAATGAAAAATTATTCTTTCATAATTCACAATTCTCTTTCGTTCCCGAAATGTATGAATATGGAAATCGGGATAATCTTCGTACAAATCACGGAAAGTAACATTCTGCATATTTTCATAGCACTCCAGCAATCTAACATTTGTTGTAGAATGTTCGAAATAAGGGTGCGCAAAAAGTACCAATGTTTTTTTCAAAGAAATCTCGATTTTCGTAAATATAGTGAATTTTTATTTTTGAGTCAAGATTTAGCGTGTTACGAAATTGAAAATATTATTTTAAAAAAAATAAATACAGAGTACTATCTGTTTAGGTATCAAAAGAACAGCGTTGAAAATCAAAAAAAATAAGGGTTAATAATAATTAAATTTAAAAACCACAAAAAACCCAGACAAAAAATCTGGGTTTTATTTTATATTCATTTTCAATTTTTACCATCCACCAGAAGCACCGCCTCCGCCAAAGCTTCCACCTCCTCCGAAACCGCCAAAGCCTCCGCCTCCACTACTTCCGCCTCCAAATCCGCCTCCACCGAAACTTCCCGGCAATGGGAATGGGAAAAATCCACCACGGTATCTTCGGTTTCCTTTTCTGGAAATGGTATAGTCATCGTCGTCATCATTATTGCCCCGGTTATTTCTATTCATTATACTGATTAGAATGATGATAACAATTATTATTAAAAGAATAGACCCAATATTAATCCCACCATCGTTATTCTGTTTTTTTACGATCGGTTTGAATTTCCCCTGCACAGCCTCCATAATAGCAGACGTTCCTTGGTCGATTCCGTTGTACCATTTTCCTTTTTTGAAACTTGGCGTTACGAGATAATCCAAAATCTGACCCGCAACCGAAGCTGTCAAATATTGTTCTACAGCCCGACCTTGCTGGATAGACATTGTATGGTCTTCTGTCGCAATCAGAAAAACTACACCGTTATCAACTCCTTTTTGTCCGATTCCCCACTTTTCGCCATACATTGTTGCGAGATAATTGACATCTTCGCCACTTGTAGTCGGGAGAATTATGACTTCAATTTCTGTGGAAGTAGAATCGGAAAACTTAATTAATTTTTGATTCAGAGCGTCTTTTTCAGATTCTGACAACAATCCGGCTTTATCATAAACAGGATAAAGAACCGCTGGTTTTTCCGGCACAAGCTGAGCTTTAGAAAACAATCCAAAAATCAGGAATAATGCGAAAATATATCGTTTAAGAGAAGCTGATATCATTGGGTAATTCATTGATATTTTCCCCATCAACAGGGAAATATTTTTTCAGTTCGAGTCCGGTTTTCAGGATAGCATCTTTGAGACCTGTGTAATAATTTCCTTTGGCAAATTCAGACGTAATTTCGTCGTGAAGATTATCCCAGAAAGATTGTTTTACTTTCTTGTGAATCCCTTCGTCTCCGATAATCGTGAGATAATGCTGTTCAAAGTTGACATAAAAAAGAACGCCGTTTCTTTCTTTTGTCAGATGCATTTCCAACGAACGAAAAATCGCAAAAGCTTTTTTTGCAAAATCATCTTTGGCTGTGGAATCGATATGCACACGAATCTCGCCAGAAGAGTGGTCTTCAGCTATTTTGATGGCTTCCACCAGGGAAGCCATCTCTGTATCTGTAAGGAAATGATTCATTATTCTGAAAATACAGAAGGTGCTTTTTCTGCGCCAGCTTCTGCCTTGAAATATGGTTTTTCTTTGAAGTTCGAGAAGTTTGCAATGACGTTATTCGGGAACGTTTTGATATTTGTATTATATTCCTTTGCAGCATCATTGTAATAAACGGTTTCTGAGCGGATACTGTTTTCAATCGCAGTATATTCTCTTTGGAAATTGATATATTGCTGATCCGCTTTAAGGTTTGGATAACTCTCTACAACTGCCATCAATCTGCTTAATGAACCACTCAATTCTCCTTGTGCTGCCTGGAATTTTGCCATATCAGCTTCAGTCATATTGGTTGGGTCGATATTGATAGATGTTGCTTTTGATCTGGCTTCAACAACTTTCGTCAATGTTTCAGTTTCAAATTTTGCGTAAGATTTTACAGTTCTCTCTAAATTAGGAATTAGGTTTGCTCTTTTCTGATAAACGGTTTCCACGTTTGACCATTTAGCATTCACAGTTTGTTCCTGGCCTACAAAGCCGTTTCGGATTCCAACTGCCCAAAATCCTACTATCGCGATTAATACGACAATTACGATTAATACAATACAACCTTTACCTTTCATAGTTTGATGTGTTTTAAAATTTTAATTAAATCAAATATACAAATTAAATATAATGATGGAATTTATTTTTAATTTTGAGATCAATTATCCTTCAATGATTTTTTTTCTGTGCTTAATTCCCCATTCCACAAGATTTTCCGTGAGTGGCGTAACGCTTTTTCCATACTCTGTAATTGCATAAAAAACCATCAGTTGATTTTCGTCTGTGACAGTTCTCGTGATGAGAAGATTGGTTTCCAGTTCTTTCAGTTGTTTGCTTAGCATTTTTGCAGAAATCCCGTCGATTTCCCGTTCTAACTTTTTGAAATGAATATTCTGATGTTGCCTGTTATTCAAATATCTCAGAATCATCAGTTTCCACTTTCCACCAAGGATTTCCAGACAATCTCTCATTGCCCGAAGTTCTTCGCCACAGGTTGTTTCTCGTTCTATATTTTCTACAATTATTTTCATTCTGCTTTCATTAAGGTAAGTAGTTACCTATTGTTAACTAGTAACAAATTTAAATCATTTTACCAATAAATTTGCACAAAAATAATTGAGTATGAAAGCGATTATCCTTAATGAAAATAATGAACTCAAAGATGAAAACATTGATTTAAGATCAGTATTATCTCACGAAGTGAAAATTAAAATCATCGCTTCCGGATTCAATCCAATCGATTATCAGATGCGGGAAAATAAGCACGAAAAGAAATATTTATTTTCTAATATCCTTGGAAGAGAAGGTTCCGGAATCATTTTCGAAACTGGAGAAAATGTGACCGATTTAAAAATTGGCGACGAAGTTTTTTTCGTTTGCGGAAGTATGGGAAGCAACGGAACTTATGCCGAAGAAATCATTCTACCTCAGGCAATTGTTGCGAAAAAACCAAACTCAATATTGTTTGAGGAAGCAGCTGGTTTACCTTCTGTCGGAATTACAGCTCTACAAATTTTCTACCGCGTTGATTGGAATAATATTGAAAGCGTCCTGATCACTGGTGCTTCCGGTGGTGTCGGTAATTTTGTTTTGAGATTGATTTTAGGAAACTTAAACAAGAAAATTGTTGTCACAGCTGGTAATCAGGAAAGTATTAACCAACTAATTGAGATTGGACTTAAGGAAAATCAAATCATTAATTACAAACAAGAGAATCTAACCGAGAAGATTTTAGAAATTAATCAAAATCAGAAATTCGATTTGGTCATCGATGCGGTTGGACATCAATTATCAGAAATCTCCGCCGACGTTTTGAAAGCTAATGGAATTTATGCCAACGTTACCCATTTTATAACTTCAAAAGCCAGCGATTCACTTTTCGGAATTGGCACCACGATTCTCAATATTTCAAATTTTATCTATGCAAAAGAGAAGAATTACAATCATTTCAGAACGTCTCTCAATCAGATAAAACAATACATCGATGATGGAACAATCAAGTCTTTACCAATCGACATCGTCGGCGGACTGTCCTCCGAAACTGCCGAAAAAGCGCAACAATTATTGAAGAATAATCAAACGCAAGGCAAAAAATTAATAATGCAAAATCAAAAATAAATGAGCAATATCAAAGCAATTCCAAGAAGAATTATCACCGGAACGAAAGACGGAAAATCTTACACTGCAAAAGACGAAATCGTATCTAACGTATCAGAACATTTTCCCGGATTAATCATTTCAGACGTCTGGCAAACCAGCAAAACACCTGCAAGTTTTGAACAGGAAAAACCGATAGAAAATTCTGCAATTCCGAGTGTTATCAAAAATGGAACTTACTTCCGCTACATTCAGATTCCGCCGGACGAAAAACTAGGAATCGAAGCGCCAGTCGGACAACCTCACCCATTGATGCACCAAACCAAAAGCCTGGACTACATCATTATTCTTTCCGGTGAAATATATCTAATCACCGACACAGACGAAACGCTTTTGCAAGCCGGCGACATCGTCATCCAAACCGGAACCAATCACGCCTGGAGCAACCGTTCTAATAAAAACTGCATCCAATTGGCAGTGCTCATTGATGCTGAATAATTACTTCTCAAAAACCTTAGCTTCTTCCCAAAGTTCATCCATTTCCACAAGATTCAAATCGGAAAGGTTAAGGTTTTTCGACCTTGCAATTTCTTCCATTTTCTGAAATCTGGAAATAAATTTCGAGTTCGTTTTTTCCAAAGCCGTGTCCGCATTAAGACCAGAAATCCTGGCATAATTAATCAAAGAAAAAAACACATCACCCAATTCCTGCTCTTTTTTATCAGCCTCATTTTCCGCGTGAAATTCCTCCAGCTCCTCTTCCACTTTCGCCCACGCATCTTCCGCAGAATCAAACTCAAAACCGATTCCCTTCACTTTATCCTGAATTCTGTAAGCTTTTATAATCGGTGGCAAACTCTTCGGAACGCCTTCCAACACAGACTTATTCCCTTCCTTTAGTTTCAGTTTTTCCCAGTTTTGCTTCACCGCTTCTTCATCTTCTGCAACAGCATCGCCATAAATATGTGGATGACGGAAAATCAATTTTTCGTTTAAAGAATTAATCACGTCAGCAATATCAAAACTCTCTTTCTCCGATCCGATTTTCGCATAGAAAACCAAATGCAGAAGTACATCACCAATCTCTTTTTTGATTTCCAAAAGGTCATTGTTCAGAATCGCATCGGATAATTCGTAAGTTTCCTCAAGCGTAAGATGGCGCAAACTTTCCAAAGTCTGCTTCCTGTCCCACGGGCATTTTTCCCGCAAATCATCCATTATATCGAGAAGCCTTCCAAAAGCCTCCATTTTTTCCTCTCGTGTGTTCATAAATGATGAATGATATTTGATAAATGATTATGAATTATACTTTATTTTATTTGAGCAGCTTAATCCGCCTTCCGCTCCCGTTTTGTCACTCTGAGGCTCTCGAAGAGTCCGCTCAAGTCGGGCTGCAGCTTCGCAAAGTTCAACATTTGTCTTTCAAAGTCAACTTTCATTAACTTTCAAATAATAAATATCAACTATTTTCTGACATCTTCAATAATGATATGACTATTCACTTTCAGCAATTCCTTCAAAAATTCATCTTGATTTTCCGGTGTGATGTAAAGGTCGTTTTTATTTTTCGAAAAGACAATCAGTCCGCCCGTTGCAGTTCCACATTTATGAAAACCGCTCCACATCGTCTCACCAATTCTGATTCTCGTGATTTTAAAAATATTAATCCTAAACACATTATAGATGACGCTTACAATCAGTTCTTCATATTCGATTTTAGTTTTAATAAAAAAAAGTTGATTAATATTATCAGATTGATTCCAACTAAAATAAAAACCATCAACATCCAATTCCAAAAGTCGCTGTCAAAATAAGATGAAACCAAAATGACAGCAAAAAGCAAAGTGATTACTAACAATATAGAACCATAAATCCAATCTCTTCTGCTTTTGTAAATTTTCATCAATGCGATTTATTTTGCAACATCGGAACAAACTTATAAACTCCAAATTCCTCTTTCTCAAACTGAGTATCAGATATTTTCGTAAATCTGTAAAGAATCTGTTCATCGGTTTTCCCGAGCGGAATGACCATTTTACCTCCGACTTTCAATTGTTTCAATAATTCGGTGGGCAAAACTTCTGCGCCGCAAGTTACCAAGACTTTGTCAAAAGGTGCAAACGTCGGCAAACCCGCAAATCCATCGCCAAAACTTTGGAACTTCGGACGAATATCCAATTCTTTGAAAAGTTTGTGAGAGAAATCGAACAAGTCTTTTTGACGTTCAACGGTATAAACCAAAGCTTTCATTTTGATAAGAACCGCCGTCTGATAACCGCACCCAGTTCCAATCTCCAGGATTTTTTCGCCTTCCTCAACTTCCAACAATTCGGTTTGTTCCGCAACGGTTGAAGGATGAGAAATGGTTTGTTTCGCCGCAATCGGAAAAGCGCGGTCTTCGTAAGCATAATCCTCGAAAACACTTTCTATGAAAAGATGCCTTGGAACCTCGTTCATTGCAGACAAAACAAAACCGTCAGTGATTCCAATCTTCCGATGAAGATAATCCATTAATTGTTTTCTTTTCCCTTTGTGAACGTAAGTATCTCTCATTATTGCTGTTAGTTCTTTGTATTATAACTTGCAATTTCCGAAGGATAAATTTAAAATCCAAACAAGAATCATAATTTTCAACATTTATTAAAAATTTCTACTTCAATCAGATTAAACTTTATAAATTTGATTGTTTTTTTACCAAATATTTAAATAAACTTTTAATTAATTGAATGAACGAATGGATGTTATGCAGAAAATAAGAGCTTACATTAAAGGAACCGGGTCTTACGTTCCACCAAAAATTTTAAAAAATGACTTTTTCGAAAAGGTAGGTTCGTCCGACGAATGGATTTTCAAGAATCTGGGAATCAGAGAACGCCGAATTGCAGAGGGCGAAGTGACCAGCGATTTGGCCTACAAAGCCGGACTAAAAGCCTTGGAAAACACCGATATAAAGCCAGAAAACATCGACCTCATCATCGTCGCCACTTCAACGCCTGATAGACAAGCACCATCAACCGCGTGTTTCGTTCAGGAAAAAATGAATGCACCACAAGCTGTTGCGTTTGATATTTCGGCAGTTTGTTCCGGTGGACTTTACGGCATCACGATTGGCTGTCAGTTTATAGAAACCGGAATGTACAAGAATGTTCTCGTAATCGGAGCTGATACTTTTTCAACGATTACTGATTGGGAAAGAAAGGATTCGGTTTTCTTTGGAGATGGAGCAGGTGCAATTTTGTTATCTGCAACCACAGAAGACAAAGGCTTTTTCGATTTCAAATTGCACGCAGACGGAACTGGGAAATATCATTTTAATATTCCAGCTGGTGGGTCAGAAATGCCAGCTTCGGAAGAGACTTTGAAGCAGAAACTCCATTATTTCCAAATGAACGGAAAGGAAGTTTATGAAACTGCAACAAGAGTTTTACCAGAAACAATTCACGAAATTTTGGAAGCCAATAAAATGACTTCTGACAATGTAGATTGGGTAATCCCACATCAGCCAAGCATCAGAATTCTTCAGGAAACAGCCAGAAAAACTAATATTCCTTTCGAAAAAGTGATGACGAATATGGACAAGTACGCCAACACATCTGGCGGAACCATCCCAATCGTCCTTGATGAAACGTACAAAAGTGGAAGAGTAAAACCCGGAAACATCTTATTATTTGCGGCCGTTGGTTCAGGTTGGACCTGGGGAACTGCGCTTTACAAGGCATAACTTTATCGCAAAGTCGTAAGAATTAAAGTATAAAACTTATAAAAGTCGCAAAGTTTTCATTTGCGACTTTTAAACAAAATCAAATAAAAAAATGGCGCCTTTGCGTTAATATTTAACAATTGGAAACTATGTTAGAAAATCAAACTTTCCTTATCACAGGAATTGCAGATGAAAATTCTTTGGCGATGAAAACCGCTGAGAAAATATTGGAAAACAACGGAAAAGTTGTTTGCACAGGTTTGGGCGTGACACCTTTCCACAACAATCTTTCTGAAAAAGCGGCAGGATTTCTTAATAAAAATTATGAAGATTTCGAATCAGCTTGTAAAAAAGTTTTGGGCGATGACGTTTACACTGCACCTTTGGATGTGACGCTTCCGGAAAGTCTAAAATTCCTTGCTGAGGATTTGAAGAATAAAGATATTCAACTGAATGGATTTCTTCACGCGATTGCGATGGACAAAACTATTAGAAATAAATCCGTGAAACCAATGCTGGAAGTAACGGCTGAGGAATTTAATGATACGATGAATGTTTCGGCGTTTTCATTGATTTCGTTATGTAACGCTTTGTTGTCAAATGGTGTTTTGCAAAGAGGTGCGTCGATTGTTTCGTTGAGTTATATCGCGGCGGAAAAAGTATCGTTTTTCCCTTACATCAATATGAGTATTGCAAAAGCAGCGCTGGAAAGACTGACCATAGAAATGGCTTATGAATTAGGAAAAGAATATGGAATCCGCGCCAATGCGATTAGATTTTCGCCTTATATGGGAAGCAAAGCCGGCAACGCAACTTTGAAAGTTGAAGACGTGGAAAGAGCTGACAGACTCAGTCCACTTGGAAACGCTTTGCCGGAAGATTTGGCGCACGAGATTGTTCATCTTTTCAGAAAAGAAACCAGAATTACTGGGGAAATCCGTCACGTGGATGGTGGGTTTCATATTATGGGATAGTAAAATAATTTTAGATTATAGATTCTAAATTTTAGATTCTAATAATGTACTAAATAAACATTTTAAAATAGTAGATTTAAGTCGCAGGTTTTGCGGCTTAAGTTTTTTTATAATTAAATTTATTGCGACTTTGCAAGACAGAAATTATTTCAAATTAATTGTAAAAATTTTATGAGAAAAATAAAAACAGCTTTGTTGGCTTACGGCGGTTCTGGGAAATTGTTTCACGCGCCGTTTTTTGAAGTTCACGAAGGTTACGAATTATTGGGAGCTTATGAACGAAGCAAAAAATTAATCCAGCAAGATTATCCTGAAGTAACGAGCTTTGATTCTTTGGAAGCCGTTTTGGAGAGCGATGCAGAATTAATCGTTGTGAATACGCCAATCGATACGCATTTTGAATTTACGAAAAAAGTTCTGGAAGCTGGGAAAAATGCTTTGGTTGAGAAAGCGTTTACGACAACTTCCGAGGAAGCTGAAGAATTGCACAAACTAGCCAAAGAGAAAAAGCTGAAACTCTGCGTTTATCAAAACCGAAGATATGACAGTGATTTCAAGACTGTGAAAAAGGTTTTGGATGAGGATTATCTTGGCGAAATCGTGGAAGCAGAAATCCGATTCGAAAGATATAATCCAGAATTAAGCCCAAAAGCGTGGAAGGAAAATGGAAATCCCGGCGCAAGTATTTTGATGGATTTGGGTTCACATATCATCGACCAGGCTTTGACTTTGTTTGGTTATCCTGAGAAGGTTTTTGCGGACATCAGAAGGACGAGAGAGAATACGCAGATTGATGATTATTTTGATATTTTGCTTTATTATTCTGACAAACGCGTGAGACTGAAATCCAGTTATTTCGTGAAAGAACCAACGCCAGCTTATGTTTTCCACGGCAAAAAAGGAAGTTTCCTAAAACATCGTGGCGACGTGCAGGAAGATGAATTGAAATTAGGAAAAGTTCCGAATCGTGAGAATTGGGGAACAGAGCCGGAAGAAAAAACCGGACTTTTGGTTTATAATGACAGAGTTGTGAATTTCCCGACTTTCCAAGGGAATTATCTTAATTTTTGCGATGACCTTTATGATTCGATTGTGAATGATAAAAAAGTTCCGGTAACTGCGAAACAGGCTTTTCATACGATGAAAGTGATTGAGGCTGCGAAGGAAAGTTCGGAGAAGGGCGAAGTTGTTGTTTTGTAATAAATTTGTTTCGTGGATAAAAAAGATTTGAAAAGAATCTACAATGGAGATTTTTCGCAATTAAGAAAAATTATCAATTCTTGGAATCTGATTTCTGGAAGTCCGGACGATGAATTTGATTCGCTTAATAATAAAATTTTGAGCGAGCTTTATAAAAATCCAGACGCAGAAAAAATTGACAAAATTTTGCAATCAGAATTAGTTGTGACATATGGTCTTTTTAATAATGAGTTTGATTCAGAACTTTTTGTGAATCAAATAATGAACTGGTGGAATTCAAAATAGCGTTTTCTCTATTGAAATGTTTGACAGCTTTGTTTAGATTCTTTCAGAATGACAAACGTTGTGATTATGACAAATCTTGTTTTTATCCAGAATCTGCAGCCCGACTTATCTCAATTTCTTATTTTTTTTACTTTGAATCGATGAACCACTTCGTTGGGTTTGAGTGGAAATCCTTTTTGTGGCTGGACAAGCGATGGCAAAAAGATTGGGAACCCTTCGACTGCGCTCAGGATAAACTACAGGCGGATAAAGCTGCCCAAATAATATTTAAAATGACAAGACTCAGAAAGTTTAAAATTTCCGGGTCTTTTTTTATGTTGGTTGGTGATAATTCTTAAATTTACGTCTTTAAGAAAATTAGCTATGATAAAAGCCGGACTTGTAGGCGCGGGACATTTGGGGAAAATCCATTTGCGATTGTTGAATCAATCTGAGAAGTACGAACTCGTTGGTTTCCACGACAAAGACGCAGAAAACGGCCGAAAACTGGAAGCGGAATTCGGTTATAAATATTTTGAAAGTTTGGAGGAACTTTTGAATGAAATCGAAATGCTGGATATCGTCACACCAACACTTTACCATTACGATTATGCCATAAAAGCGATTAAAAAAGGAATTCATTTTTTCATCGAAAAACCTGTGACGCAGACCTTGCAACAAGCAGAAGAAATTCTTTATAAATGCAATGAGTTTGGAATCAAGGCGCAGGTTGGTCACGTGGAAAGATACAATCCTGCATTCATTGGTGCGAAAGATTATATAAAAAACCCAATGTTCATCGAGATTCACAGACTAGCGGAATTCAATCCGAGAGGAACAGATGTTTCTGTGGTTTTGGATTTGATGATTCACGATCTTGATATTTTATTGAGTCTGGTAAAGTCGAAAGTGAAATTGATTCACGCAAGTGGTGTTTCGGTTGTGAGCAAAACGCCGGACATTTGCAACGCCAGAATTGAGTTTGAAAATGGTTGCGTTGCGAATCTGACGACTTCCAGAATATCGATGAAAGCGATGCGAAAATCGAGATTCTTCCAGCAGGATGCTTATGTTTCTATTGATTTCTTAGATAAAAAATCTGAAGTTATCCGAATGAAACCGGCACCGGAAAATCCGTCCGACTTTGATATGATTATCGAAAATGCGGAAGGCGAGAAAAACCAAATCCTTTTTGAATATCCGAATATTCAACCTAACAATGCCATACTTGATGAGTTGGAAAGTTTTGCTGATGCGATAGAAAACAATTTGCCTGTGCAGGTTTCTTTGGAAGATGGAACGGAGGCACTGAAGGTGGCGCTGGAGATTATGAGGCTGATTCAGAAATAATATAGAATATATGATAAAACTTCTGTTTGTCTTGACTTTCCTTCCCATTTATATATTTTCACAGGATTCTCCAGACATCAAATTTGATAAATATCAAGAAAATAAAACAAATGTTATTTATGTCGATAATAATGAATTATCTCCTGTAAGTATAGAATATTCATATTCTGGTGAAAATGTTAAATCGAGCTTACCTAATAATAGTGTGGTTGTGGTTCCTGCAAATTCTAAGAAATTTATTATCTCTAAAATTGATGCTGATGATAAATTAAAGACCTATAAATTCAACTATAATGTATTTTATGTTTTTGGTGATATTCATGCGAAACCTTCTGATTATGAAGAAGTCTATTGGTTGCCATTCCCAACTAACAGGTCTGAATCAATTTATCAAGGATATAATGGAAATTTTTCTCATCAAAATGCTTACTCTTTAGATTTCAGCCACAAATTGGGAACTGAAATTTTCGCTGCCAGAAGTGGAAAAGTAATTATTACAAAATCAGATTCTAATCAAGCTTGTCTCACAAAAGAATGTGCAAAATACAATAACAAAATTGTCATTTTGCATGATGACGGTACGTTTGCAGAATATGTTCATCACAAAAAAGATGGTTCAATTGTAAAAAAAGGTGATGATGTAAAGCAAGGACAGTTAATTGGCTATAGCGGAAATACGGGTTGGAGCAAAGGTCCACATCTTCATTTCTCAGTTTTTACTAATAAAATTGATGGGAAAAGAGCTTATTACAAAACAAAGTTTCGGGTAAGGGAAAGTCCCAATCCAATCTATTTGCAGGAGAAAAAAACTTACACCAGAAATTATTAAATGAAACTTCAATCATTAGAATCCGAACTCAAAAAACGACTCGCTTTTCCTTACAACTGGGGAAGAAAGCAGTCTGATGATTGGGATTTCAAAACAAAATTCATTTATCAGACTCGGGATTTTGAAAGTCTTGAGAATCAATGCAAGGATTTTGGTGAAGGATTGAGAAATTATGCTTTCAACCGTTGGCTGAATTTCTGGTCTGCGAAAGCTGTTGAGGATATTTTTGCTTCAAATCATTTGGTCAAAAAAGAAGAAAATCAGTTTTCTAAAACAGTGGATTTTTATATTTCGGGAGTTCCGTTCGATCATAAAAGCAGTGTATTTCCGGGACAATTCGGGAAGAATTTCGATTATGCGGTTAATCACAAAAAAGAATTGATTGAATGGCTTTACAACAATCAAAGTCAGCAAGGAAGGAAACATTACGCTAATAGACTTTTCATTATTTTTTATGATAAGAAAAATGGAGCGCATTGGAAACTGAAAACCGAATTGACTTTAATCAAAGAAAAAATAACAGATTATCTTGGCAATTTTTCGGGAGACAATTTAGTTTCCTTAAATTTGGAATCTCACGAGATCCTTTCTGATATTATTTGGATCAAAGTTTAGTTTTAACGCAAAGTTGCAAAGAGATAATTCAATTCACTTTTTTAAGTTCGCAAAATTTCTCATTGACAGATTTTTATATTATTAATGAATTACATCGGTTCAAAAAACAAATTATCGGATTTCATCAAACAAACCGTTTATGAAGTTGTTGACAAAGATCTTTCCAATAAAACATTTTGTGATCTCTTTGCAGGAACCGGAATTGTCGGACGAAATTTCAAAGCGGAAACCAAAAAAGTCATCAGTAACGATTTTGAATTTTACAGCTTTGTTCTAAACCGAAATTACATCGGAAATCATCAGGAATTCGATTACGAGGATTTGATTAATGAATTAAATTCGATTGAAGGAAAATCCGGTTTTATTTCAGAAGAATATTCTGAAAACGGGAAATCCGAAAGGCTTTATTTTTCGGAAGAAAACGGAAAGAAGATTGACGCTGCCCGACAGAAAATCGAAGATTGGAAAGTTTCAAAAAAAATCAGTGAAGATCAATATTATCTCCTTCTTTGTTCACTTTTGGAAGCTTCTGATAAAATTGCAAATACAGCTTCAGTCTATGGCGCATTCCTTAAACAAATCAAAAAATCGGCTCAGAAAAAACTGGAAATCGTTCCTTCACTTTTTGAATTGACTGAAAACTCACACGAAGTTTATAATGAAGATAGCAATTCATTAATCCAAAAAATCGAAGGCGATATTCTGTACCTCGATCCGCCTTACAATGCCCGGCAATACGGCGCCAATTACCATCTTCTGAACACAATTGCGAAATACGATAACTTTTCTCCGAAAGGAAAAACGGGACTCAGAGATTATCAAAAATCAAAATACTGCAGCAAGCCGGAAGTTCTGAAAACCTTTGAAGACCTTATTAAAAATGCGAAATTCCACCATGTTTTCCTTAGCTATAACAACGAAGGATTGATGGCTGAAAGTGACATTAAAAACATACTTTCCAAATTCGGGAAATATGATATATTTACAACCGAGTATCAGCGTTTCCGTGCAGACAAGGAAGACAACCGAAATCACAAAGCTTCGAAAACGACTGAGTATCTTTATTATCTTGAGAAACAGTAATTAGGTTTTAGGAGTTAGGTTTTTAGATCTTCCTACAAATCAATATTTAAAAAATTAAAAATAATATAAATGAAACCGAAAGGTTCGTGAATTCATAAATAAAAAATATTAAATTATGAACAAAAACATTGTTGTAATAGGCGCAGGAACTATGGGAAACGGGATTGCCCACACTTTTGCCCAAAGTGGATTCCAGGTAAGTTTGGTAGACGTAAAACAGGAAAATCTTGATAAAGCTCTGAAAACCATCACTACCAATCTGGACAGAATCATCACCAAAGGAAACCTGACCGAGGAAGAAAAAGCAAGTACCCTTGGAAATATTACAACATTCACTGATCTGAAAGATGCAGCGCCAACTGCTGATCTTATAGTAGAAGCAGCCACAGAAAACCTGGATTTGAAACTGAGAATCTTTGCGCAGATGGACGAACTTTCGCCAGCCAATTGTATTCTTGCAACCAATACTTCATCTATTTCTATCACTCAAATTGCAGCTGCTACAAAACGTCCGGAAAAAGTAATCGGAATGCACTTTATGAATCCGGTTCCAATTATGAAACTGGTGGAAATCATCAAAGGTTACTCGACGTCGAAAGAAACGTTTAATGAGATTTTTGAGCTGAGTAAAGCTTTGGGAAAAGTTCCTACCGAAGTGAATGATTATCCCGGATTTGTTGCCAACAGAATTCTGATGCCGATGATTAACGAAGCAATCGAAACACTTTACAACGGCGTTGCAGGCGTGGAAGAAATCGACACCGTGATGAAACTTGGAATGGCGCATCCAATGGGTCCTTTGCAGCTGGCAGATTTTATCGGTCTTGATGTTTGCCTTGCAATCCTGAACGTGATGTACGACGGTTTCAAAAATCCTAAATATGCGCCCAATCCTTTACTGGTAAATATGGTAATGGCTGGTAAAAAAGGCGTGAAATCCGGCGAAGGTTTCTACGATTATTCCGAAAGTAAAAAAGCGGAGAAGGTTTCGAAAATGTTTTTAAAATAAACTAAATGTCTGCAAAAAAGTTCATATTTCTTTTGTTTTTTCCAACATTGATTTTTGCACAGGACAAGAGTCTTTCTGCAGATTTTGACGGCGATAACATTGCTGACAAAGTTTATCTGGATTCTAAAATCGGAGCAGTTGTTTATGAACTTTCTTCCCAGAAATTCAAAAAAGTAGCTTCGGATAATTTTGAGGATTCCGGCGAAATATTTTTTGATGAAACTAAAGGTGGTTTTAAAGTCAATTTGAATCAAATGCGGGCATCCTATTCCTACCAATTCAGATATGAGAAAGAGAGCGGAAAGATGCGCCTGATTGGAATGGAACGTGACGAATTTGGTCCGGCAAACAATGATGGAAGCGGAGAATCCAGCGTAAATCTTCTTACCAACACTTACATCGGAGAATGGAATTATTTTGATGTGAGCAAGAACAAACTGATCAAGATGCCAACTATCAAAAAGAAAATGGTGTTTCCGAAAATTTATTTTGACACTTTGAAGAATGAGTTCTCTACTTATATGGATAAAGATGTGGCTTATTATTCAGCAGAGAAAAAAAGGCTTTATAAAGATTAAAATTCGAAGAAACTATTCGCATATGACAGAAAGACATCTGCATTAAAAAAAATAATTATCAATAATTAATTTCGGGAATTTTTCTATCTTTGAACCATAGAGTGACAGTCACGAATGCTCTGATTTATTTTAAAATTTTATATTATGAAATTACCTAAGTTTTTATTAGCCGACAATTCTGAATTTCCAGAAGATCTTTTTGTAGTTCACACAGAATATCCACGTTTTATCCTTAACGTAGAGGAAGAGGATGTAGAATGGTTGGATGATTTGGAAGGAGATGATGAAGAAACTGTAGCAAACGAGGCTACAAAAGTTGTGGAAGAAGCCTTCAAATGGTGTGATGAAGAACTTGCAAAATACGACGACGAGGAAGACGAAGAATAATAAAAAAGGAACTCAGATTTGAGTTCCTTTTTTTATGCTTTAAAATTAAAATTATTGCTGCTTATTAAACTTCAATAATAATAAATTGTCTTTATAAAGTTCCAAAGTGGTTTCTGTCACCACATATTTGTTCACTTCCTGCAAAACGCTTATATAACTGGTTTCCGAAGTCATATTGTTGCACATTTTTCTTGTAGAACCAATATTTTTTGCAGAGAAATTACCGGCAGAAGTATCAATTACCGCATCAGAAAAATAGTTGTTGCAGCCTGCATTGCCGGAGATTCTGTTTTGTTCTATTATTAATGTTGGTTTGTTCGTAATATCATCTGCCAAAACCCATTGCGTTCCGGTAACAGGTGCCTGATTTTTGCCAACTTTGGAAGCATTCCCTACCCGGCTGGTACAAGAAGCCATTGCCAAAGTTATTATGATGGTATAAAAAATATTTTTCATTTGATATAGATTATGAATTCAAAGATAAGATTTTCTTTTTAACATAATCTATTATCTCAATAAAAACACATCCCAAAAAGCTGTTATCAACCCAGATTATTAAATATTTATCACCAATATAAAAACAGAAAATGAATTTTAAATGATCAAATAAATTAATAATGAATAAGTTATGATTTTTAAAATTTAAAAGCTTAATTTTGCACCCCGAAATAATACCTCAATATGAAACGAATAGGCGAACACAGAAAGCTTCTTGGCGTTGACAAAACTGCAACTCTTAAAGATCTAAAAACCATTTACAGAAACACAATGAAGGACACGCATCCTGACAAATTTGTAAATGATGAAGCCGGAAAACTTGAAGCTGAAGACAAGAGTAAATCTGTGATCGAGGCTTATCACTTTCTAGTAAGCATCCACGAGGAGACACAGGAAAAATACAAAGACGAATACACCGAAACCATCACAACATCTATCATTACTGATTTCTATCTTGAAAAATCAATTTTGAAAGTTCAGCATCTGAATGGGAAAATGTTTGAATACATTGGTGTTCCAAGAAATATCTATATCAAAATGGTGAACTCGGATTCGCCAAGCCGGTTTGCAAGAAGACATATTTACGGAAATTTCATCTACAGAAAATCCGGTGAAGTAATGGCAGATTAATTTCTCGATTTAAAATATATTGAAGGCTTTCAGATTTTTCTGGGAGTCTTTTTTTTGTTTTAAATCGATAATTATTAAACAAAAAAACCGCATCAATAAAAAATTGATACGGTTTCAAGGATTAAATAATTGATATTTTAATCTACGTGTTTTGGCGTAAATCCGTCTTCACTCAAATCTCTGTGTTTGTAATCGGCTTTCATCTCAGCGTCATAATCAACTGGTTCGCCTTTGCCCATTCTTCTTAATAATGAATCAAATAATGAATAAACAACTGGTACTATAATTAGGGTAAGGAACAATGATGATGTCAAACCACCGATGATTACCCAAGCCAATCCATTGTTCATCTCCGCTCCTGCTCCTTTTGCAATCGCAATCGGAATCATACCGAAGATCATCGCAATCGTCGTCATCAAAATCGGACGAAGACGGGCGTGGTTGGCCTGAATCAAAGCGTCGTGCGTACTTGCTCCGGCCGCTTTTCTCATATTGGCAAAATCGACAATCATAATCGCATTTTTCGCCACCAAACCAATCAACATGATCATCCCGAGCATCGTGAAGATATTCAATGAATTTCCTGTGATAGCGAGAATTACCATAACTCCAATCAATGCCAAAGGAATTGAGAACAATACCACAAACGGATAAACAAACGAGTCATACAGAGAAACCATTACCAGATAAACCAATACGATAGCCGCTAACAAAGCGATTCCTAATGTACCGAAACCCTCGGTCTGATTTTCCATATCACCACTCCAGATGTAAGTTACACCAGCTGGTTTAGTTTTTTCGTTATCCATAAACTGAGCAGCCCATTCGTTGGCAACATCTCCTACAGGACGACCTACCACTTTGGATTTTACTTTTACAGAAGGTGCTTTATCTCTACGTTCCAGCAAACTTGGCCCAGAACCCATTTTAACATCTGCGAATTGACTCAATCTGATTTGCTGACCTTGAGGATTTGTAAACATCAAGTTTCTAACGTCATCAATCGACTGTCTGTTGGCATCACCGAAACGGATGTTGATGTCATATTCGTATTCTCCGGCTCTGAATTTCCCGTCTGTATTTCCACTGAATGCAGTCTGCATCGTTTGTCCTACACCAGAAAGATTTAAGCCTAAGGAAGCCATTTTATCTCTGTCGATATTCACCTGAACTTCCGGACTTCCGGAGTCAGTTGACAATTCCGCATCTACGGAACCTGGAACTTTTTTCAGTAATTCTAAGATTCTGTTCGCTTCTTTGTTTGCTGTTGCGTTATCCTGAGCTGTTACAACCATTTCTATTGGCGCGTTGTCTGCTCCCATCAATCCGATTGGTGCTGTTTTGAACTCAACGCCAGTGAATTTCTCTTCTAAAGCTCTTTTTATTTTCGCTGATTTGATATCGGTACTTTCGGCACGTTCAGATTTGTCAACCAAGATCACCTGAATTTCGGACTGATACAAAGTTGCCTGCGCTCCACCAAAACCTGACGACTGCTGACCAACTGTTGTAATCATATCGACAACATCTTTATCATTTCTCAGATATTTTTCAACTGCCAGAGTCACCTGATTGGTCTTCTCTACAGAAGCATCTTTTGACAATTCCATCTGAACAAGGAACTGTCCTCTATCCATTTTCGGGAAGAATTCTCCACCGATAAATCCGAATGCGACTAACATAAATGAAGCAATCAAAATAATAAAAGTTACTACAACCACCATTATTCTTCTTAATCCAGATTTTAGTGCCCATTCTAGAATTCCTGAGATCCAATGTGTAAATTTCTCCAATTGTTTTTCGAACCAAAGGATGAATTTCTCAAAAGGATTTTTCCCAGTCAAATGAACCAATTTACCGTATCTTGATGATAACCAAGGAATAATGGTAAATGAAGCTAATAATGAGAACATCGTCGCAATAACCACGGTCACACAAAACTGCGCTAAGATATCAGACACCAGACCGGAACTCATCGCAATCGGTAGGAATACCACGACAATTACCATCGTAATTGCTGTTACCGTAAATCCAATTTCCGAAGCTCCATCGTAAGCTGCACGGATTCTGCTTTTTCCCATCTCCATGTGACGGTAAACATTCTCAAGAACCACAATCGCATCATCCACAAGGATACCTACTACTAGTGAAAGTCCCAATAAACTCATCAAGTTCAAAGTATATCCCATCAAGTACATTCCAATCACCGTTGCAATCAACGAAACCGGAATCGAAACCATTACGATAAATGCATTTCTGATATTGTGAAGGAATAATAACATTACCACTGCAACCAAAATAATCGCCAGGAATAAATCGAAGATTACGTGATCGGCCGCTTCAAGCGTAAAGTCTGTTGTATCATCTACAATATTGACTTTGATATCCTGGACTTTATAATTGCCCTCAACCTGAGCAATGGTTTTCTTTACCAATTCTGAAACCGATACGGCATTCGCATCAGATTGTTTTTTGATCTGCATCAAAATTGTAGAATTCTGATTGTATCTCGCTACTTTCTCGATATCTTTCTGAGTATCGAAAACGGTTGCAATATCAGATAAACGAACCTGCGCTCCATCTTTATTAGAAACCACAAGATTGTTCATTTCCTGTACATCTCTGTATTTTCCGGAAAGTCTGATCGTAGATCTTGAAGTTCTGGTCTTCAAAGCTCCCGTTGGGAAATCTAAATTTGAAGAAAGAATCGCCTGCTGTACATCTGCAATCGCAAGACCGTAACCCTGCATTTTTTTCTCATCCAAACTCACCTGAATCTCTCTCTCCTGTCCACCAACAAGGTCAACTTGCGCAACACCGTTTACACGGGAAAAGATCGGTTCAATTTTTTTATCTAAAAGGTCATAAAGATCTTTGTTGTTTAACTTATTACTGGATATACTCAAAGTCATGATTGGTAAATCATCCAATGAGAATTTCTGTAATGACGGTGGATCTGCATCTTCAGGAAGATCGGCCAGAATAGCATTTACCTTTCTTTGAGCATCATTCAAAGCGTAGTTCACGTCGGCTCCAGTGTTCAGCTGAACCATGATTACCGATAAACTTTCGTATGAAGAAGACTCTACTTTTTTTACGTTTTCCAAAGAACCAACGGCATCCTCAATCTTACGCGTCACCGATGTTTCCACCTCTGCAGGCGAAGCTCCCGGATAAACGGTAGAAATCGTTACCATATTGGTTTCAAATTTCGGGATCAACTCGTACCCCATCATGGAGTAACTTAACAAACCTCCCAGCGTCAGGATCGTAAATAATACGATAACGAGGGACGGTCTTTTAATGGATATTTCTGCTAACTTCATTCTTCTGTTACTTTACGATATTGATTTTTGAACCGTTGTCTAAGTTGATCTGTCCGCTTGTGATCACTTGTTCGCCACCGTTAAGACCACTGATGATCTGAACTTTGTCGCCATAAACTTTTCCCGTTTTTACAGTTATTAGTTTTGCCGTTCCGTTCTGAACGATGAACAATTGACCTGAACTTACACCATTCACGAAAGCTTCCGCAGGAACAGTCAGCATATTCTGAGTCTCAGCACCGTGATTTGTTTTGAACACAGCTGTTGCGTACATACCGGCTTTTAAGTTTCCTTTATTTTGAACTTCAATCTCTACTGGGAAGTTAAGGGAAGCATCACTTTTTGGAGCGATGAATGTAATTCTACCACTGAAAGATTCGTCCGGTAAAACATTGACGTTGATGTTCACTGTTTGTCCGATTTGGATTCTTCCAACCTGACTCTCATCAACCAAAACAGAAAGTTTAAGTGAATTGATATTAACAATTTCGAACAGTGAAGTTCCAGTAGCAACAACAGCTCCAGGCTCTACCATTTTTTTGTTGATAGTTCCGCTGATTCCTGCACGAACACTTGTATCATTCACTCTTACACCCTGAGCTCTTACTGCAGTCTGGGCATTTTTAAGCTGTAATCTTGAATTATCAAGCTGTTGTTTCGTAACACCTCCAGTTTTGAAAGCATTTTCATAACGTTGATTATCGATAATTGCGTTCTGCAAAGTGTTCTGAGCCTGAGTTACATCAACTTCGATCGCATCTCTTTTGATGGTTGCCAAAACTTGTCCGGCGCTAACTCTTGAACCTTCTTTTACAAAAACACTTACAACTCTACCGGCAATATCAGCCGATTGATTGGTTTCCTGTTTCGGAATAAATGTTCCATTTGCAGAATAATCTGTATCAATATTAGTTCTTGAAGCTGTCACAACATTCACGTTGATCTTATCAACCTGTTTTGCTACTTCTTTCACTTCAGTTTCCTGCTTCTTTTTATTGTCGGCAATTTTCCAAGCCGCTAAACCTACAAGTACAGCTGCTACAATGATATATATTAAAGTCTTTTTCATTTGATATAATTTATTTTTTTAATGGTCAAATGGAATCTAAAAAGATTTCATTTTAGTTTATTTTAAATAAGTTTTAAGTTCTCCTTTTGATTTATAATACTGTACTTCTGCAATTTTATAATCCAGAATAGCGGTTGTGTAGTTATTCTTAGCTTCAACTAAAGAATTTTCTGCGTCCAGCAGATCAGTAAGTGTTGCCAATCCGTATTGATAATTGCTTTTTGTATCAGTCAAAACACTTTCTGCAAGCTCAACGTTTGCTTTTTGGTTTTCTATAGAAGACAAACTGTTTTCGATTTGAGATTTCGCATTTTGATACGCCTGATCCAATTCCAGTTTTTTGTCTTTTAGATCAACTTCTAATTTGTCGATCTCAATTTGGTTTTGCTGCACCTTCGCTTTGGTTGCAAATCCGTTGAAGATCGGAACATTCACCGCTAAACCAATTCCTGAATAATCTGACCAATAAACACCACTTGATTTACCATTGGTCAAAGGGAATTTTGGACCCAATCCTTGCCAGTTATAATTGGCCGTCAAATTAACTGTTGGATAATATTTTGCTTCTGAAGCTTTTTTCTGATATTCAAGAAGTTCTTTATTTTTCAATAAAACTTTCACTTCCGTTCTGTTATCCGTTGTTACCGTATTTTCCAAAAGATGCGGCGTCACTTCCATATCTTCCTGCACAAGCTGAATCTTAGTTTCTATCGGCATTCCCATATAGAACTTAAGCGCATTTTCTGCCTGAGCAATTCCGTTATTGCTTTGTTTGATGCTGGTTTGGATATTTGTAAGATTCACATTCGTTCTGTCCAAATCAATTTTTTTAGACAATCCGTTTTCAAACAAACTTTTGATGACGTTTCTTACTTTTTCTGTACTTGCAAAACTGCTTTCCAAAGTACTTTTCTTTTCCTGCGTTGTAAAAACCTGGAAATAAGCATTGGAAACTCTTTCGATAATCATCTCATCTGTAAGATCTGCATTCAACTGGTAGAATTCTTTTGTTGACTTCGCTGCTTTCAAACCTACAAAAACCTGCTGATCAAAAATCGCTTGTGTTAATTGAACACCTGCTCCGGCAATCCATTTTTGTCCAAATGCAACCATTTGGATTTGGCTAGGACCGCCACTAATTTGTCCAACATCTAGCGCACTCTGTTGTAAAATTGGATTGTAAGTAATATTTGCCGTTCCATTGATCTTAGGAAGTGCTCCAGCTTTTGCTTCCAGTATTTTTGCATCTGCATTTGTAATATCCAATTTTGCTTTCAAGGCATCGGATTTGTTCTGCAAAGCATATTCTATGGCTTGTTTCAGAGTAATGGTCTGCTGGGAATACAATAAAGATCCCGTAAGAGTCAAAACGCCTAAAGCCAGTTTTCTCCACTTTATCATTTTGTTGTTAATCATAGTTTAAATACTTCTTTTATTTTTTTAATCTTTTTTATTTTTTTAATCTTTTTTCTTTCTTATCTCTAATCATTGATGACGATCCGATTTTATAAATACTTTAACACTTTTTAATTATTTAAATTAATTCTTAAAAAGCATATTGAGTATAATCTCTTTTCTGTCCGCAATCAACCTGTCAAATTCTTTATCATCGATCATCATATTCTCCATAAATAATGGTCTTATAGCACTAGGAAAAATCAGCAGAGAGATCATATTGAATATAAACTGGATCGGTTCCATTTTTTCGATATTACCTAACTCCATTTCTTTTTTTATATCCTTTAAGAACATTTTGAGATCATCTTCTTCAACATCCCTTTTGTGACAGTTTCCTTTGTTGATTTGTGAAACAATATAAGTTTCCAGATAAGGATATTGTAAGCTTGTCTGTAAACTTCCGTCTATAAAATGAGTGATTTTTTCTTTAAAAGGAAGTTCTGATCTCATAATGATTTCAGATTTTTCCTTCTCTACTTTATGCGCTTCATCAAAAACAATCTGCACCAGATTATCTCTGGATCTGAAATAATAATTGATAAGCGTTCTGTTGACACCAGCTTCATCCGCAATCTCTTGCGTTGTAGCATCAAACTTCCCTTTCACAAAGAATAAATTCTTCGTTGTCTCTTTGATTAATTCCTGTGTTTGATCCTTTTTTTCTTGTTTTGACATTTTTGTTAAACAATTTTGTGCAAATTTATATCAATCATTTGTTTTGACAAAATTGTTAAACAAAATAATTAAACATATTTGAAAAACTTAATACAAAATTAACATAGCTCATCTGACTTGCACTTTTCCTAAGACAAGATTGACAGGAAAAATTTAAATTAAAATCATTAACTTTGCCGATTGAAAAACAGTAATTTTTCTTTTATAATAATCATCGGACAAATTCTGTAAAACTCACATTCTCAAATAGTAAATCATAACATTTTTATCATAATAATGGAACTTATACACCGCAACCTTCTGATCGGAATTCACGATTGTCTTCAGGAAACATTCTTCGAAGACAGAAAATATGCAGATAAAGTCATCGAAAGACTTTTGAAAGCCCACAGAAAATGGGGAAGCGAAGACCGACGCGTAGTTTCCGAGATTTTCTACAACATCATCCGTTGGAAGAAGCGTCTGGAATATTATATGGGCGAAAGTGTAAAACCAACCAATGTTTATAAAATGATCATTGCGTATCTGCTTTGGAGCAAAACACATTATAAAAAATTTGAAGAATTTGACGGGATAAAGGTCGCTGACATTCTTACAAAACTGAAAAAAGGAACCGTTCCTACGAAAGCTATCGAACATTCAATCCCTGATTGGTTGGCTGAAACGCTTGAAAAAGAATTGGGGAAAAACTGGGAAAAAGAAATGGTAGCTCTTAACGAGCAAGCGCCAACAGTTCTTCGTGCCAACACTTTGAAAACAACGCCCAGAGAATTAATCGCTGATCTTAATGATGAAAATGTAGAAGCTTTCACGATTAAGAATTATCCTGATGCAATTCAATTGGCAGAAAAGAAAAATGTCTTCCTGACCTCAGCTTTCAAAGATGGATTTTTTGAAGTTCAGGATGCAAGCTCTCAAAAAATCGGAGAATTATTGGACGTTCAGGAGGGAATGCGTGTTGTAGATGCTTGCGCTGGTGCAGGTGGAAAAACTCTGCATTTGGCAGCTTTGATGAAAAACAAAGGCCAGATTATCGCTCTTGATATCTACGGCTGGAAACTGACGGAACTTAAAAGACGTGCAAAAAGAGCTGGAGCTCACAACATAGAAGCAAGATTGATCTCTGACAACAAAGTCATCAAAAGACTTCACGAGAAAGCTGACAGATTACTCATTGATTCGCCTTGTTCAGGACTTGGTGTTTTGAAAAGAAATCCGGATTCCAAATGGAAAATCGATCAGGCTTTTATTGACAGAATTAAAGGAGAACAGCAACAGATTTTACAGGATTATTCTAAAATTCTGAAAAAAGGCGGACAAATGATTTATGCAACTTGCTCTATTCTTCCTTCAGAAAATAATGAACAAGTAGAAACATTTCTGAAAAATAATCCTGATTTTACGCTTATCAAAGATCAAAAGATCATGCCAAGCGAAGGTTACGACGGATTCTATATGGCTCTCATCAAACGTAACGCATAAAAAAATCCCTGAAATAAATAAATATTTTCAGGGATTAAAAACACAAATGATGAAAGGCCAAAACTAAGGCAAACCTTAAAATAAAATCTTATCATTTGGTAAGATTTTATCCAAAAATAGTTTTTAGCTAAGTTTTATCATATTTTAGAACCATTCTAAAAATATTTTTTATCTGTAAATTTGCCTTTCCAAAATTTATATAAATGTTTGAAACAGATATCATTATAATAGGTGCTGGTCCAACCGGACTTTTTACCGTTTTCGAAGCCGGACTACTGAAACTCAGATGTCACCTGATCGATGCTCTTCCACAGCCTGGCGGACAATTGACAGAACTTTATCCCAAGAAACCAATCTTCGACATTCCTGGATTTCCAAGTGTAGATGCTGGTGTTTTGGTGGATAATCTGATGGAACAAATCAAACAATTTGAACCTCAATTCTCTCTTGCTCAAAAAGCTTTGAGTTATGAAAAAACTGAAGACGGACAATTCATCGTTACAACCAGCAGAGGTGTTCAGGTTAAAGGTAAAGCTATTGCAATTGCAGGCGGTCTGGGAAGTTTTGACCCAAGAAAACCTGAATTGGAAAACATCGGAAAGTTCGAGGAAAATGGCGTTGAATATTTTGTAAGAGATCCTGAAATGTTCCGTGATAAAAAAATCGTGATTGCTGGCGGTGGAGATTCTGCTTTGGATTGGTCAGTTTTCTTGGCAGATGTTGCCTCTGACGTAACCTTAATTCACAGAAGAAATGAGTTTCGTGGTGCATTGGATTCAGTAGAAAAAGTGACTGAGTTAAAACATCAGGGAAGAATCAATCTTATTACACCGGCAGAAGTTACAGGTCTGATTGGTGATAATAAAATAACCGCAATCGAAATCGAAAAAGACGGTGAAAAATCAATCCTGGAAACAGATTATCTGATTCCACTTTTTGGATTGACGCCTAAATTGGGTCCATTGTCAGATTGGGGATTGGAAATCGAAAAAAATGCTATCAAAGTTAACAATGCTTTGGATTATCAAACCAATATCGAAGGAATCTACGCAATTGGTGATATCAATACTTACCCAGGGAAATTAAAATTGATTCTTTGTGGATTCCACGAAGCGACATTAATGGTTCAAAGTGTTTACAACAGAATGAATCCCGGGAAGAAATTCGTCTTGAAATACACAACGGTAAGCGGCGTTGACGGTTTCGACGGAACCAGAAAAGAAGCTGAAAAAGCGGTTGTAAAATCTATTGATTAAGGAAGAAATTAGATTTTAGAAGTTAGAGATTAGATTTTTCTCCAACACTATTATTATAAAGAGGGTTTTTGAAATCCTCTTTTTTTGTGCTTAATCAAAATTTCTAACTTCTATCATCTAAAGTCTAAAATCAACTTACTATCTTTGCAAAATGTCAGACGTTAATATTACAATCATAGACAGAGACGGCGTTTCTCACACAATTCCTGCTCCAACAGATATGGCAATGAGCTTGATGGAAATCGTCCGTGCCTACGAATTAGCACCAGAAGGAACCATCGGAATCTGCGGTGGAATGGCAATGTGTGCCTCTTGCCAATGCTATGTTTTAAGCGAGAATGTTCCGCTTCCGGAAATGTTACCGGATGAAGAAGCAATGCTTGATGAGGCCTACAATGTAAAACCAAACAGCCGATTGGGTTGCCAGATTCCCGTAACCGAAGAATTGGAAGGTCTGATTGTAGAGCTTGCTCCGGAAGCTTAATATTAATTTTATCGATAAAATTAAAAGCGAGAACATAGTTTATGTTCTCGCTTTTTTATGAATTTTGAATCAGAATTAATTTTACTCAAGAATGAATTTCTTCGTAATCACTTTACCGGATTTTGTTTTGAAAACAGCCAGATAAAACCCAGTATTAATTTTATTCAAATCTATTTTCCCGAAAGAAATAAGGTTTTTGGTTTCTAATAGTTGTTTTCCGCTTGTATCAACAATTATTACAGATTCAACAATTTCTTTTCCTAATCTATAATTCAGAGATTTATCTTTTACATAGATTTCAACAGAGTTATTATTTGCAGTTTCAGAAGTTGCCAAGACAGAACCTTTCGCAGTTTCTATAATAAATTCCAAACCGAGTTTTGCGAATTTCGTTGCGTGTGTCGCACTATTTCCCATATTGGAAAGCTTGTCACTTGTCGTGTGAATATTTGGATTGTACTGGGAAAAAGAAGCTTCGAAAGGAAAAGCCGCATCGTAACCACTATCCGCCCAGCTGAAATGATCCGAGCAACCGTAATTACAAATCGTATTTCCATAAGTGAAAGCATGCGTTCCCGTTTTGTTGTAATGTTCCATCAATTCTATTAAAAATAGATTGAGATCATTACTGTTATAAGGATCTGTAGTCAGATAAATATCTTTCGGAGAACCTTTGTAATTTGTCATATCGAACTGAACAAATGAAACCACATTCTTATTATTAAGTGCATAATCCTGTGCAATTTCCCACGAACCAACCAATCCGACTTCTTCTGCCGCAAAAGCCATAAATTCTACAGTTTTTGCAGGCTTGTAATTTACATTCAACAAAACCCTGATCATTTCCGTAATGGTAGCAATTCCAGATGCATCGTCATCCGCTCCCGGTGCATTATTTACACTATCTGTGATAGAATCCATATGTGCACCAACAATAATAAAATCAGCTGGAGCAGTTGTTCCATTAATTGTAAAAACCAAAGAAGGCATAGGCGTTCCTGAGTGATTTACGACTCTCACGGAAACATCACTTCTTCCGGAAGCCGTAATCAAACCCTGCCATTTTGTTTTCAAGTCCTGAACTGCAGTCTGAGCTTTTGCAGTAGTATGTTCACGCGTTCCGTAATTCTCCAAAACCTGAATATGCGCTTTGATATTATCGGCACTTACTTTCGCAATGGCAGAATTTACAGCTGCATTTTGGTCTATGGTAAATGATAATACTTTATTGGATTTTTTAGATTTATTAATTGATGATAACGCTTCCTCTCTGGAAGATTTATAAACATAACCAGGCCCGTGCGTGATGACATTATGATGAAGGAATTTTGCTGCTTTCTCAGTAAGATAAACAGCAGATTGATTTCCGGTTGCACTAATGATTTCGATTTCGTTAGGGAATTTGACTTTCAGCTCTTTTGCATTTTCCGAATCTGTGGTTGCATAGAATTTGCCAGACTGCGCAAAAGCCTGATTAAACAAAACCAGAGAAAGTATGGAAAGTAGTTTTAGTTTCATTGATTATTAGTTTTTTAATTTTTATTTCCGTAAAAATAATAAAATTCTTTAACAAATTATCGAATTGTTTATCATTTTGATTTTTGAGATTAATTTCAGCAATTGTGGATGGAATTATTTTTGAATTAATCAAATCAAAATATCATCATATGAAAAATCGATTTGTAAAAATTGTTGTTCCTGTTTCGTTAGGAATTCTTGGATTAATCATTTTTAAATCTTGTTCTGCAGGAATTCCTGAAAAAGCAAATGCTGTTAAGAATTTTGAGCCGGAAAAATATCTTGGAAAATGGTATGAAATTGCCCGTTTTGATTATCGTTTTGAGAAAAATATGGATCAGGTCACAGCAACTTATTCCAAAAATTCTGACGGAACTATAAAAGTTGACAACAAAGGTTATGACTATATCAAGAGAGAATGGAAACAAAGCACGGGTGAAGCTAAATTCGTAAATTCTGAAAACGAAGCCAGATTGAAAGTCTCTTTTTTCAAGCCATTCTGGTCTGGCTATAATGTGATCGATCTGGACAAAGATTATAAATATGCTTTGGTTGCAGGCAAAAATCTGGATTACCTGTGGATTCTTTCGAGAGAAAAAATTATTCCTGAAAACATCAAAACCCGATTTCTGGAAAAAGCAAAATCTGTTGGTTATGACACTTCTGAATTGATTTGGGTGGAACAGAATTAAGAAGAGACAAGGAAAAAGTAAAAAGATTCAAGTGAAAAGAAGTACAAACCGTGAACTCAGCCCCGATTGTAACGGCATCCTTTTTTTGCTCTGGCTTGAAAAAAAGCGATGGAGAAAAAAGATATAGTGGAAAGCGGGTTGGAAAAGTGAAAAGAAAGTGAAACGTATTGCTACAAAAAATCATATTTTAATATTTACTTTTTACTTGAAAATTCATTAACTTAGAGTTATAAAATTCGGCATTAAACTAACTGATCATATGGCATTTATAGACTATTATAAAACGCTGGAAGTAAGCAAAACTGCGTCTGCGGACGAAATCAAAAAGGCTTACAGAAAACTCGCCAGAAAATACCATCCGGATATGAATCCGAATGATAAGGAAGCGGAGAAAAAATTCAAGGAACTGAATGAGGCGAATGAAGTCCTGAGCAACCGGGAAAACCGCGCAAAGTATGACAAATACGGCGAAAACTGGAAACATGGCGAGCAATATGAACAGGCGCAACAACATCAAAGACAGCAATATCAAGGTAATTCGGGTGGTGGATTTTCGGGAGCAGATTTTGGTGAAGGCGAAGACTTTTCTGACTTTTTCCAGTCGATGTTTGGCGGAGCTGGCGGCGGTTTTGGTAGAAATGCACGAGGAAGTGCGAGTGGAAAATTCAAAGGTCAGGATGTTTCCGCAGAATTGAATCTTAATCTGAGAGACGCCGCAAAAACTCATCAACAGACTTTTGACATCAATGGAAAAAAAGTGAGAATTACTATTCCCGCCGGTGTTTATGATCGTCAGCAAATCAAATTAAGCGGCCACGGAAATCCGGGAATGA
>Ga0157369_10000542_pt1 | contig 49929 bp, 33 predicted proteins | sample C25metaG_FD_113461 | JGI IMG/M metagenome (GOLD analysis project Ga0157369, IMG submission 113461) | Corn rhizosphere microbial communities from Kellogg Biological Station, Michigan, USA - C2-5 metaG | ecosystem: Host-associated > Plants > Roots > Rhizosphere > Soil | place: USA: Michigan... | reverse complement strand
CGGCAACGTGTCGGCGGCAAAACTTGCCAGAACCAAGATGGCAAAAAGCGTCTACGACGCATCTTGGTCGTCCTTCCGAGACAAGCTCCGCTATAAAGCGATCGCGCACGGGGCACAGTTCGAAGAGGTGAGCGAAGCGTTTTCTTCCGTAACCTGTTCCGCGTGCTACGCGCGCAGCGGCCCTAGCGGGCTGAAAGGCTTGCGAATAAGAGAGTGGCGGTGCGGTGATTGCGGTTCTGTACATGATCGCGACATCAATGCTGCGCTGAACATTCTCCGATGCGGACGTGCATCGCCAGTAGTGGGAATCACCCGCCTTTAGGCGGGCGAGGACGTCAACGTCACCGCCAATGGTGGGAATGGTGGGTGCGGTCATCGAACCGCGAACCATTCAATCGTAGCCGCGGTCATTCGCAAATTCATTCGCAAAAGCGCCGCCCGGCGCGGGCCATGTCGGCGAGCAGCGGCGCAATCTCCCAAGCGTCGCCGTTCGGTTGCGACGCATAGCGACGGATCGCGCGTTCGACTTCGGCTAAGCCGACACTGTCCGCATAGAACATCGGCCCGCCGCGCCCGATGGGGAAACCGTAACCGTTCAAATACACGACATCGATATCCGACGCCTTCGCGGCGATCCCTTCCGCCAGGATTTTCGCGCCTTCGTTGACCAGCGCGTAGACAAGCCGCTCGACGATCTCTTCATCGTCGATGGCCCGCCGCGCCACCCCGATACTCGCCGAGTAATCGACAATCATCTCGGCCACGAAGTTCGATACCTGCGGCTCTCGCTCGCCGGGCCGGTAGTCATACCAGCCCGCGCTCGTTTTCTGCCCGAAGCGGCCCGCCTCACAGAGCCGATCGGCCACGCGCGGGTAGTGCAACGACGGCGATTCGCGATAGCGGCGCTGACGAATGGCCCAACTGATGTCATTGCCGGCCAGATCGCTCATCTTGAATGGCCCCATCGCGAAACCGAACCGTTCGATCGCGGCATCGATCTGCTCCGGCAACGCGCCCTCTTCGAGCATAAACCACGCTTGCCGAAAGTACTGCTCGAGCATCCGATTGCCGATAAAGCCGTCGCACACGCCCGAAACGACAGCCGTTTTGCCGATCGTCCTCGCCAGCCGCATCACCGTGGCCAGCACGTCTTTCGCCGTCGCTTCGCCGCGCACGACTTCGAGCAGCTTCATGACGTTGGCCGGACTGAAGAAATGCATGCCGATCACATCCGCCGGCCGCCGCGTGAAGCGGGCGATCCGGTTCACGTCGAGCGTCGACGTGTTCGACGCCAGGATGACGCCGGGCTTGGCGAGCGCATCGATCCGGCCGAACACCTGCTCTTTCACGCTCATCTCTTCGAAGACGGCTTCGACGACGAGATCGGCGTCGGCAATGGCCTCGTACGAGAGCGTGGGCGACAGCCTCGCCATGCGCGCGTCGCGTTCGGCGTCGCTCAGCTTGCCCTTCTTCACGGAAACGTCATAGTTGCGGCGAATCGTGGCAAGGCCGCGTTCGAGCGCCTCGCTATTCGATTCGACGAGCGTGACCGGTATCCCGGCATTGACGAAACTCATCGCGATGCCGCCGCCCATCGTCCCGGCGCCGATCACAGCCACGCGCGCGATCGGCCGCGACGGCGTATCGTCAGCGACATCGGCGATCTGGCCCGCCGCGCGCTCGGCACGGGCCACATACTGCGATGCGGCGCTCTCGCCCGCCGTGGGCAGCACGTGTTCCCGGAACATCTCGCGCAGCTTCAACTTCAGCAGCTTGCCCGTGGCCGTGTGCGGCAGCTCGTTCACGAACACGACGTCGTCGGGGATCCACCATTTGGCCACTTTGCCTTCGTAGAAGGCGAGCAGCGCCTCGCGCGTCAGCGTCGCTCCGGGCCGCTTGACGATGACGAGCAACGGCCGCTCGTCCCACTTCGGATGACGGCACGCGATGCAGGCGGCCTCCGCTACCTCGGGATGCGCCACCGCGACATTCTCCAGCTCGCTCGAACTGATCCACTCGCCGCCCGATTTGATGACGTCCTTGCTGCGATCGGTGATGTTCAGAAAGCCGTCGCGGTCGATGGTCGCCACATCGCCCGTCGGAAACCAGCCGTCGACGAGCGGCGATTCTTCGCTGGAGAAATAGCGGTCGATGACCCAGGGACCGCGCACATGCAAATCGCCGAAGGCAATGCCGTCGCGCGGCAGCTCGCGCCCGTCTTGGCCGACGATCTTCATATCGATCCCGCAGATGACGGTGCCCTGCTTCTGCAATAAGCGCCGGCGCTCGGCGAGCGGACGCTGCGACTGCTCCCAATTGAGCCGCGCCAGTGTGCCGAGCGGCGACATCTCCGTCATGCCCCACGCGTGAATCACGCGCACGCCGTACTCGTCTTCGAACGTATCGAGCATCGACGGCGGGCAGCAGGAGCCGCCGATCACCGTGCGCTCCAATGACGAAAACCGCGCGCCGATCGATTTGACATGCGCGAGCAAGCTCATCCAGACAGTCGGCACGCCCGCCGAGAAGGTCACGCGCTCGGCCTCCATCAAATCGAACAGCGATTTCCCGTCGAGGTCCTTGCCGGGAAATACGAGCTTGGCGCCGGCCAGCGGCGCACCGTGAGGAATGCCCCAAGCGTTCACATGGAACATCGGCACGACCGGCAGCACCGAATCGTGAGCGGAGAAACCCATCGCATCCGGTAAAGCGGCGCCCATGGCATGCAAATAGACAGACCGGTGCGAATAAAGCGCGCCTTTGGGGTGACCGGTCGTGCCCGACGTATAGCAAAGATACGAAGCGAGCCGCTCGTCGAGCGCGGGCCATTCGAAGTCGGCGTCCTCCGCGCCCACCAGCGTTTCGTAAGCGAGCAGCGGCGCGTCGATGGCGGGGACGTCGGCATCCGCCGCCAGTGCAATCCATGCTTTGACGTTCGGACAACGTGGTGCGAGCGCGGCGACGAGCGGCGCGAAAGTCGTGTCGAACAGGACATAGCGATCGTCGGCGTGATTGACGATGTAGGCGATCTGCTCGGGAAACAAGCGCGGATTGATCGTATGGCACACCGCGCCGAAACCGGTGACGCCGTAGTACGCCTCCAAATGACGGTAGCCGTTCCAAGCGAGCGTGCCGATGCGCTCGCCCTGCGCGACGCCGAGGCGCATCAACGCTTGCGCGAGCTGCTTGGCGCGCTGCTCGCAATCGCGGTAGGTGTAGCGATGGATGTCGCCTTCGATTCGGCGCGAGACGATCTCGGTATCGCCGGCGTAGCGCGCGGCGTGCGTGAGCAGGGTCGAGACATTCAACGGTACGTCCATCATTTGGCCCAGCAACGGTATTTGCATGGCGGCGGTCTCCTCGCGCGAATGGACGGTTCTGGCTATCGTGTACGTCGAAAGCAGTTGGCTTGCCCCTGGCGCTGGCACGCTCAGAGCCGCGCTCAGCGCGCCGCGAGGCGGCGACTTACAATATCGGGTAACTGCGAGGCCCTCAATATGTCGTTTTCCCCAAGCATTAGCGAGTCGTCCCCCCGTCTCTCCGCATTGACCGAGGCGCTTTTCGCCCCGCGCCAAGGCGCGTTCGCGAGCTTAGGCGGTGCGTTCTATACGCGGCTGCCCGCAGCGCCGTTGCGCGATCCGTATGTCGTCGGGTTTTCCGCCGACGCCGCGCGCCTGCTCGGGCTCGACCCCGCGATGGCCTCCGAGCCGGGCTTCGCCGATTGGTTTGTCGGCAACGCCACGCGCGAATGGCCGCAGGAAGGGTTGCCCTATGCTTCGGTCTATTCGGGCCATCAGTTCGGCGTATGGGCAGGCCAGCTCGGCGATGGCCGCGCGCTCTCGCTCGGCGAAATCGAGCATGGCGGCGAACGCTACGAGCTTCAACTCAAGGGCAGCGGAAGAACCCCTTATTCGCGGATGGGCGATGGGCGCGCGGTTCTGCGTTCGTCGATCCGTGAATTCCTCTGCTCCGAGGCCATGCATCATCTCGGCATTCCGACGACGCGCGCGCTGACGGTGATCGGCTCGGATCAGCCCGTGCGTCGCGAAGAGATCGAGACGGCCGCCGTCGTCACGCGCGTCTCGCCCAGCTTCGTGCGCTTTGGTCACTTCGAGCATTTTTACGCGGGCGATCGGGTCGGCGAGCTTAAAGCGTTGGCCGATCACGTCATCGATCGCTTCTATCCCGATTGCCGCGAGGCCGACGATGCCTATCTCGCGCTGCTTGATCGCGTCACCGCCCGTACGGCGGAACTCGTAGCGCAATGGCAGGCGGTCGGCTTCTGTCATGGCGTCATGAACACCGACAATATGTCGATCCTCGGCCTCACGATCGATTACGGCCCGTTCGGCTTCATCGACGGCTTCGACGCGGGCTACATCTGCAATCATTCCGATACGCAGGGCCGCTACGCCTATCGCATGCAGCCGCAGATCGCCTATTGGAACTGCTTCTGCCTGGCTCAAGCGCTGCTGCCGCTGATCGGGGCGCGCTACGATGAAGCGGCGCGATCGGAGCGGTCCGTCGCCGACGCGCAAGCGACGCTCGAACGTTTCAAGGATCATTTCGGCCCCGCGCTCGAGCGACGCTTCCAAGCCAAGCTCGGTTTGGAGGCTTCGCGCGAAGGCGACGCGGCGCTCTCGGATCGGCTGCTCGCGCTCATGCATGGAAGCCGAGCCGATTTCACGCTGACGTTCCGTCGCCTCTCGCAAGTTTCGTCGCGCGACGCAAGCAGCGACGGCCCCGTGCGCGATTTGTTCCTCGATTTGCCCGGCATCGACGCCTGGCTGGCCGATTACCGCGCGCGGCTGGCGGCGGAATCACGCGACGATGCCGCCCGCCGTGAAGCGATGAACCGCGTCAACCCGAAATTCGTGCTGCGCAACCATCTCGCCGAAACGGCGATCCGGCAAGCGAAGGAAAAGGACTTCTCGGAACTCGCACGGCTGGCCGCCGTCCTACAGCGCCCGTTCGACGAACAGCCTGAAAACGAAGCCTATGCCGCGCTGCCGCCCGATTGGGCCGGCACGCTCGCGGTGAGCTGTTCGTCATGAACCGATTATTTAACGGAGACAGATCGCTATGAATCAACGCTCAACCGATACGACCGATACGCCTGATTCCTCCGACGCCCCGCGCGACACCTATGCGGTCAAGAAGGACGACCCGGCCTGGCGCGAGCAATTGTCGGATATCGAATACGAGGTGACGCGCCACGCCGCGACGGAGCGTCCGTTCACGGGGCGCTACTGGGATCATTGGGAAGGTGGTATCTACGATTGCGTCTGCTGCGGCACGCCGTTGTTCGAATCGTCGACCAAGTTCGACGCCGGCTGCGGCTGGCCGAGCTACTTCAAGCCGATCAACGGCGAGGTGATCGAGGAGAAAACCGACCGCTCCCACGGCATGCTGCGCATCGAAGTGCGCTGCAAGCAATGCGGCGCGCACCTCGGGCATGTGTTCGAAGATGGCCCCGCGCCGACGGGCCTACGCTACTGCATCAATTCGGCTGCGCTACAATTCGAGCCCAAGTAGGGAGGGCGGCGGGGCGTCGCCTCGCCGTCGAGCGGCCTCGCCCCTACCTCTAGCACGGTACGCCCGCTCTTCGACACTTTCGGACGCTTCGGCCTTCATGAAATTTCTCTTCGATCTATTTCCGATCATCCTTTTTTTCGTCGCATTCAAGGTTTGGGGCATCTTCACCGCCACGGCGGTGGCGATCGCCGCGACGCTCGTGCAGGTGGCTTGGGTCGCGTTTCGTCATCGGAAGGTCGATCCGATGCTGTGGGTGAGCTTGGCCGTGATCGTCGTGTTCGGCGGCGCGACGCTCGTCCTGCACAACCAAAAGTTCATCCAATGGAAGCCCACGGCGCTTTATTGGCTGTTTGCGATCGGTCTTGCCGTAGCGCGCTACGTCTTCCGCAAGAATTTGATCCAGACGATGATGGGCAAGCAGCTCACGCTGCCCTCGCCCGTCTGGGACAAGCTCAACCTGGCCTGGGCGCTGTTTTTCGTCGCGCTCGGTTTCGCCAACCTTTATGTCGTCGGCAATTTCACCGAATCGCAGTGGGTCAACTTCAAGCTGTTCGGCACAACGGGCGCCATGTTCGTCTTCATCGTCGCGCAAAGCCTGTGGCTCGCGAAGTATATGAAGGAGGAATGAGCGATGAACGACGGATCGTCCTCGTTTCTGAAGGCTTCGCCCGATGAACGCATCGCCTTTATCGAGACGCGGCTCGCCGCGGCGCTCGCGCCCGAGTCGATCGACGTGCGCGACGACAGTGCGCAACATGCCGGCCATGCGGGTGCGGCCGCCGGCGGCCATTACACGGTAACAATCGTGGCCGGCGCATTCGCGGGCAAGTCGCGCGTGGCGCGCCATCGGCTAGTGTATGATGCGCTGGCCGACGTCATGCAACGCGGGATTCACGCGCTCGCCATCACGGCCTACACGCCTGAGGAGTTATTTCGGCTCCCCGACGCGTGATCCACGGCGTCGTTGCTTGAACCTCGAGCGCCCCTTTTCTTTCGACAGGGCGGAAAGCCGGGGGCGCGCTCCCTTCACCGATTCTTTCGACAGGAACGCTAGGAATTTCCCGATGATCCAGAAAAAGACACGCCTGTGCGTGATGCTCGCCGCCTTCGTCGCGGCGCCGGCCTTCGCGCAGAACGTCGCCGTCGTTAACGGCACGGCTATTCCGAAATCGCGCGCCGACGCGCTGATCAGCCAGCTCGTGAAGCAAGGCCAGCAAGACACGCCGCAACTGCATCAAGCCGTGCGGGACGAACTCGTCAACCGCGAAATCTTGATGCAGGAAGCCGTCCGTGAAGGCGTTCCGAGCCGTCCCGATGTCAAGGCGCAAGTGGCCGTGGCCCAGCAGACGGTCGTACTGCGCGCGATGATCGAAGATTTCGCCGCGAAGAACAAGCCGAGCGATGCGGAAGTGAAAGCGCGTTACGACGAGCTCGTCAAGCAAGCCGGCGGCAAGGAATATCACCTGCATCACATCCTCGTTGACAACGAGCAGCAAGCGAAGGATTTGATCGCGAAGATCAAGGGCGGCGCCAAGTTCGAGGATCTCGCCAAGCAATTCTCGAAGGATCCGGGTTCTGGCAAGAACGGCGGCGATCTCGACTGGGCTAACCCCAAGACTTACGTGCCGGAATTCGCGGCTGCGGCGGAGAAGCTGCAGAAAGGACAAATGACGGATACGCCGGTGCATACGCAGTTCGGCTGGCATATCATCCGCGTCGACGATATTCGCGATATCGCGCCGCCGCCGCTCGACCAAGTCAAGGCGCAGATCGTCCAGCAAATGCAGCAGGAAAAACTCCAAGCATTCGAGCAGAACCTGCGGGCGAAGGCGAAGATTCAGTAAGCGTCCTTGCCGTGCGGGCGTCTGGCCCAGATGCCCAACAAAAATGCCGCCCGAGTGCAGTTCATTCGGGCGGCATTTTTGCGTTGGAGCCGGTCGTCGTGGGGCACCATTCACCGGCCACCCTTGTGCGGGATAACCGGCCTCAGTGCCCCCATCTCATTTACCCCAGCGACCGCCGTGCATTGCGGAACGCACGCATCCACGGGCTCGCCTCGCCCCAACCTTCCGGGTGCCAGCTCATTTGGATCGTGCGATGCACGCGCTCCATATGCGGCATCAGCACCGTGAAGCGGCCGTCGGGCGTCGTGACGGACGTAATGCCGTCCGGCGAGCCGTTCGGGTTGAACGGATAGCGCTGCGTCGCTTCGCCGTGATGATCGACGAAGCGCATCGCCACGGCTGCACGCGCGGCATCGCCCTGCTGCGAGAAATCGGCGAAGCCTTCACCGTGCGCGATCGCCACCGGAATGCGCGAGCCTTCCATACCCGAGAAGAAGAGCGACGGCGACGATTCAATGCGCACGAACGAGAAGCGCGCTTCGAACTTCTCCGATTTATTGCGCGTGAACTTCGGCCAGGCATCCGCGCCCGGAATCATCGAAGCCAAGCTGCTCATCATCTGGCAACCGTTACAGATGCCCAATGCGAACGTATCGGCGCGCCCGAAGAACGCCGCGAACATATCGGCGAGCTGCGGGTTGAAACGGATCGTCTTGGCCCAGCCTTCGCCTGCGCCCAGCACATCGCCGTACGAGAAACCACCGCACGCCACCGCGCCCTTGAAATCGGCCAGCGTGGCGCGGCCCGACAGCAAATCGCTCATGTGGACATCGTAAGCGTCGAAGCCGGCCCGATCGAATGCGTACGCCGTTTCGAGATGCGAGTTGACGCCCTGCTCGCGCAGGATCGCAACGCGCGGGCGCGCACCCACGTTCAGGAACGGCGCTGCGACGTCCTCATTCGGATCGAACGTCAGATGCGGCGTGAGGCCCGGATCGTTCACGTCGAGCAGCATCTCGTATTCGGCGTCCGCACAGGCCGGGTTATCGCGCAGACGCGCAATGCGCCAGCTCACTTCCGTCCATGCGCGCTGCAAATCTGCGCGTGGCGCGTCGTAGATCTTTTTGGCGTCGCGATAGATTTCGATGACATCGCGCTCGTTGAGCTTGCCGATCACGTGCGAACATGCGCCGAGGCCTTGCTCGCGCAGCGCGGCCAAGACAGTGTCGCGATCGGCGGCGCGCACTTGCACCACGGCGCCGAGTTCTTCCGAGAACAGCGCACGCAAGGTCAGATCGTCGCGCCGGCCGCTCGTTTGCTTCGCCCAATCCTTCGCATCGCCGTAATCGAACTCGTGGCCGGCGTCGAGCGTGAGCATATCGACGTTCAACGACACGCCGACGTGGCCCGCGAACGCCATCTCGCAGACGGTCGCCCATAACCCGCCGTCGGAACGATCGTGATAGGCCAACAGCCGATCGCTCGCGTTGAGCGATTGGATCGCGGCGAAGAAGCGCTTGAGATCTTCGGCGTCGTCGACGTCGGGCACGCTATCGCCCACTTGCTGCGTGACCTGCGCGAGAATGCTGCCGCCCAAGCGATGCTTGCCGCGGCCGAGGTCGATCGCGATCAGCACCGACTCGCCCACTTCGTCATGGCGTCGCAATTGCGGCGTCAAATGGCGACGCACGTCCTCGACCGGCGCAAAAGCCGAAATGATCAGGGAGACCGGGGCGACAACTTCCTTCGCGACACCCTGCTCATCCCATTTCGTTTTCATCGACAAGGAATCCTTGCCGACCGGAATGCTGATGCCGAGCGCCGGGCATAGCTCCATCCCGATCGCCTTGACCGTGTCGAACAGCGCGGCGTCTTCGCCCGCTGTGCCGCAGGCGGCCATCCAGTTGGCCGACAGCTTCAGCTTATCGAGCGAGGCGATCGGCGCGCTTGCGATGTTCGTGATCGCTTCGCCCACGGCCATGCGGCCCGACGCCGGGGCGTCGATGACGGCGAGCGGCGTGCGTTCGGCCATCGTCATCGCCTCGCCGCGAAAACCCGCGTAATCGGCGGCCGTGATCGCGCAATCGGCCACGGGGACTTGCCACGGGCCAACGAGTTGATCGCGCACGGTCGTCCCGCCGACGGAGCGATCGCCGATCGTAATCAGGAACGACTTGCTCGCGACCGTCGGGTGCTTGAGCACCGAAACCGCGAGATCGGACAGCGACAAGCCCGTGACGTCCACCGGCGCGCGTTCGGCGCGGACGCGCTCGACATCGCGGTGCATGCGCGGGGGCTTGCCGAGCAACACATCCATGGGCATATCGACGGGATAGGCGGCCTCGCCCTCGGCGTGCGAGTCGATCAACTGAAGCTGCCGCTCCTCGGTGGCCACACCGACGACGGCGAGCGGGCAGCGCTCGCGCGAGCAGATCGCCTCGAACGCCGGTAGATCGGCCGGCGCAATCGCCAATACATAGCGCTCCTGCGCTTCGTTCGACCAGATTTCGCGCGGCGACAAGCCGCTCTCCTCGAGCGGAACCTGGCGCAATTCGAATCGTGCGCCCTTGTTCGCGCCGTCGACGAGCTCGGGGAAGGCATTCGACAGACCGCCCGCTCCCACGTCGTGAATGCTCAGAATCGGGTTTTTCTCGCCGAGTTGCCAGCACGCGTTGATGACTTCCTGCGCGCGGCGCTCGATTTCCGGGTTGCCGCGCTGAACCGAATCGAAATCGAGCTCGGCCGTGTTCGCACCCGTCGCCATCGAACTCGCGGCGCCGCCGCCCATACCGATGCGCATGCCGGGGCCGCCGATCTGCACAAGCAGCGAGCCGGCCGGCAAATCATGCTTGTGGGTATGCCCGTCGGAAATGTTGCCGATGCCGCCGGCGATCATGATCGGCTTGTGATAGCCGCGCACCTGGCCGCCGACGTTTTGCTCGTAGACGCGGAAATAGCCGCCCAGATTGGGGCGGCCGAATTCGTTGTTGAACGCGGCGCCGCCGAGCGGGCCGTCGATCATGATTTGCAGCGGCGACGCGATACGCTCGGGGCGGCCGTAGGGCCCATGCTGCTCGTTCGGATTGCGCATGGCGAGCGGCTGGGCCGCATCGCGTGCGTTTTCCCAGGGCTCGACCGCCCCCGGCAAGGCCAGGTTCGATACGGTGAAGCCCGTTAGCCCCGCCTTGGGCCGCGCGCCGCGCCCGGTCGCGCCTTCGTCGCGGATTTCGCCGCCCGCGCCCGTGGCCGCGCCGGCGAACGGCGAGATGGCCGTCGGGTGATTGTGCGTTTCCACCTTCATCAGCGTGTGCGTGAGCTCGACATGGCGCCCGTAACGCTCGTCCAAGCCCGCCTCTTCGCCGGCCGCGGCCTGACGCGGGAACCAGCGCTCGGCCGGCCCGCCCGCCATGATGGCCGAGTTATCCGAATAGGCGACGATCGTGCCCTGCGGGTTCAGCTTCTCGGTGTTCTTGATCATCTGGAACAGCGAGATATCCTGCGGCTGCCCGTCGATCGTCCATTGCGCGTTGAAGATCTTGTGACGGCAGTGCTCGCTGTTCGCCTGCGCGAACATCATCAGTTCGACGTCGCTCGGGTTGCGGCCGAGCTTGTTGAACGCCTCCACCAGATAGTCGATTTCGTCGTCGGCCAGCGCGAGCCCGAGCTCGCCGTTCGCACGTTCGAGCGCGGCGCGGCCTTGCGTTCGCACGTCCACCGTCGTGAGCGGCTTGGCGGGCAATTCGTCGAACAGATGCAGCGCCTGCTCGCGCGAGGCGACGACGCTTTCGGTCATCCGATCGTGGAGCGCCGCCGCCACCGCCGCGCGCGCTTCGCTCGAGAGCGCCTTCTTGCCGCCCAGGAGCCCGGCGAGGCCCGATTTCAGCGTGACCGTGAATTCGATGCCGCGTTCGATGCGCCGCACATGCTCGAGCGCGCAGTGATGGGCGATGTCGGTCGCCTTGCTGGCCCACGGCGAGACGGTGCCGATGCGCGGCACGACCAAGAACGTCTCTTGCGCCCCGCGCGCCTCGCCGGCTTCGAACGGCTCGCCGTAGCGCAGCAGCGCCTCGATGCGCTCGTTGTCTTGCGCCGACAGCGGCGTCAACGCATTGACGAAGTGCAGATACTGGCCGCGTACGCCGACGATATCGGAATCGATGCGGGCAAGCGTTTCGAGCAAGCGGGTTTGACGGAAGTCGGATAGCGCCGAAGCACCGGGGAAGCACGAGAAGTGGGCCATGGAAGACGTGGGCGTCGATGAGTCGGGCATCGCGCGCTCGCGCGCGAATTGCTACGACGTGAGGCGAAAGGAAGACCAAGATTATACCCGGAAGTCGGGCCCCGATAGGCCGACCTGGTGCGCTCGCGCCCTTGCCCGCGTCGGATCGGCGCCGTTTTTGCGAAGCATCCCCCGCCATGGCCGGCCGTTTGGCGCTATCATGCGCGGTTTGCCTCATCGGCGCGAAGGCGGGTCGGCGAGCGCACGCCGCGCTCCTCGCCACGCGTTTCGCATTCGGCACGGCGCTTGCCGCGTCTCACGGCGCGGCTGTCTGTGCGCACCGAACCCAGTCATTCATGGATGTCATCGTCATCGGCGGCGGGATCGTCGGCATCGCCACCGCCTACCAGCTTCGCGCAGCCGGCCATCGCGTCTGCGTCGTCGAGCGCCATGCGACGGTCGCGCAAGGCGCCACCTACGGGCACGGCGGCATCGTGCTGCCGACGCCGCTCGACGTCTGGTTCGGCCCCACCTTTCTGGGCGGCCGGCGGGGCGCGCGCAGCGGCGTGGTCTATCGGCCTGGTCTCAATTCGAGCGCCCGACGCTTCGCCAAGCGCCTCGCGCAGTGGCAAGCGCCCGAAGCTTTTCGCGCGCAATGGCTGCGCCTGCGTCCGCTCGTGGATCTTTCCCGTGAAGCGATCGCCTCGATCGAAGCCGGTTTTCATCTCGAATACGAGCAGCGCGCCGGCGTTCTACACGTGATGCGCGACGCCCGGGAGTGGGAACAAGCCCAGGGCGCCTTCGATCTACTACGCGAATTCGAAGTTCATCACCACCTGCTCTCGGCAGCCGAATGCGCCGAGATCGAGCACTCCGTTCCCGCGGAGCCGCGGTTTGCCGGAGGCGTGTCGTTCGCGCAGGAGTACACGGCCAACTGCCCGCTGTTCACGAAGCTCGTCAAACAAGTGCTCGATGAGCAAGGCGACGTGCAATTCCTGTTCGGGCGCGCGGTCGAGGCGATCCGGCTCGAAGGCCATCGTGCGGCGGTCGAGCTCGCGCCGCCTGAGGGGGAGCGTCAAAGCAAGCGCGAAGTCGATGTCATGTCGTGCGATGCCGTCGTCGTCGCCGCCGGCGCCGGAAGCCTGCCGCTACTCGAGGGTCTCGGCCTGTCGTTGCCGTTGCATGCCGTCCGCATGCTTTCGCTGACGGCGCCGATCGCCTATGAAGAGTGCGCGCCGCATCTTACGGTCGTCGATTCGATACGCCGCATTTCCATGACGCGGATGAACCAGCGAATCCGCGTCGCCGGCGCCGCCGTGCTTCAATCCGAACGGGAGCTGACCAAGCCGCTCGCCGAGCCGCTTGTCGAAGCCGCGACGGCGCTGCTCGCCCAAGCCACGCACGATTGGATGCCCGGCGCCGCCAAAATCTCCGCGGCGCACGCTTGGGAAGGCTTGCGGCTGCTGTCGCCGGATGGCCTGCCCGTGGTCGGAAACGCGCTCCATCCTCGGCTTTTCGTCAACCTGGGGCACGGCCCGGCCGGCTGGGGGCTTGCTTGCGGGTCTGCTAAAGTGGTCGCAGATCTCGTGTCGGGTGCGGCCCCGCTCGTGCCGCCCGAGACGTTGGCCGCTCTGCGAGCCGAGCGCTTCGCGAGCTGACGGCGCCGCGCCGTGCCTCAGTGCGTGCGCCGTCCGCACGATGAATCGATCGGCGGCCGAGCGTTCGAGAGTGTCCGTGAAACCGTTCGCCATGACCGACGTTGCCGCCTCGTCCGATCCCGCGCCGTTGCTGCTCTCACCGAGCGAGCGGCCGCTGCCGCTTTACACCGTGGCGCAACTTCGCGCGCTCGAAGCGCAAGGCGCGCAGGGCTTGCCCGCCCATACGCTGATGGCGCGCGCGGGCGCCGCATGCGCCCACTACCTCATCGAACGCGCGGCGCACGACGGCTCGCTGGCCGGCGAGCGCCCCGTTTGGATCGCGGCAGGACCGGGCAACAACGGCGGCGACGCGCTTGTCCTAGCCACGCGACTGCGGCAGGCGGGAATCGCCGCGCAAGTCTGCATGCCCGTGGAAGTCAAAGCGGACGACGCGCGCTGGGCGCTTGGCGAAGCGCGCGCGGCAGGCGTCCCCATCTCTCATGTGCCACCCGCCTCGCTCGATGCGTTCGGATGGCTCGTCGACGGGTTATTTGGCATCGGGCTCGCTCGCCCGCTCGAAGGCGTGTTTGCTGAACTCGCCGTGGAGATAAGCCTGCGCGCGCGTACCCATGGGCGCGTCTTGGCGCTCGATGTTCCGAGCGGGCTGAACAGCGATACCGGCGACGTGGTCGACGGGGGCCTCGCAGTGCGAGCGACCGATACGGTTACCTTTCTGGGGGCGAAGCCCGGCCTCTACATGACACATGGGCGCGATCTGGCGGGCGCCGTGGCTGTCGCGCCCCTCGGTCTTTTCTTGCCCGTGCCTGACGACGTCGTGCGCTTGAATGCGCCAACGCTATTCGCCCCGCATTTCCCCGCCCGCGCCTTCGCTTCTCACAAAGGCACGTTCGGTAGTTTGGCGGTGGTCGGCGGCGATACGGGCATGTGCGGTGCGCCCATTCTCGCCGCGCGCGCTGCGCTGCAAGCCGGCGCCGGAAAAGTCCATGTCGCGTTCGTCGGCGATGGCGCGCCGCCCTACGATCCGCCGCATCCTGAATTGATGCTGCATCCGCCCGGCGCGCTCACGTTCGATGCGATGGACGCGCTCGCCGTCGGCTGCGGGATGGGACGCGGCGCGAACGCCCTCGCCTCGCTTACGCAAGCGCTTGCGTGCCCGGTCCCCTTGCTGATCGATGCGGATGCGCTCAACCTCATCGGCTCCGACTCCGCGCTAGCCGATACGCTGGCGGCGCGGGCCACGCCCGATCACGACGACCCCGAACTCAAGCGCCGCCCGTGCGTGCTGACTCCGCACCCGCTCGAAGCGGCGCGGCTGCTCGGCTGTACCGCAGCGCAAATCCAGCAAGACAGGCTCGGCTCGGCGCGCGCGCTGGCGGCTCGGTTCGGCGCGGTGAGCGTGCTCAAGGGCGCGGGCACGGTGATCGCGTCCCCCGACGGGCGCGCGGCGGTCAACCCGACCGGCAACGCCGCTCTCGCGACGGGCGGCACCGGCGACGTGTTAGGGGGGATCATCGGCGCTCTGCTGGCCCAACGTCTGCCGAGCTACGAAGCCGCGCTCGCCGGCGTGTATTTGCACGGGTGGGCCGCCGACACGCTGACGGCCGCCGGCAGCGGCCCGGCAGGCCTCACCGCGGGAGAACTCGCACCGGTCGTTCGCGGTTTGCTCAATCGCCTGATCTACCCCGGGCGCGATTGAGAGGGGGCGCGCGGCCGGCGGCGCAATCATCCGGGCGTCGCGCCTCCGCCAAACTATCTGCTTGCCCGCTCGGTTGCCTTGGTCGCCTTGGTAGCGTGCCTGCTCATCCGCTAAGGATCACTGCGTGGCGGCGGCTTGCGCCGATGGGCGCTCGACGAGATGCTCGTTCCAATAAGCAAGATGGCGTTCGCGCGGCACGCTGGGCGGCACCACCATCGGCTCGTCGCTCTTTCGATCAAGATAGCTCACGACGAGATCGTCGCCGTTGATCGCGATGCCGATCGGCTGAATCCGATCGCCGATTTGAAAGGTCGTCCCGCGGCCGTCGGCGAACACCACCGCGGCGTAGTAGAAGGTCCCGCTGCCGCCGCCCTCTTCCGAAAGAAACACGGCGATGGCCGGCCGTCCGCCCAATACGCCGCCCGCATGCTGCGGCGGTTCGATCACGCGCGTGACATCCTGCACCGACGAATCGGCTGCGACCGGTTGGCTATGCTGGCCCTCCAACAACGTTACGTCCTTATCGCCGATGCGATAAGTCGCGTCCTTGTAATCGATCGACGGTCCCGAGGATGTGGGTTTGCTCTCAGTCTTGAGCGCGGTGAGCGCAAGATGTTCGCTCGCGCTGGCATGCAGTGCGTCGATCCGATGCTGATAGGCCTGCGTGAGGCACGCGATTTGCGCGCCGCAGGCGTCACGCGTATCGCGGCGCCAAGCCTGTTCCTCGGCCTGCAGGCCGTCGCGGAATTCGCCGAGGCCCGTCCCCTCGGTTGCAGGCTTCGCTTCGAGCAGCATCGAATAGTAGGCGGCCGCCCGGGCGTCGAGCGCGCGCAGCGCGCCGTTCGCGCAAATGGCGCGCTCGCTCGGCTGATGCGGCTTCGAGCAATCGAGGTCGGACGATTGCGCGAATGCGCTCGTCGATAAGGATACAAAGAGCGCTGCGGCGGCAGCGCATTGGCCCATTTTTTTCATTTTTGGTTTAGCTGCAGTGGTGAAAAACATCAGATGATAACGCGCATCGACTGCCATCGGCCTCGGTTCGCATTTGCCGTCGGCCGACTGTCGGCCGGCTGTCGGCTGACCGTCGGGTCGGTTTTTCGCGATGCTTCGATGCAGCGGTCAACGCCGCTATACTGACCGCCCCGGCGCGAAAGCCAGCGCCCGATCCAGCCCGGCTCATCGACTGAGTCCTCTTCGTTAGACGAACGCCATGACGCACAAGACGCTTAACTCGTTTCCCGCTTGGTCCGCGCTCACCGCGCACTACGAACAGATCCGCGACGAGCGGCTGCGCGATTGGTTCGCCGCCGATACGAGCCAACCGTCGCGCGCAGAGCGATTCACGATCGAAGGCGGTGGCCTCGTCGCCGATTTTTCGAAGAATCGCATCACCGACGAGACGTTGAAGTTGCTCGTTGCACTTGCCGAGCAAACCGGCGTCGCGGCGCGCCGCGACGCGATGTTCGCGGGCGAAGTCGTCAACCCGACCGAAGGCCGCGCCGCCCTGCATACGGCGCTGCGCGCCACGCAAGAGAATGCGCCGTTCCACGCGCAAGTTGCGGCCGAGCGCGCGAAAATGGCCGAGTTCGCCGAGCGCGTGCGTAGCGGCGCTTGGGTCGGTCATACAGGCAAGCGGATTCGCCATGTCGTCAACATCGGCATCGGCGGCTCCGATCTCGGGCCGAAAATGGTCGTGCATGCGCTCGCCCACCTCGCGCAACCCGAGATTTCGACGTATTTCGTGTCGAACGTGGACGGCGCCGATCTGGCGCGTGTCCTGGCTCGCATCAACCCCGAAGAAACGCTCGCCATCATCGTCTCCAAAACCTTTACGACGCTGGAGACGATGACCAACGCGCGCTCGCTGCGCGATTGGTTCATTGAGCACGGCTGCCCGGAGAGCGCGCTCGCCAAACACTTCGTCGGCGTCTCGGCCAATCCGGCGGAAGTCGTGAAGTTCGGCATTGCGCAAGAGAATGTGTTCGAGATGTGGGATTGGGTGGGCGGCCGCTACTCGCTGTGGTCGGCCGTCGGCCTGTCGATCATGATCTCGATCGGCGCGGCGAATTTCGATGCGTTGCTGGCGGGCGCCAACGACATGGATCGCCACTTCCGCGAGGCGCCGCTCGCCCGCAATCTGCCCGTGTTGCTCGGCCTTATCGGCATTTGGTATCGCAACTTCTTCGGCCTGCAAAGCTATCTCGTCGCGCCTTATTCCGAAGCGCTGCATTTCCTGCCGTCGTACCTGCAGCAGCTCGAAATGGAGAGCAACGGCAAATCGGCGCGGCTCGACGGCGCGTATGTCGATTACGCCACCTCAGCCGTCACCTGGGGCGAGCCCGGCACAAACGGCCAGCACGCGTTCTTCCAAATGCTCCACCAAGGGCCGACGATCGTCCCGATCGATTTCATCGCTGTGCTTACGCCCGAGCATCCGCTCGTCAACCATCATCCGAAGCTGCTCGCCAATTGCTTCGCCCAGAGCGAAGCGCTCATGTTGGGCCGCACCGAAGAGGAAGCGCGCAAGGTGGCGGGCCCGGATAAGCCCGAGCTCGTGCCGCACCTCGTGTTTCCGGGCAACCGCCCGTCGACGACGCTGTTGCTTGACGCGCTGACGCCGCGCTCGCTCGGCGCGCTGATCGCGCTTTACGAGCATAAGGTGCTGGTGCAGGCCGCGGTTTGGAACATCAACCCGTTCGATCAATGGGGCGTCGAGCTCGGCAAGATTCTGGGTAAGGTCGTCGAAGCGGATCTCACTGCGCCCACGTTCGACGCGAAGAAGCACGATTCGTCCACGTCGACGCTGATCGAGCGCGCGCGTCGGGCGGCGCAAGGCACTTAAGCGGCGGAGCTGGCGAGAATCCGACGCTTGCCACTGGTTTCCTCCTACCTCGTGGGGTGAGCCACCGTTTTCCGCGGTGGCCCGCCTCGTCAAAATTGCACCGCCTCACCCTATTCGACGCCAATATCACGTCGGCCTATTTGCGCGTCGATTCACTGACTCCTATTCGCGTTAGCGGATATCATAGCCTCCGAACGGATCTTTCCAATCATTTCGCCTATACAAGAGATTGACGCCTCCTCCGAGCGCCCAAGTCAGCCCCGCAGCTCCGCTTGAATACAATCTCCACGTTCCGGAAAGATCGTCCGTGAATTTTATGTTCCCCTCGGCATAGCATGGCGAATAGTATGTATCAGCGGTCACCACACGAGGCACCGGATAAGCCTTAATAAAATACTGTCTGACCTGGTTGAGAGTCGGTCGAAATAACTTGCACTGCTGAACCGAAACGTCGTCGCTTTCCAGAGACCTTCCGATTTTAATGATTGAAAGCTCTTTGATGCCCCTCGCTGCCGAGAATGTAGGCAGTAGGAATGTGGTTGCACAAATGCATGCAACCCAGCATCGTGCCGTTACCATTCTGCGCTACTCGCTTCGCTCGTGTTCTTACGGGCGATTTCCGGGTGACGGAAAATCTCCTGATGCGATACGCTTCATGAGGCTTGCACTCGCTCGATCGACATAATGTTCGAATATCAGGTCGCGAACTGTGCATTTGCCGGCTTGGGCGCCGCTACCACCATGCATCATTGAAGTCTGTTGGACAGACCAGTCCCATTCAATCACCTCGATCTCATACGGGTGACGTGCGTCCAACGATTCGCCCTGAATGCCCGTTAGGTTCAGAAAAATATCGTGAGCCATTGGTCTCTCATCGGAAGGTTGATTTTGCCTAAGCGGCGCTCCGATAAGATGACTCATACACCGCACGTTTGCTCGCGGCGTCGACAATTTCAGACGCTTTCACCCTTGTGCGCGACGCGGCCAGCCTCGATCGTCACCGTGTGCGCGCAGCGGCGCGCCAGATCGGTGTCGTGCGTGACGAGAATGAGCGTCGCTCCGTGCGCCGCATTCAACTCGAACATCAGATCGATGACTGCCTGGCCGGTGGTCGCGTCCAGGCTGCCCGTCGGCTCGTCGGCGAACAAAATCGCCGGGCGCGTGACAAACGCGCGCGCTAACGCCACGCGCTGCTGTTCGCCGCCCGATAGCAACTTCGGGTAGTGGCGCTTGCGCTGGCCGAGCCCGACTCGCTCCAGCAAGGCGCTAGCACGCGCCGTCGCCTCGTCGGTATCGATGCCGCCTTGCAATTCCAGCGGCAGCCGCACGTTTTCCAGTGCGGTGAGATGCGGCATCAACTGGAACGACTGAAAGACGAACCCAACCGAGCCGTTCCTGAGCCTCGCGCGCTCGTCCTCCGATAGCCGGGTGAGCTCATGGCCGAGCAGCCGAACCGAACCCGATGTCGGGTTGTCCAATCCCGCGAGCAAACCGAGCAGTGTCGATTTGCCCGAACCGGATGCGCCGACAATCGCGACGCTCGTGCCCCCGACGATCTCCAGATCGATGTCGTCGAGGATCGTCAGCTCGCCCGTTGCATCTCTGACGCGTTTGCATAAACTGCGCACTTCGATAATCGCATGGGTGTTTTCTGGCATGAACAAGCGTCGCTGGATGATCGGCGCGGCCGCCACGGCCGCATTGTTGAGCTCGAGCTTCTTGATCGCATTTTCGCCTTTCGCGGCGGCGCCCGCACGCAGCGCCGAGGCGGCGAGGCCTGTCATCGTCGTACTCGGCGACAGCCTCTCCGCCGAGTACGGCTTGCCGCGCGATACGGGCTGGGTCGCGCTGTTGCGCAAGCGGCTGGCGGAAGAGCGAATCGATTATAGCGTTGCAAACGCGAGCATAAGCGGCGATACGACGAGCGGCGGGCGCGCGCGCATGCCGGAATTGATGGCACGGCTCAAGCCGTCGATCGTTATCGTCGAACTAGGCGCGAACGATGCGTTACGCGGCGTGCCGCTAGCGACGACAAAGGACAATCTGCGCACGATCGCCGAACAAGCGCAGCAAGGGCATGCGAAGGTGGTGCTGGTGGGCATGTACGTCCCGTCGAACTACGGTCAGGCGTACACGAAGCAATTTCACGCGATGTACGCATCGCTCGCGCACGACATGAATGTGCGTTTCGTGCCGTTCTTGCTGGCCGGTATCGAAAACAAGCCCGATATGTTCCAATCCGATCAAATGCATCCGACACAGCAGGCGCAGCCGTCATTGCTCGACAATGTTTGGCCAGCTTTGTCGCCCCTGCTGCGCCGGTAGGGCCGCTGAGCGCCCTGCGTCACAAAACAAAAACGCGCCCTGCGGCGCGTTTTTGCTACTTGGCTACTGGCCTAACGCCCTGCCTTATTGCGCTTCCGACTGCTGCGAATCGACCGAGCCAAAGAGCTTCACCTTCGAACGCTTACGCAACGACGCGACGTACGCCTCCAATTGCGTTTGCGCATCGACCTGCGCCAGTTGGCGCTGCGCGGCCGCGAGCCGAGCGGGATCGATGGGCGCGGGCGGCACCACCGCATTGATGCGGTAGATCGCGTAGCCGTCGTTGCCGAGATCGACGCCGACGTAACCCGGCAGCTTCGTATCGTCCGCCTTGAAGATGGCGCTCAACGCCAACGGCGACACGCCTTGCGCATCGGTGCGCGAGATCTTTTGCTCGGCGCCGAAGCCGGCCGTCGATTTCGACTTCTGCAACTCCGTCAGCTTCGCCTCGCCGTCCTTACGCGCGAGCTCGGCTGCCCGCTCGGCCACATACTTCGCCTTCACGGCATCCTTGATCGACGCGAGCGGCGGCGTGGCGGCGCTCTTGAAGTCGTTCACGTGGGCGGCGATCAGCGTGTTGTTGCCAACGTCGATCGCCTGCGTGTTGTTATGGTTCTTCACCGCATCGTCGGCGAACACGGCCGCGAGGAACTTCGGATTGTTCAGCGGGCTATCCGGCGGCAACGCGGGATTGGCCTTGGGTGTGACTGTCGCCGTTTGAACCGTGAGCTTGTACTTGTCGGCGGCCGGCTTGAGACTCTTGGCCTGCTCGTAGACAGTCGACGTGAAGCCGTCGGCATCGTCGCTATACGCCTTGGTGGCGAGCTGCGTCTTCAGATCCTTGACGATCGCGTCCTTCACCTCGGCGAAAGGCTTCGTCGCCGCCGGCTTGACGTCCGTCGCCTTGATGATGTGGTACCCGAACGAGGTATGGACCACCGCGCTCACCTCATCCTTATTGAGCGCCATCGCCGCAGCGTCGAAGGCCTTTTCGCCCGTCAGCACGCCGCTCGTCGACCAACCCAAATCGCCGCCCTTAGCCGCCGACCCGGGATCCTGCGATTCTTTCTGGGCAATCTGAGCGAATTGATCGGGATGCGCTTTGACCTCGGCCAGCACCGCATCGGCCTTCGCCTTCGCTTTGGCGTCGTCGGCCGGGCTCGCCGTTTTCGGCGAGGCGATCAGAATCTGGCTGACGCGGACTTCGCGCGGAGCCGTGTAGTGCGCGATGTTGTCGTCGTAATACTTCTTCGCGTCGGCATCGCTCGGCAATACGCCGGCGGCCAGCGTGGCAGGCGAGAGGACGAGGTAATCGATGGTGGCCGTGGCCGGCGTCGCGAAATCGGCGCGATGCGCGTCGTAATACGCCGAGAGCTGGGCATCGGTAGGCTGCACCTTCGACGCGTAATCGCTCGCATGCAGCACGAGGGCTTGCACGGTGCGCTGGGCCTCGGCGAGCTGGGCGACGTGCTCGGCCAGCGACTTCGGCGTAAACGCGCTGGCCTCGATGCTTTCGGGAATCTGCTGCATGGACAGCCCGTAGCGCACGCGCTCGTCGTATTGCTCGGGCGTCATGCCCTGCATGGCGAGCAACTGCTTGTAGCGTTCGATATCGATCGAGCCGTCGGGCTTGCGCAGCGACGAGATCACGGGGTCGGACAGGAGAGCGCGGCGAACGGCGTCGTCCGATGCCGTTAGATGTTCGCGCTGCGCTTCGTCGGCCAATACACGCTGCTGGATCAGGCTATCGAGGAGTTCGCGGCGGCGCGCCGGCGTATCGAGCGCCTTGGCGTCGAACTGAGCGCCGAGGAATTGACGCGCCTGATCGAGTTGCTGGCGCATCGCGCTGTCGAATTCGGCTCGGGCAATCTTATGCCCGTTCACACTCGCCACGTTCGCGCTTTCGTCGAAGAAATTACGAAAGCCTTGTATACCGACGAAACCCAGCCCCGGCACGATGACGAGGACGAGCATGAGCATCATCAGGCGCTTATGGTTGCGAAAGAAATCAAGCATGCGTGACCGGTTACGTTGGACAAAAACGCACAATAGTACAACAGGTGCAACGGCAGACGGCAATTTAGACCGGACGAATGTCTCGAACAGCCTTTCCACTGCCCGAACAGCGGGGTTGCCAGCCGGCGCCGGTGGCTCGCACAATAGGCGAGCGGCCGACCGGCCGCGGGGCGCGCCCGGGCATGGCTGAACATGGCTGGGCGCGTCGCCCTTCCCGTTTCGGCGCCGCAATCCGCTCGCGACGCGCACCGGCTCGGAGGCGAGCATGTTCTATCAATGGCTCGAAACGCAGCGCGCGCTGATGCGCTCGATGGACGCCTGGGCCGCGCTGGCCGCCGCGCCGTGGGGCGCGTGGCCCGCCTCTGGAGATAGCCGCGCAGCGCGTGGTTCGAGCGAAGACGGCGCGCCTTTCCCGCCGGTCGCGCTACCCGGCTGCGACTGGGCCTATCGGCTGATTCAAGCATCGCCCGAGCCGCCGCCGTTCCGCATCGAATCCGTCGAGATCGCAGGGCAAGCAATAGCCGTGACAGAAACGATCGTCGATCGCACGCCCTTTTGCGCACTGCGCGGGTTCGCGCGGGAGGCCGAGGGCTCGGCGGCCCTCGCTTGCGTACTGCTCGTCACACCGCTCGCGGGACACCACGCGGTGATGCTCCGCGAAACCGTCGAGACGCTGCTTCAAAGCTACGACGTGTACGTCACCGACTGGGAGAACGCGCGCGACGTTCCGCTTGCGCAAGGCCGGTTCGGGCTCGACGACTACGTGCTCGCCGTCGAGCGTTTCCTGCGGCTGCTGAGTGGGCGCGGCGTGCATGTCGTCGCAGTCTGTCAAGCTGCGCCCCCCGCACTGGCGGCGGCCTCGCTGATCGCTGCGTCGCGAGACGATCGGGCGCCGCTCAGCGTCACGCTAATGGGCGGCCCCATTGATACGCGTCTGCATCCGACGATGATCGACCGGCTCGCGGCGACGCATGACATCGAGTGGTTCCGTCACATGGTCATCGATGTCGTGCCGCCACCCTACCTCGGCGTCGGCCGGCGCATTTACCCAGGCTACGTACAACACGCGGCCATCGTCGCGGCGCATCCGCATCGCCAGTTGGCGCTCGAATCGCGCTATTGGAAGAGCCGGCTCGCCGGCGATTCCGAGGCGATCGCCAAGAGCCTGCGCGCGCTCAACGAATATTCGGCCGTGCTCGATATGGACGAATGCTACTTTCTCGATACGCTGCGCGTTGTGTTTCAAGAGCAGCGTCTGGCCCGCGGCGGATGGTCGATCGGCGCGCGCCGCGTCGCGCCCGAAACGCTTAGCGAGACGGCGCTTTGCACGGTCGAGGGCGACCGTGACGACATTACCGGCGCCGGCCAGACCCACGCGGCACACGGTATCTGCACGGGGGTGCCCGACCAGATGCGTCGGCGCCTAACGATCCACGACTGCGATCACTACGATTTGTTTTCGGGACCGCGCTGGCATGAGGCGATTCATCCGACGTTACGGGCGTTTTGGGAAGCCGATAGGGGCGGTGCAAGATGAACGAGGCGGGCAATATTGATGTGACCTATATCCCTCACATGCCTGATTGCCGCCCCTCGGCGAACCGATCTATTCTCGCAGAACAGCGTCGCGGTCCGATGGTGTTCCTTCTACGCTCCGCATCTCCAGCTTGCCGAGCGCCGCCGCCAGTTGCAGTCTCGCTGATCGCCATTCGGTCAACGCGTGAATCCGCTGTCGCTTTGCGCCAGCGAGCCCTGACTGGGCGTTGAGTAGCTCGAGAATATGCCCGACGCCCGCCTGATAGCGTCGCAGCGCCGCTTCATATGAACGTTGCGCCAATGCGAGAAGCGTCGCGCTATGGCCGAGATTCGCGGTGGAGCCTTTGACCGAGTGATAGCCGCTCCAGACTTCCAGCCCGATCTTTTGACGCGCTTCGGAAAGCGAATCCATCCGCAGTCCCGTCTGTGCATGGGCTTGCTTGACTTGATAGGTACGCGAAAATCCTTCGAAGATGGGAATGGATAACTGCAAGCCGAGATACCACTCGCGATGCCGCGCTGGCAATGGCGGAACGCCTTGTTGAAGGCCCGTTGGCTTGTTATTGAAGTTGTACTGGCCAACGAAGCTCAAACGCGGAGCGCCTTCCTTGCGAATCCGCTCTGCCTCTGCGCGCGCCGCTCTTACATTCGCTTCTGCCTCGCGTACGGTAGGAGAATCGCGCAGCGCCGCCTCTATCAAGGCATCAACCGATTCAGAAAACGCGTCGTCCGATACCGCCCCATCCGTTACATCGGGGAGTTCGATCGGCGTCGAGGGCCGGAGATCCATGTCGGACGCCAGTACACCAAGCGCGTTTTGCCATTCGGTTTGCGCTTTCGTGTGATTCACGACAGCCTCGGCATACGAAGTTTGAGCCTGCAACTGATCGCTAATCGCTGCAATGCCTTTATCAACACGAGCGGTAGCTGCATTCACGCTCGATAGTGCCATCTCCTCAACGTCCCTTGCGGAAAGCAGTGCGCCGTACGCCGCTTGCGCCGCATAAAAATGTTTGGCGACCATCGCGAAGACAGTCTGCAGCGTCGCTTGCTGATTTGCCTGCGCGGCCGCGAACAACTCCATTGCATTGCGCATCCCGGCCGATCGACCGCCGAAGTCGTACAACACCCAATTCAGGGACGCGCCCGCGTTTTGAAGGTTCGTTCCATGGTTCGAGTCGTACTGCGGAGAACCTGGCACCCGTGTGTTGGCGATGTCACGGGTACCCTGCCAATTGGCGGTCAACGTTGGCAGGAATGCCGCCCTCCTTTGTCCGACCACCGCCGCCTCAATCTTCACGTTCGCCCAGGCCGCACGGGTTTTCGGGTGGCGACACAGCGCCCGCTCGACGGCGTCCTGCAATCGAAGAGGTGTCGGAAGATCACCGAATACACATATCGCCCCGTGAAGCATATCCGCGGCCGGCGTACTTGTAATGGAGCGCTCAGCCAGCAAAGGATCAAACGCACGCGCCTGCGTTGCAACCGACATCAGGCAGCAGCCGCCCAGCATCGCAACGAACGCCATATTATTTCGCTTAACGTTCACGCAAGCTCTCCCCAGCGGTTCTCATGACAGGGTCAAGAAAATAAGCGGCGACGCTACGCTCGCCCGTCTTGATTTCAGCGGTTACCGCCATGCCGGGTGTCAAGTTGACCCATGTATCGTTTGCGCGGATTTTGTTCGTTGCGAGCTGCACCCTCACAGCGAAGGTCAATCCGCGTCGACGATCGCGAACCGCGTCGTTCGAGACGTTTGTCACCGTGCCCGTCAAGTATCCGTACCGCGTATACGGAAAGGCCTCGACCTTGACAGTCACAGGCTGCCCGACTTTGACGAAGCCGATGTCCTTGTTCTCGATGCTTGCTTCGACTTCTAGCGTGTCGTCCGGAACGACGTCCATTACCGGCGAAGCCGCCGTGGCCACTCCGCCGAGCGTATGGATTTTCAGTTGGTGAATCGTGCCATCGACCGGCGCCGTAAGCGTCAGCAGTTTGCGCCTCGTATCCGCCTTTGTTTCGTCGTTGCGATTCTGCGCCAACTGCTGAGTTGCTTTGTCGAGCCACTCCATCTGCTGACGTCGAAACTGAGACATCGTCGCGGCGATTTCCGCTCGTTGTTGTGAGATCGAAGCCGCGAGCTCACGTGCGCGGCTGCGCTGAGCCGCAAGCTCATGTTCCTGGTTGAGCGCCACCTGCTCTTTGTCCAGGTATTCGGTTTTGGGCACGTACTTATCGGTGGACAACGACCGGTAATCATCCGCCTGCTGCCGGGCGAGCGGCGCCGTCGACGTGAGCTTGGCGATGTGTTGCCCAGTGGTTGCTAGTTCCGCCTCGCGCTTCTGCAGTTCCGCCCTTGCGCCGTTCAGCCGATCCCGGTACTCGACGTAGAAGCTCTCGGCGACCTGCTGTGCCTGAAGCATCTGTGGCTCGCTAGCGCCTTCGACAGCGCCGAGCGCCGGCATTTTCGCTTCCGTCTGCGCTGCCAATAGTGCTCGTGACCGCTCAGCCATGAGCGCCGCGTCTACCCGACTCAAGCGCGCTTTGTCGGCATCGGCAGCTGCTTGAGTTGTATCGAGTTCCATCAGTGGCTGTCCCGCTTGGACGCGCTGTCCGTCGCGCACAAGAATGCTGCGGACTACCCCGGTCAGCGCCGGTTGGATGGTCTTTACTTGTTCCTTTGGAATCAGCTTGCCCTGCGCGACGGCGACGATATCGAGACGGCCAATCAACGCCACCGCGGCGATTAGTACGCCAAGGATGACGATAATGCGCATCGTCCACATGGGAAGCGGATGGGCGGGGGATTCGACGAGTTCGAGATGAGCCGGCAAAAATGCTCGCTCATGTGACTCGCGCGGCTGCGTATTAAAGGTACGGCGGATCCGCCACGATTCGCGAAATGCGGCGGCGTACCGTGCCATCAGCGCGCCTAGCGCTTGAATTTTTTGCATCGTTATGTTTGTTAACAGCGGCGGGAGAAAACGACATCACGCATGTTGGAGCGACACGAGGCGGGCGTAATATCCCCCGTGCTCGAGCAGCGATTCGTGCGTGCCCTTCTCGACGATGCGCCCCTTGTCCATGGCGACAATTTGATGCGCGTGCCGAACAGCGCTGAGCCGGTGCGCAATGATGATCACCGTCCGGCCTGCGCTAATCGCCTGCATGTTGCGTTGAATGACGCGTTCGGTTTCGAAGTCGAGCGCACTGGTGGCTTCGTCGAAGATCAAAATGCGCGGATTGGTCAACAACGCACGAGCAATGGCGATTCGCTGCCGCTGGCCGCCGGATAAGTTCGAGCCATGCTCGCCTACGACGGTGTCGTAGCCTTCGGGCAGATCGGAAATGAAATCGTGCGCACCGGCTAGTTCGGCTGCGCGAATCACGACATCGAGCGACACGCCGGGGTCCGTGACGGCGATGTTTTCTCGGATGGAACGGTTGAACAGCCGGTTCTCTTGCAGCACGACGCCAATTTGCCGGCGCAGCCATGCAGGGTCGGCAAGCGCGAGATCCACGCCATCGATACGAATTCGCCCCTGCTCGGGTACGTAAAGCCTCTGCAACAGTTTGGTCAACGTGCTCTTGCCCGAACCGGAGCGCCCGACGATGCCGACGACCTCGCCCGCCGCCATGTCGAGCGAGACGCCGTCGAGCACCGGCGAGCCATCATGCCGATAGCGGAAGCGGATCGCTTCGAAGCTGATGTTGCCGCGCACGGCCGGCAGTGCCTGGCGGCTTTGCGGCAGTTCGGTGCGTGTGTTGAGGATGTCGCCTAGCCGGCTCATCGAGATACCGACTTGCTGGAAGTCCTGCCACAGCTGAGCGAGCCGGAGCACAGGCGCTGCGACATGTTGCGCCATCATATTGAACGCCACGAACTGACCGACGGATAGCTTGCCCTCGATCACGAAGCGCGCGCCAAGAAAGAGCGTCACGAGCGACACCAGCTTGCCGACGATCTGGATCAACTGCTGGCCGATATTGCTAAGCGACATCACTCGGAATCCCGCCGACACGTAGCCAGCCAGCGTGTTGTCCCAGCGACGCGTGAATTGTGGCTCGACTGCCATCGCTTTGATTGTTTCGACGCCCGATACGGTCTCGACGAGAAACGACTGGTTATCGGCGGTCCGCGCGAATTTTTCGTTCAGCCGCCGACGCAGGGCCGGCGTGATCATGAAAGAAATCGCCGCGTAGATTGGCAGCGAGACGACCACGACCAGCGTGAGCCATACGCTGTACAAACACATCACAGCTAAGAAGATGATCGAGAAAAGCAGATCGATCACTGCGGTCAGCGTCTGTCCTGTCAGGAAAGTGCGTATGTTTTCGAGCTCTCGCACGCGCGCAACGGTGTCGCCGACGCGGCGGGCACCGAAATATGAAAGGGGCAGCGCCAACATGTGGCGGAACAGTCGCGCACCGAGCTCGACGTCGATTCGGCTGGCAGTATGCGCGAAGACGTGATTGCGAATACCGCTCAGCAACACTTCGAAAACGGCGCTGATCAGCAGCGCGACGCACACGACGTTCAGTGTGTTGAACGCGCGGTTAACCATGACCTTGTCCATCACGACCTGGAACATCAGCGGCGAGGCCAGGCCGAAGATTTGGAGCACTGCTGACACCGCTAGTACTTCCAGGAGAAAGCGGCGGTATTTGACAACGGCCGGAATAAACCACGTGAAATCGAATCGCGCCAACCGTCCCGCCAGCGATGCGCGGGAGGCGATCAGTAGTGCTTGTCCGTCGGTGCGCGAGATGACGTCGGCGGGTGTGCGGGTGGTTGGTCCGGATGCATTGGCTTCGGCGATCAACGCTTTTTCCTCGTCGCAGGCGGCGAGGACGAAATGCGCACCGCTTGCATCGAGCATCAATGCTGGCTTGGGCATCGACACGAGTCGCTTTGCAGTGGTGCGTATACGGCGGGTCTTGAGGCCAAGGGAACGGGCTGCGATTTCGAGATCGGTAATGCTGAGTTGGCCGGTTGTCTGTCCGCTCGAATGGCGCAGTTGGTCAATATCGGTGGGCACGCCGTGGAACTGGGCGATGAGGGCGAGCGCTGTCAGCCCTGGATCTGGCGCATTCGTGGTTTGTTGAGAATCGTTCATAGCGAATGGGCCGCGTAGGCTGCGGCCCGAATAAAGCGAGACCGTCCGCAGTTACGATCGCGGAGCGCGGACGGTCCTGACTTCGTTTCGGTTTCAGCGCCAGTTAGCGGCGAGGACGGGTTGCAGGGAGGCTTGTTGATCCTGCGTCAAGGTGAGGGCGCCGGCAGCTGGCGGGGAAAACGCCGCCATTGCTTGGACGAGGTTTTCGACACTGGAGCTATATAGCTGCTTACCATCGCCCGAGACGATCGTGCCGGGGCGATCTTCGGTCGGGGCATACCAGTCCTTCAGCGTGACACGCTCAGTGCAACCCATCACAGAGAGTTGAAGATCCTGACCGTTATGTTGGAACCAGATGCGCTCGGCGGCGACGTCGGGACTAAACGTCAGCTTCCCTTGACCGCCCTCGTACTCGAGCTCGTACTTGCCGTGCCCCACATGAACGGTAGGAATGGAACCCTTAAGCGTTGCGACGTCGTCACCGTCGCCCAACCGCAGCGTAGCGAGCGTCCCCGTGCTTTCGATGACATTTCGCCCCGCGCCGACCAAGAGGTGCTGGAACTCTCCCGACACGACGTTGTTGCCGTTGCCGACCGCAATCTCTGCCAGGGGATCGGTGCCGGAGATGTGGTTGTTTCCGTCCCCGGCCCAGACTTTGGCGCTGACGCCGAGCAATTCGATGGTTCCGCCGCCGTCTCCTATCGTCAGCTTGGTACCCGCGCCCGTGACCGTCACATCGTTGGCGGCGCTCCCGCTTAAGTGGGCGGACGCGGCATCTCCGCGTTGCAGCAATACGTGGTGGCCGCCTGTAGTGGTGACCGTTGAGGACGAACCCGCCTGGTCGATCGCAATCTGGTTATCGTCAACGTTGACGATCTCTTGATCGCCGATCGTCTGCACGTTTGGATAAACGAGCAGCGTCAGCATCGTCTCTGCTTCCTGGCCGGATGCGGTGGTCGCTTTCACCTTCGCGCTCACGGCGCCCGTTGGGCCTGCGCCTGTGGCGCTGACCAACCGGTTCTGGGCTACGTCAAAGGTGAGCCAGTCAGGCAAGGGGCCGCCATCAAGCGAGGTAATCGAATAGGTGGTGGCGTCGCCTTGCGGAACCCTGAACAGAGTGGACAACGCGTCGCTGGCCCAAGGTTTGGCCGAATCGATCATCCAGCCGACCGGCGAGAAGCCGGTCAGTTGCGCTCCCCAGCTGGCGATCTCGTCGACGGGGCTTGGCACGGACGGCGCAGCTACCACTGGCGCGATCGGTGACGGGGAAGGTGATGGCTCGATCACACTGCCGGAGGCCCCCGGAGCGGCGAAGATGAAATCCGACTCGGTCAGTTGACTTGGATCGAGCGCATCAAGATAGAGGAGCTCGACCGGATTACCTGGGCTGCCGAGCGACTTGCTGCCCAGGCTCACCCCATGAATCTGCGCCAGTCCATTGACCATTGCGCGATTGCGCTTTTCGATCGTCAGATCGCTAAAGCTCGTGATGCCTGTTTGGCTCAGGTCGATCTTGTCGACGCCATGCTTGAATCCGCGTAGCGTATTCCAATACGTCGAGACACCTTCCTGCTTGGCGATCACGAAGGTATCCGCCGTGGCGGTATCGTGGGTATAGATCAAACCTGATAACGACACGACCATCCGGCCTTCAGAGTCGGTGGTGTACATGACACCCCCTCCGCCGCCGTTCAACACGATCGTCCCGCCTGCACTCGGTGTTTCGGCACTGACTGTTTCGGCATTGGCGCCAGAACCGTCGATACGGCTCGCTGGCGCGACAAAACTATCCTGGAAGACGAAATGCTCCGTGGTGATCGTTGCAACTTCTCGCCCTTTGACAATCAGCTGCTGCCCGTTCCCGACGTCAATGCGCACATCTTCGCCCTGCTGCGTCAGCACGAGATCGCTGAATTTCATACCGGCAAAGCCGACAAGGTCGATCATCTCGCCACGCGAGGCATCGAAATTTTCGATCGTGTCCACGCCATTGGCGCGGCGATGTACGACGAAGAAGTCCTTGCTAGCGCCGCCGACGAGTGTATTCGTACCGCGCCCGCCATCGAGCAATGCATCGCTGCCGCCTGCGACGAGCCGGTCATTTCCGCCGCCCGCCACAACATTGTGGATTGCATCGGGCCGGTTGATCGTCAACGCAACTCCACCGATGCTTGCCACTCCTGTATTCAGATCGACAGCCACGTCACCGGATACCGCCGCCGCGTTCAGTGTATTTCTCCCGCCTTCCGTGCCGTTGACGGTGTCGTCGAGCGTTGCGCGAGCTGGGGTCGCCCCAACTTGGCTTCCGAATTCGTCCGTATAGAAATAGGTGTCGTCGGCCGTTGCTTCATTGCCGTACAAACGCAGCGACCATTGATTGAGTTGAATTGGCAGGCCATTTGCCGCGTCGGTGACTTCAAGCGTCCAATCGCCGCCCGAACGCTCGCCCCAATCGTGCGTCGACATGAACGTGTACTTGAATGCACCTGCGTGCGGGTTGCCCACGTCAGCATCGCTAGCGCCTGGCGCGCCAACGGGAGCCTTCCCCGCGCGATCGAGCAAAATGCTTTCCGTGCCGTTCGGCGAGACGAGCTTGACCGTGACGTCGCCAAGCCTCCCCACCTCGGCATCGAAATCAATTTCCGCGTGCTGGACCGAGACGCCATCAGGCATCGCAAGCATCGACCGAAAACCCGTGTTCGCGGTGATCACCTGGTTGAGTACCACGCTTTTTGCTTCCACGACACGCTCGTTCGCCGCAGTGCTTTGCTTGCCCCACGATTCGGCCAACCGCACTGCCGCTCGAGCATCTACCGCACCGAAGCCGTAGTCGTGACTCGTATGCATCGCCCCGCCGTTCCAATGTGTTGCCCCGTTCGCACGCCACTGCGTGGAATCGTCGCGTACGCTGCGCGCAGATAGCGTAAGGATTTCCTGCACATCGCGATAACCGAGGTTCGGGTTGGCTTGCAGCATGAGCGCGACGACGCCTGAAACAATTGGGGTGGCAAAGCTCGTCCCTTGCATATCGCTGTACTGGCTGCCAAATGTGGAACCGCGATCAGTTTCCAGCATATGGCTCGTCGACACGACGTTGCTGCCGGGTGCGGACACAAGCAGGCTTGCGCCCGGATTCGAAAACGGCGCCGAGCCTAACTGCAAGGTCGAAAGATCGCTTTGCGCGTTGATTGCGCCGACTTCGATCGTGAATCGGTTATTGCTCGTCAGCGAGCCCTGTGCAGTGCCCCCTGTTTCGCGGGCGTTCCCGCCTGCGGCGACGATGATCGTCCCCAGTCCTCCTCGACCCGCGTTGGCGGCATATTGAGCCGTCGCGAGGAGCGAACTGGCGGTGTTGATCTTCCCGTCCTGCAGGTTGCCTAGCGCGAAATCGTTTTTGAATCCCCAACTATGGTTTGCGATGTCGTAGCTGACCATCTTGCCCAGACCGGTCAAATCCGCGCCGTTGTTGGCCAGATAGTGCCCGCCGACAGTCGCCTCGTGCGCGACGCCCACTCCGCCTTGGCCATTCTTCGCGGCAACCATCACGCCCGCTACCATCGTTGCGTGATTGGAGATTGCAGTGGGCAAAACGCCGTTGCTCTTCTCGGTGGCAAGCCAGGCCGAATCGACGTTCGGCGCGAGATCGGGATGACGAATGTCGAGGATTTCGGGCTCCGTCGCGAAATCGCCACCCGGTTCGAACTGGCCGATGCGAACGCCCTTGCCCGTATAGTCTTGCCAGACCGGAACGATGTTCGCATCGCTGAGGTACCACTCTTGCACGGCCAGCGGATCGGTTGGAACGTCGGGCGCCGATAGCGTCACCGTCGCGCGCATTGGGGCGGTCTGGCCGCTGTTCAAATCCACCACTGTAGCGGCGGGATTGCCCGCTGGGTCGGTAACCGCGTACTTGAAGCTCATCACGCCCGTATAGGCCGGATCTGGCGTAAACAGGATGTCGCCCGCTTCGGTCAACGCGACCGTGCCGCCGATCGCATCGCCGACCGACGCGATCACCGGCCCCTGGCCGGTGAGGCTGCGGTCATTGGGCAGCAGTTGTCCGGCGTCGATCAGATGGGGCTGCTTATGGTCGAACGCCTGCCCCGCCTTATTCACTCGCAGCGCATCGGATACCGGCAGCAGATGCGGCAGTCTTAAATCGACGGCGGCGATGTCGGAGAAGTTGATCTTCTGTATGTTCTTGAGCGTCAGCGTGCCGTCGCGGCCGATATGACTATCGGCGACGGTGTAGCCCGCCTCGGTCGCCACAATCGCGTAATCGCCGTGTTTGCCGTGCAGCGTGACGACGTTGGTGCCACCGCCGCCGTCGATAAGCGCATTGCCGTGACCGGCTTCGATAATGTCGTCGGCAGGCCCTCCGTGAATGCGGTCAGGCCCGCCGCCAGCGTGAATGATGCTGCCTTGCGCCGACGCGTAAATCGTGTCGCCGCTCGGGCCCGCGTAAATAACTGCTTTGCTTGTGCCGCCGATGATGGTGTTGTGGCCCGAGCCGCCGACGAGCACGTCGTTGCCTCCGCCGCCGACGATCGTCGTGTTGCCCTGGCCACCCTTGATGAATACGCTGGTATTGCCGCCGCTCGTGATGATGTCATCGCCTCGACCGCCTTCGGCGATCGTCAGTCCGGCCTTCGACATATTCAGCGCGACACCTTTGTCGCCGACGATGATTGCAGTATCGCGACCGCCATTGCCGTGGATATTGGTCACGTTGTCGCGTGCGCTGATGACGAACACGTCGTCACCCGTGTTGCCTTGGTAGGTATTGCTGCCGCCACCGCCGACTAGCCAGCTGCCTGACGGCGCGGCGATCAGCGTTGTGTCGCCGCGGCCGGCATAGACGTTATCGACCCCGAGAACGCCGGCATCGAGTGTCTCGCTGGATGCGCTCGTGCTTGCGTGCGCCGTGCGGGTCACGGTTGAAGTTGTCGACGTAACGCGATTGCCGCCTTCGACTTCGGTGAAAGTATTGCCGATTGGATCGGCCAGAAAATTGACCGCCATCAATTCCCGCGTCTGGCGATTCATCGTAAACGTGCCGCGTCCTACGATCCCGTTGCCGTTGAGCGTCTCGCCGGTTGTGCGCGCCGTCGGCGCCACGTTGATTTGCGTGATGCCAAGCTCGTCCAGCGTCTTTAGCTCGCCGCCGCTCTGGCCATCGTGGTTGCTATCGGTCCATACCTTGAGGGAGTTCCAAATCGGATCACTACTGTCGATCACGCCGTTGGCGTTCGCGTCGACGCTCGCTAGCGCGCCAAAGCCGTCCTTGAACGGTGGTTCGCCTGGGCCACCGTTCGTTCCAACCTTTCCGCCGTAGTGCTCGGATAGCATCTGACTTGCGTTCGTGATTTGTCCCGCGCCATCGTCCACAACCAAGATCCCCGTCGCCCGATCCGCCCAGCCTGTCCGCCTAAGCGCTCCGCTATGATCCACGTCGAACATCACACCGTCTTCAATGCCGGTCATCTTCACGCCCGTACCTGAAAGATCCAACAGAATCGGATCGACGTACGTGTTGAAGGTGGTCATGGCCGACAAGCCGTTGAGCGTCGCGGCGTTCAAACCCAGTGCGTTCGGATTCGGGGCCGAGAGGGGATCGAGATAGCGCTGGCCCAAATAGGCCCCGGGCCTGGCGTTCGGATCGAGTTGAAACTCGCCGGGCCGGATTCCGCCCGTGGCGAAGCTGCCGATTTGCGCCGAGGCGAAATCCGTCTTGTTCAGCGTATCGTCGGAGAATGAGATCTTGCTGGTAGCGCTGTTGTGGACGAACCCGTTATGGACGTCGCGCGCCGCCTTGCCTTCGTTGATCGAGCCGCTTTGCGGTTGCGGGTTCGCGTCGATTTCGATGTTGATGAGATCCGTTCTGGGAGCGTCCGCGCTGGGCAACTCGAAGACCGACGACAAAGCCGCAGCGCTGCGTCGCAAAGCGGCCGGATCATCGGCGCGATAGATCGCATCCGCTTGCGCCGTAATGATGTCGGACCATGTCCCGCCGATGTTGAACGGGTTGTTCGAGGTTTCCGACATCTGGTAGAAAGAACCAAACCCCGCCGAGTTCTGTTCTGGGACCGAAATTAAGCAGGAAAAGATTGTGCGCGCGTCCAGGCTGCTCGCCATCGACCAACTTTCGCTGTTCAGTAGGTATTTCTTGGTTGCCATCGCTGCTGCCGCGAAGCCAGCCTTGATCGTTACGCAGTCGCGCGTATTCGGATTGCTGACGTCGAGGTGGTAGTCGTTGACGTACGTCGGGTTATTGAGCACGCTGGTCGTGAACAGCGTGCCGCCCCAAATTGCATAGCTCAAATTTGCGTTCGGGTGCTGCTCCTTAACCAGATCCAGGCCCGAGCTTGCGTCGTATTTAACGATGTTCGATGGAGAAAATTTTTCTACGTCGAAGATGCCATTCGCGTTCGATATTTGCTTAAAAACTGTTTCCGCAATTCTGTTTGAAGCCCTTTGAAACGTTTCATCACTCAGCTTAACCCCTTGAGATTCTGCCGCCGCAAACATATAACTTCTGATCCACGTTCCGGCCGCGCTCGGCTCGAATAGCTGAACATTCACCTGCCCGGCTTGCGAAAACCAATTTTTTGTACCGATATCGACCTCAGGCTTACTCTTGATATCTGCGTAAATCGCCTCATAAGCCTTTTTATAGTTTAAATTTCTCACGCCGGGGCCTTCGTTTTGTGCCGTTCGAACCAGATCAATCGTTTTTTGGCTAAGTAGAAAATCGCCCATCATTTGCCCTTAATGGAAAAAGAATCGATCAAATCCCGAATGCTGTTATCAACTTCAATCGCATCCTTGAGGCCGGGATCGCCAGGAAAGTGGTAATAGAAATAGGCCCCAGAAACTGTCTTTGCCACGTGATCGCAGATACGGTACTGGTCTCGCTCAACTTTGCTCACCAAGCAATCAAAAACAATCTCTCTCCCATCCACGACTTTTCTGTAACGCTCGTCACGTGCATTCTCGGGGCCAATTTCATACAAATCGAACCCATACACTCCTTTTTTTGGATGATGACTCAAAAACAGATCTTTAGAGTTTTCGAATCCAACTTCAGACAGCGTGAAATTATTAACCATTTCCACGTCATATACTCTGCACGAAGACTTAGCTGTCCTCCGCATGCAAGCCTCCGTCTCCGATGAAAATGGTTTTAAATCTGGCACAACCAGCCTTAGCGAGACATTCTTTTGCGGTCCGCCAGCCCAGTTGTCCATGCTGTAGATGTAATTCCTCGGTATTCGGTACCGAGCGCCGGCCATCTCAAATTCGATAGGCGTCGTTTCCATCGACATTGAATCTTCAAACAAGGCGGCTTTCGACGAAGCGCCGAATAAAATGCTCGCCATCGTTGCGCATAAAATTGCGAGCAACCGAAAGCAGCCTCGCCGGACCCCACCGTCTCTGCTCGGCACGCTCAAAGCTTGCTTGTGTTTCATCGATGGACCTTTCCATTGGATTTTGATTTTCCGTGTCGCGCCAAGGGGCTGCACGAACAAAGCGGGATTCAACGACAGGTATGCGGGACGTAGCTTCGCCGATGCGCGGGGACAATGGTGATCAACGCGCGAATTTTCAGACTAAAGGAAGGGATCGCCCCACTGTGAGAAGGCTTGCGCGCCGTCGTCCACGGTCAATGTCCCCGTCGCCGATCCGCCCAGCCTTGAGCGGTTGTGCGCTCCGGTGTGGTCTACATAGAACACGCGCCGTCCTCGATGCCCGCGCTCGTCGCCCTAGGAATTCGGGAAGCTGTTTTTGTTCTGACCAATGGTGTCGGGATAGAACGCTTTCGAGATTGCTTGCGCGCGCAACCAATCCTCCCCTCGTCGACACTGAAATCGATTACATTTAATTTGCACTCCGAACCTCACCAAACTTTGCCCAAGCGCTTGTAGGACAATCCTTACACCCCTTCGCTAACACTTACCTTACTTTCATACGGCGCCGATTTATTTGCCGCCGCCGACCTCCGATACTTCCAATCACGAAATCGACGCGCCTCGCCACTAGGGCAGCGCGCAGCCCTTGACCGGAGGTCGTATGTTCAACGAAGCAGCTTTCGCCGACGATGCCGCGGCAACATCTGCAGTTCACGCCGTAGCATGCGCCCCCCGAACGTCCATGGCGAGCCGGCCGGCTCAGCAATGCGGCTCATGCTCGATGCGCTCGGCCTGCATGCCGAAAACACTGAACGAGCAGGAACTCACTCGCTTCGATTCGATCGTCAGCGCAACTCGCCTTATCAAGCGAGGCGATTCGCTTTATCGCGCGAACGATCCGTTTCATAACATCTATGCGATTCGCGCCGGCTCGTTCAAGTCGGTCGTGATGCACCGCGACGGCCGCGAGCAAGTCACGGGCTTTCATTTGGCGGGAGAGGTGCTCGGCCTCGACGGCGTTTGCACCGAGCACCACAGCAGCGATGCGATCGCGATCGAAGATAGCAGCGTTTGCATCATTCCCTACGCGCTGCTCGAATCGCTGTGCGCCGAATCGAAGAGCCTCCAACAGCAGGTGCTGCGGATGATGAGCGGTGAAATCGTGCGGGAATCGTCGCTGATGATGCTGCTCGGCACGATGAGCGCCGAGCAGCGCGTCGCCGCCTTCTTGCTGAACTTGTCGAGCCGACTGAAAGCGCGCGGCTATTCCGCCGCCGAATTCAACCTGCGCATGACGCGCGAAGAGATGGGCAACTTCCTCGGCATGAAGCTCGAAACCGTGAGCCGCATGTTCTCGAAGTTCCAACGCGATGGGCTCCTGCAAACGCACGGCAAGCAAATTCGCATCGTCAATCTCGATGCGTTGGGCCGGGTGTAATCCTCCTTTAGAGCACCTTCGATGAGCGTGCGGCCGAATTCCCTGGCCGCGTCGCGTCACGCGCTCAGATCGAGCACGGCCGCGCCCGCGAGACGTCCGTCCCGCAAATCGTTCAGCGCCCGGTTGGCTTCGGCCAACGGGTAGGCCGTGGTTTCAATCTCGAGTGCGATTTCGTCCGCTAGCCGCATGAACGCGCGCCCGTCGTCACGCGTGAGATTGGCGACCGACACGATCCGGCGCTCCCCCCATAAATCGTCGTACGGAAAGGACGGGATATCGCTCATATGAATGCCGCCGCAGACCACGACACCGCCCTTCGCCACCGCGCGTAACGCCGCCGGCACGAGTGCGCCCACCGGCGCAAAGATCAGCGCCGCATCGAGCGGCACGGGAGGCGGCTCGGCGCTCGATCCCGCCCATCGGGCCCCGAGCCGGCGCGCGAGCGTTTGCGCAGCCTCGTCGCCGGGACGGGTAAATGCATAAATCTCACGTCCCTGCGCGCGCACCACTTGCGCGACGATATGGGCGGCTGCGCCGAAGCCGTAGATGCCGATCCGATGCGCGTCGCCGGCCATCGATAAGGTCCGATACCCGATCAGCCCGGCGCATAGCAGCGGCGCCGCCTTGACGTCCGAATACCGCGCCGGCAGCCGAAAGCAATATCGGCTGTCGGCGATCGTCCGCTCGGCATAGCCGCCGTCGATCGTGTAACCGGTGAACAGCGGTGCGTCGCACAGATTTTCTTTTCCCCGCCCGCAATAGGTGCAGCTCCCGCAGGTGCGACCCAGCCACGGCACGCCCACGCGTTCGCCGAGCGAGAAATCGCGCACGCCCTCGCCGAGCGCCGCAACGATGCCCACAATTTCGTGCCCCGGGATGAGCGGCGTTTTCGGTTGCGTGAGATCGCCATCCACGACGTGCAGATCGGTGCGACAAACGCCGCAAGCGCGCACGTCGATCAATAGTTGCCCCGGGCCGGGACTCGGCTCGGCCAGTTCGCGCAATTGCAGGGCGGGAGAATGCCCGTCGAAAATCATCGCTCGCATGCCGCAGCCTCCGTTTTCTTCCGAGTGGTAAGCGCCTCGTCCTTATCGGCCAATCGACGGGCTTCTTCTCCGCTCATTTGAGCGCGGGCGGGCGGCAGACCCTTGACCCAACGCAAGGTTGCGCACCGCCCTTGGCGCGATCATGGGCAAAAGGCGCATCATGCCGGCCAAGCAGCATGCACTCGCTTGCGGCATCCGACCAAACGCCGAGCGATCTGACCGAACATGCAGGATCAGGAGAGGATACGACAATGCGCATCACCATCCATCTCAGTACGTTCGACGACCTCAATCCGTGCGCTTATGCGATTGTCTGGATTGATCGCGACGCAAGAAAATGGTCGCGTGAAAGCCACTTTGGCGTAGACCTGCCGCAGTGGGGCGGGCTCGACACTCACTCGGGCGCTACGCGGCTGTGCGGGCCCCACGATGGCCACGCGGTATGCGAGTTAAGCGGTTTCGATCTCGAAGGGGCCGACGGCCCGTTTGAAGGGGAAACCGGTGCAGCGCGATTGTGTCGTGAAGATGCGCGTGGCCATTGGTATGTTCAGTGCGTCGACACGGAGACGACCCCGCCTGAGCACAGCGTGTTCGCCGACGACGAGAATGCGTGATGCTTCTTCGGCCGCGGAATGGGAGCCCGGCAAGACCGGGCGCAAGCGAGCCGCGGGCCAGCCAGACGCTCCCTCGACAGGCGGCGAGCGGGTTGTCTGTACGCGCTCGCTTGCATTAACCCCTACTCAGCCGCCACCGTGCGCTGCAATTGCTCACCGAGCCCGGCGATCCCGAGCCGCATCGTTTGCCCCGCCGTCAGGTAGACCGGCGTCGGCTTGATGCCGAGCCCGACGCCGGGCGGTGTACCGGTGGAGATCACATCGCCGGGTTGCAGGCTCATACAGCGGCTCAAATAAGCGACGACTTCCGCCACGCTGAAGATCATCGTCCGCGTGTTGCCGTTCTGATAGCGATGGCCGTCCACTTCGAGCCACAAATCGAGCTGCTGCGGATCGGGCACCTCGTCGCGCGTCACGAGCCACGGCCCGAGCGGCCCGAACGTATCGAAGCCTTTGCCCTTATCCCACTGGCCGCCGCGTTCGATCTGCCATTCGCGCTCCGAGACATCGTTGACGACACAGTAGCCCGCCACGTAATCGAGCGCCTCGTGCGCCTCCACGTTCTTGCACGCCTTGCCGATCACGACGCCCAGCTCGACTTCCCAATCGGTCTTCGTCGACCCGCGCGGAATCTCGACATCGTCGTTCGGCCCGACGATCGCGCTCGTCCACTTATTGAAAACCACGGGCTCGCTCGGCACGGGCAGGTTCGATTCGGCCGCATGGTCGGCGTAGTTCAGGCCGATGCAGACCATCTTGCCGACACGGCCAACGCACGCGCCGAGGCGCACGCCGTCGGGCACACGCGGCAACGTGGCGGTATCGAGCGAGCGCAACCGCGCGAGCGCGGCGTCCGACAACGCCTCTCCGGCGATGTCGTCGATCACCGAAGACAGATCGCGCACGATCCCGTCGGCATCGACCAAACCCGGCTTTTCCTGCCCCTTGGGGCCGTAGCGAAGAAGTTTCATCTAGTACTCAGTCTAAAAGTTGCGTTGTCCGAAAGGGATATCAGCGAATTAAGCGCGCCTGTCGTTCAGTTCGACCAGCCGCCGTCGATCAAATGAATCTGCCCCGTCGTGAATGCCGCTTCGTCCGACGCGAGGTAAGCGGCCAGCGCCGCGATCTCCTCGGGCCGGCCGATGCGCCCCATCGGCTGGCGCGCGACGAACGCGGCTTCGACTTCGGCGACCGGTCGGCCCTGCGCCGCCGCCTGCTCGGCGATACGCGCCGCCAGCGAAGGCGAGGCCACGGTGCCTGGGCAGATCGCGTTGCAGCGAACGCCTCGGGTCACGAAATCGGCCGCGATCGCCTTCGTGAGGCCGATCACGGCCGCTTTCGTCGTCCCGTAGACGAAGCGGTTCGGCACGCCCTTGACGCTCGACGCGGCCGACGCCAAATTCACGATCGAGCCGCCGCCGCGCGCGAGCATGGCAGGCAGAAACGCCCGTATTGTCCGATACATCGACTTGACGTTCAGATCGAACGAAAAATCCCAATCGGCTTCATCGCATTCCAAGATGGTGCCGGCGTGGACGAAACCGGCGCAATTGACGAGGATGTCGACGGCGCCGACGGACTCGGCCAGCGCCGTAATCGCCCGGCCGTCGCGTACATCGAGGACGCGGGCGTCGAGCCGCGCATCGTCGAGAAAATCGATGCGGATATCGGTGGCGATCACGCGTGCGCCCTCTTGAGCGAGGCGTTCGGCGCAGGCTCGGCCGATGCCTTGAGCGGCGGCCGTGACTAACGCTGTCTTGCCGGCCAGGCGCGCAGCCGGCGGCTCGGGAAAATTCGTGGCGATGGCGGTCATTGTCTGCAGGACTCCGTCGAAATGATCATTCAAAACTGATGGCAGTTAAACAAGGCAAATCGTTCGAATCAGGGGTGTTCCGAATGCTCAGGGGCCTTAGCCCCCCCGTAAGCGGGCCTTCGCCTCGGCGTCAATCGCTAGGCGTGGGCGCTCTCGAATCCAACAAGCCTTCGGCGCGCAACGCTTCCCAAAACGCGGCGGGAATCGGCGCCGTGAAAGCCTCGATGTTCTGGCGAAGCTCGTCCACACTGCTTGCGCCCGTCAAGACACCGGCCACCGCGCCATGCGCGTAGGGGAAGCGCAACGCGGCGCTGGGCAGCGCGACCGCATATCGATCGCAGACCGCCTCGATGCGCGCCACGCGTTCGATTACTTCCGTCGGCGCTTCGCCATAGTTGAATTTGAGCGCACTGGCCGCACTACCCGCACTACCTGCGCTACCCGGCTGGTCGCGCAGATGTCGCACCCCACGCGCGAGAATGCCCGAATTGAACACGCCGCCGATCAGCATCGAGACAGCGCGCCGCTCGCATTCGGGCAGCAGCGTATCGAGCGTCTGCTGTTCGAGCAGCGTGTAGCGGCCTGCCAACAGCGCACAGTCGATCTCGAACTCATGCATGGCATCGACCACGACATCGGCCTCGTTCACGCCCAACCCCACCGCCCGTACCGCCCCCGACGCGCGCAGCGCGTCGAGCGCACGGAATCCGCCTTCGCTCAGTTGCCGCCAATAATGCGCGCTTTGCGCTCCGTGAGTGAGTGCGCCGATGTCATGCACGAGCAAGATATCGATGTGTGCGATGCCAAGGCGCTGCAAGCTATCCTCGAACGAACGCATGATGCCGTCGTAGGTGTAATCGTAGACGGGCTCGAACGGCAACGGATGCGCCCAGCCATCGCGCGAGGCGCGCGCCGCGGGGCCGCGATTGGGCCGCATGATGCGCCCGGCCTTCGTCGAAACGACAAAGGCATCGCGTTCCCGCTCACGGAGCGCCGCGCCCACATAGCGCTCGCTCTTCGTATAGCCGTAGTACGGCGCGGTATCGAAGAAGCGGATACCGGCTTCCCAGGCGGCGTCGATCGTCGCGCGCGCATCGGCTTCACGAATGTCTCGGTATAAACCGCCGAGGCCGGCGCAGCCCAAGCCCAGCGCCGAGACTTCGAGCGAGCTGCGGCCGATGCGTCTACGCGCAACCACCGCGGAACTCGAAGCCGAGGCCAAGTCCGCCCCCGCGCTCATGCGCCACTCCGCATGGATGAAGCCGGCACGATCGGCAGGCAGCCCGGGCCGATCGGCTCGAACGCCTTATACGTCAAGATGAATTCCTGATGGCCGAGCATTTCCGATTTCGACCGCTCGCCGCGACATACCGCAAGGGTGGCGTCGAAAATCTCCCGGCCCACATCATCGAGCGAACCGCGTCCTTCGAGGATCCGGCCCGCGTCGACATCCATATCGCCCGACAAATTGCGATAGGTCGCCGGATTGGCGCAGATTTTCACGACCGGCGAAACCGCGGAACCGACGACGGAGCCTCGCCCCGTCGTAAACAAAATCACGTGACAGCCGCACGCGATCAGTTCGCCGATCTCCGCGTTGTCGCTGATATTCGGAAAGCCGAAGCGCGGCTCGCCGTCCGGCACGACGTCAAGCAGGTAGAGGCCGCCCGTGGGGGGGATGTCGCCCGGCTTGACGATGCCCATGATCGGCGAAGCGCCGCTTTTGGCGTAAGCACCGAGCGATTTTTCCTCTTGTGTCGTGAGTCCGCCGTCCGCATTGCCGACGGCGAAGCTGCCGTGCCCCATGATCGTGTAGTAACGCGCCGCTTTCTCGACGCAGGCGACGATCGCGTCGCCAAGCTCGGGCCGCGCCGCGCGCGTTTTCATGTGATATTCACAGCCAACTAGCTCGCCCGTCTCTTCGAACACACAGGCCGAACCGCGCTCGATCATCGCGTCGAAGGCGCGCCCCACCGCCGGGTTGGCCGTGATGCCGCTCGTGCTGTCCGACCCGCCGCATACCGTGCCGACGACAAGCTCGTCAAAGCGCATCGGCACCGGACGCATCTGCGCCAAAGTGCGGCGCGCGCCCTTCACCCATTCGACGCCACGCGCAATCGTGCTGCGCGTCCCGCCCGTTTCTTGAATCGTCAGCACCTCGACGGGCCGGCCGCTCTCGCGCACCACTTCGACGAGATGGTGTTTGTTCATACTCTCGCACCCGAGCGAGACGAACAGCACGGCGCCGATGTTGGGGTGCGTGGCGATTCGCGCGAGCATCTTTTGCGCGTAGGCGTTCGGATAGCAACCGGGGAACCCGATCAAATGCACGGCGGGCGCCGTATCGTGCGCGTTGACGGCCTCGAAGAGCGCATCGGAGGCGGCATCGCCTTCGGCTGCGAGATCGTCGTCCGTCAATCTCGGCGCGAATTGCGAGACGATCTCGCGCGCGACATGGTGCGCACATTCGACCAAATAAGCCACGGCGACGACATTGCGTATGCCCTTGCGCCCATCGCTGCGCGGATATCCGAGGAGCGGCGCGGAATCGGTTGGGGTTTCTTTCATCATCGTTTCCGCTAAGAATTAGCTTTGCTCAGGCCCGACATAGGTATGCCCCGCATCGAGCGTAAAGGTGGGCAAGTAGTCGCTTTCCAGGTTATGCGTATGGAGGTGCTCGCCTTTGGCGACATCGCACGTGACATGGCCGATCGGCGCGCCGTAGCGAATCACCTTTTCCCCAGCCGTGAGCGCACGCCGCGCGAGCTTGTGCCCCAGCGCGATCGTCGTGGCGAGCGGTACGCGCTCGCCCTCGATCTCCACGACCGCACCGGCCTCTAGCGTCGTCGCCGCGATCAAGCAGTTGTCATCGGGCGAGAGCAGCAGCAGCCGAACGTCGAACGTCATCATTCTTTACTCCTGACTACCGGCTAAACGCGCGATCATCAGCGAACCCAAGATGATGGCGCCGTAGATCGCTTGAATCCAAAACGACGGCACTTGCGCGAGCGTCAGCAGGTTCTGCACGACGCCGAGCAACAAAACGCCCGTTAGCGCGCCGAGCATCGTCCCCTTGCCGCCGTCGAGCGAGATGCCGCCGATCACGGCTGCGGCGAATACGGTGAAGATCATGCCGTTGCCTTGGTTGGCGTTGATCGCGCCCACGTAGCCCGTTACCACAATCCCCCCGATCGCAGCCAGCGCGCTGCCGAGCACGAACACGCCCCAAATGACGCGCTCGACCCGAATCCCCGCGGCACGGGCGGCCTGCGCATTGCCGCCGATCGCATAGAGCGCACGGCCTATCCGGTGATAGCGCAGCATGAAGGCGGCGAACCCGAACGCGACGGCGGCGAGCCATACCGACAACGGCAGCCCGAGCACGGTCACGGTGGCGAGCGCAAAGAACGACGGCGGCATATCGAACAACGTACCGCCTTTCGTCGCCCCGACCAGCATGCCGCGCAGCACGATCAGCATGGCCAGCGTGACGATGAACGCATTCAGGCGCAACCGCACGACCAGCAAGCCGTTGATCCAGCCGATCAGCGCCCCGACCGCGACGATCGCCACCAGTCCGGCCACCGGCGACCATTGCCAGCCGAAGCCGGCCGAGGTGGCCGGCATCACGAGCATGGCGCCGAGCGCGGGGGCGAAGCCGACCGTCGATTCGAGCGACAAGTCGAACTTGCCGACGATGACGATCAACGATTCGGCGAGGACGACGAGCGCGAGCGCGGCCGATGCACCGAGCACGCTGATCAAATTGGCGCGCGTCAGAAAGCTTGGGCTGACCCACGCGCCGACGGCGATCAGCAGCGCAAGCGCGGGCAACAACGCGAGATCGCGCCAGCGCGCAAGATCGATGGACCGGCCGCGCACGGAGCTGGCTCCGACGCTGGCCAGGGCGGCCGCGGAGGCCTGCGGCGCGGCGCTCGATAAACTAGGCTTCATTGAGATCGACTCCTTCGATCGATGCGATCAATTCATGGTCAAGCCATCCGGCTTCAAACTGCGCGACGATGCGGCCGCGAAACATGACGTGTACGCGATCGCACCCGCGCAGATCGTCGAGCTCGCCGCTCGCGACGATCACCGCGCGGCCCGCCTCGCGGGCGCGCTCGGCCATCCCGAGTAATGCTTCCTTCGATTTGACGTCGACGCCCGCGGTCGGATCGATCAGCACCAAGACGCGCGGATCGGTGGCGAGGGCACGCGCCATTACTACTTTTTGCTGATTGCCGCCCGACAGCCCTGACACGGGCGCATGCGGGCCCGGCGCGACGATGCCGAGCGCGGCTATCGCTTCGCGCGCCAAACGCGCCTTGACCGAGGGCGGCGCCAAGCCGAATCGAGCGAGCCGCCGCGCGAGCGTCATCGTGGCGTTCTCGGCGATCGACTGGGTCAGCACGAGGCCTTCCTTATGCCGATCTTTCGGCACGCAACCAACGCCCGCATCGAGTGCGGCCGGCACGTCCCCATAAGGCAACGTCACGCTCGCCTTCCCATCCTGCGAAAACACGCGCACAGCCCCCGAGAGCGGACGGCGCAAGCCTGCGATGACTTCCGCCACACTCGTTCGTCCGCTGCTCGTCGCCCCCGTCAACCCGACGACTTCACCGCGTCGCACAGCCAGCGAAACATCATGGAAGTCTTCCCCGTTTAGGGCGTCGACTTCGAGCGCGAGCGGCGCATCGCCGATGGGCGCCCGGCTCGCCGCATCGCCGCCCGTCACGCCGCCGGCCTCGCCTGTCATGGCTTCGATCAATGCTTCACGCGGCAAGCGATCGACGCTCGCCGTCAAGATCCGACGCGCATCGCGCAGCACCGTGACGGCTTGACAAATCTCGTAAACTTCTTGCAGATGGTGCGAGATAAAGAGAAACGTCACGCCATCGCGCTGCAACTCCTCGATCCGATGAAACAGCCGCTTGATTTCGTCGCCGTCCAACTGTGCGGTCGGCTCGTCGAGAATGATGAAACGTGCGCCGTGCGACAGCGCCCGCGCAATCTCGACCAGCTGACGCGCTTCCACGCCCAGATCGCCGCAGCGAGCGTCCTCGCGCACATCGATGCGCCAATGGTCGAGCAGTGTGCGCGCGTCGCGCCGCATCGCGCGCCAATCGATCATTCCGCGCCGCGAGGGCTGCCGATTGACGAACAGATTCTCGGCGACGCTGAGTTCGGGAATCACCGTGGAGTGTTGATAGACGCACGCCACCCGCTCGCGCCACGCATCGCGATCGGCGATCGGCGGCGCAGCTTCGCCGCCGAAGCGAATCTCGCCTTGATCGGGCTTGCGCAAGCCCGTGAGCAACGACACGAGCGTCGACTTGCCCGCGCCGTTGCGGCCCACGAGCGCATGCGATTCGCCCGGCATCACGCGCAGATCGACACCGGCCAGCGCCATCGTCGGGCCGAAGCGCTTGGACGCGCCGCGCGCTTCGACGACGGGCGCCGCCCCGTGCCCGGTCGTTTCGTTAAAGAGAGGAACAGCACCCATGTCAGCTCGCTGGATCGATTGGTCGAGGATGGCCTTTAATCGAGGAAGCGCCTAAGCGCTCATCGGCCTAGGCGATCGATCCTCCTTTCACTTGAGCGTGTTGCCCCAAAGGCTCTTGTCGTCGACGTTGGCTTTCGTCACGAGCGGTGCGGGCAATTGATCTTCGAGCAGGCCGGGCGCCAATTCGATGATCGTGCTGCCATGGTCGGTCGGGCCCGGCATGAACGTTTTGCCGGCGAGCGCCTCCTTCATGTACAGCAGGCCATATTTCGCATAGCTATCGGCCGGCTGCGAGACGGTCGCATCGATTTCGCCCTTGCGGATCGCGTCGAACTCCTGCGGAATGCCGTCGTTGCTGACGATGACGATATGCTTCGGATCGCCTACCGGAAACAGCATTTGCTTGCGGCGCAGCGTTTGCAGCGTCGGCGACAGATATACGCCACCCGCTTGCATATAGATGCCCTTCACGTCCGGGTTCGCCGTCAACAGGCTATCGAGCGCGGAAGCCGCCACATCGCCCTTCCAGGCCGCCGGGATCTCGAGCACTTTCAGCTTCGGATAGTGGCTCTTGACGCACGAACGGAACGCCTCCGAGCGATCCCTGCCGTTGACCGAGGCCAGATCGCCCATGATCTGCACGACTTTGCCCGACGCCACGTGATCGCCGATGTACTTGCAGGCCTTTTCGCCGTAGGCCCGGTTATCGGCCCGCACCACCATCGCCACCTTGCCCTGCGTCGGCGCGACATCCACGGCGACGACCGGCACATGCTTGGCCGCAGCTGCATCGAGCGCCCGGCTAATGGCGGCCGAATCGAGCGGCCCGGTGACGATCCCTTTGACGCCTTGGTTGAGCAGATTGTTGATGTCGGTGATTTGCTGCGCCGGATCGCCGTTCGAATTGACGGGCGCGAGCATATCGACGCCGAGCTGCTTCGCGTATTGCGGCAGATAGTTGTTGTACGCCTGCCAAAACGGGGACGTCAGCAGCGGAAGATTGGCGCCGACGGCATCGCTTGCCGCGAAAGCCGCCGGCGCGTTTGCGCCGATCGCCGCCAGCGCCGCGGCGAGCGCCAACGCTTGGCGCGCCCATCCGCGGCCGCTGCGCGGCGATACCAACCGAATTGCACGATGTGCCCAACGACCGGCGCGGGCCGGCTCGATGCTGAACGTCATGGTCGTCTCCTTTTATGCATGCGTCGGCAAGACGCAACGGTACGGGCTTGTCGGGCCCGATCTAGTGGTCCGCTCTGCGTCGGCTTCGTTATGCTGCTGTTTTCGGTTTTTGCGATCCGTCCTGGTTGAGCGGATCGCCCACCCGCCCTGTCGATCAGTCAATCTGGTCATCGATCGATCCGGCGATGATTCATGGATGAACGTATTATTCATATACGGATGATCGCCCGTCAAGGATGGCGATGACCGTGTTTTCCCTTAAGTCATGCAGTGAGGCAGTCACGCCCGTGAAATCATCGAAGCAATCCGCCGCGACCGAAGCGGCTCTCGACGCCGCCACCGACGAAGCCGAGCGCTACCGTGCGCCGGCGCTCGACAAAGGGCTCGACATCCTCGAGCTGTTGTCCGAACAAAAGGAAGGCCTCACCCGGGCCGAAATCATGAAAGCGCTGGGCCGCAATGCGAGCGAGATCTATCGGATGCTGGAACGGCTCGTCGCGCGGCAGTACGTGATGCGCTCCTCGGCCGGCGATCGGTACTCGCTGAGCCTGAAGCTATTCGCGCTCGCGCATCGGCACCCGCCGATGAACCGTTTTATCTCCGAGGCGTTGCCTGTGATGCAGGCCTTCGCCGAGACCGCCGAGCAGTCTTGCCATCTCACCGTCTACGATCGCGGCAACCTGCTGGTGATCGCGCAGGTGGACGGTCCGGGCACCTGGGGCCTGTCGATTCGCCTCGGCTCGCGCGTCGGTCTCGTCGATACGGCGTCGGGTCAGGTCATGCTGGCGTTCCAAAGCGAGGCCGAACGCGCGCGCATGCTCACCGAGCACACGAAGGTCAAGGGCGAAATCGCGCTCGACGGCGCGGCGCTCTCGTCGCTATTGGCCACCGTCCGCGCGCAAGGCCATCTGCGCAAGGAAAGCGCGCAGACGTTCGGCGTCACCGATGTCACATTCCCGATTCTCGGGCCGTCGGGCCAAGCGATCGCCTCGCTCACGACGCCTTATATGCGACGCATCGACGAGTACGTCGCGCCCTCGTTGGACGACGTGACCAAGATGCTCGATGCGGCCGTCAAGAAACTCTCCATGCACGAAGCCCGTTGAAAGCGCTTGACAATCTATCTACCAGTAGATAAATTACGTTTCATGGAAACGACGAAGACAGTTCGCGAGCAAATCCTCGATCATGCGATCACGCTGATGATGCTGCGCGGTTACAACGGGTTTAGCTACCGGGATCTGTCGGAGCTCGTCGGCGTAAAGACGTCGAGCATTCATTACTACTACCCGTCGAAAGACGACCTAGTGCTCGAAGCGGTTGATGCTTATACGCAGGAAGTGCAACACGCGGTTCAAACGATCGACGTTGCCCTTCCCGCACAGGCAAAGCTGGCGAAGTTCGCGAAGATGTTCGGCCGTACGCTCGGCGATGGCGACCATATCTGCCTATGCGGCATGTTAGCGGCCGATATCGAAACGTTGCCCGAACCGGTTCGTCTCGCGGTGCAAGCGTTCTTCAAGGCGAACGAAGCTTGGTTGGCCAAGGTGTTCGCCGAAGGCGCGCACGACGGCACGTTAGCGTCGAGTGCGAAGCCCGAGCAAGCCGCGCGTGCGTTTTTCGCGGCGCTGCAAGGCGCGGGGCTGGCTAGCCGCCTGTTTCGCACGAAAAGTCGTTTGGAAGAAGTGGAAGCGTCGTTTAAGCCGTCGAAGTAACGCAGGGAAAGCAGCCGGGGCGCAAATAAGCGCCCCATTAAAGGGTCGTTTTATCTATCTTCTAGTAGATAGATAAATACGTACCCAGTAACAAGAAGTTCGCAGTGCTCAGCGGTTGGACGGGAATCGCCTATCTTCTAGCGGGTAGGCCCGCTCCAGTTCGACCGTTTCTTCATATTTACCGATAGGAGTCACATGATGTCGATCGAAAAAGTTCTGTACCGTGCCCATGCTCGCGCCACTGGAGGCCGCGATGGCCGTGCCGTTGTTCCCGACAGCGGTCTCGATCTGCGCTTGACGACGCCGCGCGAGCTTGGCGGCGCGGGCGGCGACGGCGCCAATCCCGAGCAATTGTTCGCAGCCGGTTATAGCGCCTGCTTCATCGGCGCGATGAAATTCGTCGCGGCGCGCGACAAGATTGCAT
>Ga0157369_10000541_pt1 | contig 49930 bp, 44 predicted proteins | sample C25metaG_FD_113461 | JGI IMG/M metagenome (GOLD analysis project Ga0157369, IMG submission 113461) | Corn rhizosphere microbial communities from Kellogg Biological Station, Michigan, USA - C2-5 metaG | ecosystem: Host-associated > Plants > Roots > Rhizosphere > Soil | place: USA: Michigan... | reverse complement strand
GTTCGCCACTCGCCACCAGGGTTGCCCCCGTGCTGCCGTTCGACTTGCATGTGTAAGGCATGCCGCCAGCGTTCAATCTGAGCCAGGATCAAACTCTTCAGTTCAAACCTGTTACTGTTTTCGGTTCAGTTAAGAACCGGTCGCTCACTCAACGTACTGACAGTTCAAATTCGTCTCTCGACGAACAAAAACCTTCCTCAATACTGTGTGAGACTTGATACTTTCGCTTTCGGTCAAATCCGAAGATTTGACCTTCGCGTTCGCTATCAAGCGCCCACACTTATCGACTGTAAATTTTTAAAGATCGCATCGCTTAACCGCCGGCAGCACCAGAACAACTTCTCTTCTAGCACCGCCCGTCTTGCGTTGCTGCGTCAGCAGCAGAGAAACGAGATTATGCAGAGCCTTTCGCATCGCGTCAACTGTTTTTTAGCTTATCGCTTAAAACTTGTTGCCGCCGGCGCCGTTTCGTCGCCGCCTCTCAAGGAGGAAGCGAATAGTAGGTCAAACACCCCTGACATGACAAGGGCGTGACGGATCTTTTTTTTCACTGGTGATGCGCTGCCTTCGCGATGGCGTCGAGCGGAGCCGCCGCCGCCATCGCGGCATAACCTTCATCGCTCGGATGAATGTGATCGCCGCTGTCGAAACGCCGCAGTAAACGGTCGGGATGCGCCGGATCGCGCAGCGCGGCGTCGAAGTCGATCACGCCGTCGAACGCATGGCTGCTGTGGATCCAGTCGTTCACCGCCACCCGCACCGCTTCGCGCGCGGGCGGCAGCGACGCCGGGGTGAGCGTCGCGCCGAAGATGCGGACGCCTGCTCGATGGGCCCGCTCGATCAAGCGCCGATAGCCCTCCGTTAGATCGTGCGCGCTAATCGTTGCATGCGGGAAGTCGCAATCGAGACCCTCGCGCGGCGGCATCGCGGCGAAGTTGATGTCGTTGATGCCGATCAACAGCACCACCGCTCCCACACCGGCATGGCCCAGCGCGTCGCGATCGAAGCGGCGCTCGAGCGCTTCGCCGTAGCAAGCCGAATCGTTGAGCAGACGGTTGCCGCTGACGCCCAAGTTCAGCACCGCGACGCGTGGGTGGCCCGCGTCGGCGAGCCGGTGCGCGAGCGCGTCGGGCCAGCGGCGGTTTCGATTCAAGCTCGAGCGTAGGCCGTCGGTGATCGAATCGCCGATCGCGGCGACGGCGACGGCGTCCGGCTCCCGTACGTCTAGCCCGCTGACCCACGCCGACTCCGTGAATTTGCGCGAGTAGGCGGTCGGCGCCACATCGGCCGAATGATCGCCTGGCGTCGACACGTAATTGACTTGGTTGGCGACACGATGCCACGCGGTCATCGTCTGCTGCGCCCCGGCCGTCATACTGATCGCGTACGGCTCGCCCGCCGTCAACGTCGCTTGAATCGGGTCGCTGGTGACCTCTGCGCCGCTTGGCACCATCACCGGCGCTCTTCCGCCGAAGGTGACGCGCGCCAAGGTGCCGGCCCGCGTCGCCGCGCCGCCCGCCGATTGCGCGAGGACGACCGACGTCAGCAGCAGCGGGCCACGCCCGTATACGTTGCTCACTCGGATGCGGACCGTGCGCCCCGACACGGTTGGATAGACGATCTGTCTAACGGTGCGGCCCGACACCTCCGGCGTGCGGTACAGCGGCGGGGGATTAGACAGATCGGGGATCGACTGCATGGCGGTGGCCCAGGCGGTCACCCACCCGTTTGACGCCGAGGCGGGCGCTGCGGCGGCTGCTTGGCCGGCGACACACGCGAGGGCGAGCGAGGCCGACGCCGCCGTACGCAATACGAGACGGGGCCAATTCCGAGGGGAGCAAGTGAACATCGGTGCGGAAATCCAAAATCGGAAAACGAAAAAAGCCGATTGTGCCGCACGAGCCGCCGGTTCGATACGGGCACTCGCCTCGTTATGACGGAAGCGTTCAATCAACCCTCGATCGGCCACAACGGTTCGTTCCCGACCCTCGACGCCGGCTCGGCACGCCGCCCTGATTGATCGGGCACCACCCCATTGTCGGATTGGCTTTCTTCAGCTTTCACCATCTGCTACGGCAACGCCTCGCACGCGAGCGGCGCTTATCACTCGGAAACGCGTTCCCTGCGCGATCAGTACGCGCGCATCATTCGCCGCTTGCTCGTGTCTTAGGACGTGAGCAAATAACGGCCGCCGCGGCCGCCGAATCTGCCGAATCTCACTGGCGGTGTTGCGTGATGATCTGATAGCCAGGATCGGCGTGTTCGTGCGCCGCTTGTTCGGCTTCCTCGTAGGAGAGAAAGTGCTCGGCCTCCTCGAACGAGGCAGTGAAGCCGATATCGCCATCCTCTCCCGGACAAAGATACTGTTTGCCGGTCTTCACGAAATAGACGGTAGTCATGATCGGAACGCGCGAGGCGTGGGACGAAAGACAGTGCCTTCAGTCTAGCAGCCCTCCCGGACACCGCCAGCCCTCCCTTTTTCGCAGGCCCCACACGAAACACCCTTCGATCCAACCCTGAAAAATATTTATTAACCGACCGGTCGGTTGGCTTATACTCGCGTCAACGTCCACCTCAGAACGAGAACGTTCCCCATGTATACGCAATCCCTCGACATCCCAGGCAATGTCGCCGCGATCGACGCCGGCGCGGCGGCGCCCGGGCAAGCGCGCTTCGATGCGGTCGTCGCCGCCGACGGCAAGATCGAGCCACAAGATTGGATGCCGGACGCCTACCGGAAAACCCTCGTGCGGCAAATCTCGCAGCACGCGCATTCGGAAATCGTCGGCATGCTGCCGGAAGGCAATTGGATCTCGCGCGCGCCCAGCCTCAAGCGCAAGGCGATCCTGCTGGCGAAGGTGCAAGACGAAGGCGGCCATGGGCTCTATCTCTATAGCGCCTGCGAGACGCTCGGCGTGTCGCGCGACGAGCTCGTCGACGCGTTGCACAGTGGCCGCGCCAAGTATTCGAGCATCTTCAACTACCCGACGCCGACCTGGGCCGACGTAGGCGTGATCGGCTGGCTCGTCGACGGCGCCGCGATCATGAACCAGATTCCGCTGTGCCGCTGCACGTACGGCCCGTACGCGCGCGCGATGATCCGTGTCTGCAAGGAAGAGTCGTTCCATCAGCGGCAGGGCTACGACGCTTTGCTCGCGATGATGAAGGGCACGAGCGCGCAGCGCGAACTCGTGCAGCAAGCCGTCGATCGCTGGTGGTGGCCCGTGTTGATGATGTTCGGCCCGAGCGATAAGGATTCGGTCCACAGTAATCAATCGGCGAAGTGGGGCATCAAACGCATCTCGAACGACGATCTGCGCCAAAAGTTTGTCGACGCGACGGTCGAGCAAGCGAAGGTGCTAGGGGTCACCCTGCCCGACCCGGACCTCAAATGGAACGACGCGCGCGGGCACTACGACTACGGCGCGATCGATTGGGATGAGTTTTGGCGCGTCGTCAACGGCGACGGCCCGTGCAATAAGGAGCGCCTCGCCACGCGCGTGAAGGCGCACGAGGACGGCGCCTGGGTGCGCGCAGCCGCGCTCGCTCATGCCGAAAAGGTCCGCCGCCGCGAGCAGCAAGCGGCGGCCTGACGCCCCGCCTTATCCGCTCGATACGCGTTATTCAGCATCGCTAAGCATTCAGGAGTGAGTTCATGAACAAGGAATGGCCGATTTGGGAAGTGTTCGTGCGCAGCAAGCAGGGCCTCGATCACAAGCATTGCGGCAGCTTGCACGCCGCCGACGCGTCGATGGCGCTGCGCATGGCGCGCGATGTCTACACGCGGCGCCAGGAAGGCGTGAGCATTTGGGTGGTGCCCGCCAGCGCGATTACCGCCTCCGATCCGAACGAGAAGGCGGACCTGTTCGAACCGGCCGGCGACAAAATCTACCGGCATCCGACGTTCTACACGTTGCCCGACGCAGTCAATCACATGTAAGCCCGTCATGACGATCACGCCCGAACATCTTTCCTACGTGCTGCGTCTTGCGGACAACGCGCTGATCCTCGGCCAGCGCAATGCCGAGTGGTGCGGCCACGGGCCGGTGCTCGAAGAGGACATCGCGCTCGCCAATATGAGCCTCGACCTCATCGGCCAAGCCCGCCTGCTCTACTCGCACGCGGCGACGCTCGAGCAAGCGCTCACCGGCGCCAAGAAAACCGAAGACGATTACGCGTACTTCCGCGCCGAGCGCGAATTTGCGAACTACACGCTCGTCGAATTGCCGCATCGCGGCCCGCTGAGCGGCACGGCGAGCAGCAGCCGCGATTACGCGGTGACGATCGTGCGCAACTATCTCTATACGGCGCTGATGGCGTACGTCTGGACGGCGCTTGAAAAGTCGAAGGACGCGCAGCTCGCCGCGATCGCATCGAAGTCGATCAAAGAAACGCGCTATCAGCTTCAGCACGCGCGCGAATGGCTCGTGCGCTTCGGCGACGGCACTGAAGAATCGCATCGGCGCGCTCAAGCCGCGCTCGATCATTTGATGCCCTACCTGCGCGAGTGCTTCGCCACGGATGCGGTCGAGGACGCTGTGGCGACGGCCGGTATCGGTGTGCGGGCGGCGGATTTCGAAAGCGATTGGCAGAGCGACGTGGAGGCTGCGCTCGCCGAGGCGACGCTCACGCTGCCTGCGCCGGTCCAACACGTGACCACGGGCAAACACGGCGAACATTCGGAGCATATGGGTTTCCTGCTTGCCGAAATGCAAAGCCTCGCACGCCAGCACCCGGGCGCAACCTGGTGATTCCACGGCTTTGATCGCACCCTTGCCTGAGGCCCGCTCATGCTGAACGCTCCACATGCCGCCGATAACGGCGATCGTCGCGCGCCGACAGGCGTAGACGACAAACCCGCCGATGCACTCGCTCACGCCTGGGCGGTGCTCGAATCGGTGCCGGACCCGGAGATTCCCGTCGTATCGATTAGAGAGCTCGGCATCTTGCGCGGCGTCGAGCAGGCCGAGGACGGCGCGCTCGAAGTTGCCATTACGCCGACCTACTCGGGATGTCCGGCGATGTCGCAGATCGCCGAGGATATCGGGCAGGCGCTCGATCGGGCGGGTTTGACGCCGCATCGGATCAAGACGGTGCTGGCGCCGGCTTGGACGACCGATTGGATCACCGACGAAGCGCGCGCGAAGCTGCGCGCCTACGGCATTGCGCCGCCCGGCGGGCAATGCGCAGCCGGGGCAGCCGCGGGCGAGCAAGCCATCCGCTTCATGCCGCGCCGCGTCGCCGCGCCCGCCTGCCCGCGCTGCGGCTCGGCCCATACGGAACGTCTGGCGCAATTCGGCTCGACGGCGTGCAAGGCGCTGTATCGCTGCCTCGACTGCCGCGAACCCTTCGATTACTTCAAACCTTACTGAACACCATGGCCACCCCGCAATTTCATTCGCTGCGCATCCGCGAGGTGCGCCCCGAAACCGCCGATGCGGTTTCCGTCTCGTTCGACGTGCCGCCCGAGTTGCGCGAACACTATCGCTTCACGCAAGGGCAGTTCGTGACGTTGAAGGCGCACGTGAATGGCGAAGAGACGCGACGCTCCTATTCGATCTGCGTGGGCGTGACCGACTACGATCGCGACGGCGAGTTGCGCATCGGCATCAAGCGCGTGCGCGGCGGGCGCTTCTCGAACTTTGCGTTCGATACGCTGCAAGCGGGCCATTCGGTCGACGTCATGACGCCCGACGGCCGCTTCTTCACGCATTTGAATGCAGACCAAGGTAAGCAATATGTCGCGTTTGCCGGCGGCTCGGGCATCACGCCCGTGCTCGCGATTGTCAAGACGACGCTCGATGTCGAGCCGCGCAGCACGTTCGTGCTGATCTACGGCAATCGCAGCGTCGACGCGATCATGTTCGCCGAAGAGCTCGAGGATCTGAAGAATCGCTACATGAACCGTTTCATCCTGTATCACGTGCTGTCCGACGACATGCAGGATGTCGAGCTGTTCAACGGCGTGCTCGATCAAGCGAAGTGTGCGGCCTTTCTGGATACGCTCGTGCCAGCTCAGGAGATCGACGAAGCGTTCATCTGCGGGCCGGGGCCGATGATGGATGCGGCCGAGGCAGCGCTCAAAGCGGCCGGTGTCGCCGAATCGAAGATCCACGTCGAGCGCTTCGGGACGCCGCTGCCGCAAGCGGGCGCGCCTGTCGTCGAGATCACGGACGAGACGCCGGCCGCCGAACTCGAGATCGTCATCGACGGCAACCGCCGCAAGCTGCGCTTGCCGTATGAGGGCGCGAGCCTGCTCGATGTCGGCTTGCATGCCGGCCTCGCGTTGCCGTATGCGTGCAAGGGCGGCGTGTGCTGCACGTGTCGGGCGAAGGTGCTCGAGGGCGAGGTGAAGATGGACAAGAATTACACGCTCGAAGCGCAGGAGATTCGGGACGGCTTCGTGCTGACGTGCCAGTGCCATCCTGTCAGCGAACGCGTCGTCGTCAGTTTCGACGAGCGATGAAGTAGGTCGGGCCGCGTTCGGTCGGGCCGTTCGGTCGAGCCGCGTTTCGCTTAAACTAGCGCCGCCGAAAACGACGACAAGACCATGGCCCGTACCCGAGCACCCGATCACGAAACCCAGCGCGAGCAAATTCTAGAGCTCGCCGCCGCCGCGTTTGCGCAAACGAGCTACCCGAGCACGTCGATGGCCGAACTCGCCGCCGCGAGCGGCACGTCGAAGGCGCGGCTCTATCACTATTACGAAAGCAAAGAAGCGATCCTGTTCGATCTGCTCGATCGATACACGAAGCGGCTGATGCTGATCATCGCCGAGGTCGAAGCCGCGAGCCAGCGGCGCGGCCTGGGCGAACGCGAGAGCTTCGCCGAGCTCGTGCGCGCCTTCCTGACCGAGTACGAGACGTCGCATAGCCGACACGTGGCGCTGCTCAACGACGTGAAGTACTTGGTCGAGAGCCAGCGCGAAGTCATCCTCGATCGCCAGCGCGACATCGTCGCCGCGTTCGCTCGCCAGCTCGCGCGCGCCTACCCCGAGCGGGTGACGAAGGAAAACCAAACCGCTCTCACCATGATGGTGTTCGGGATGATCAACTGGACCTTCACCTGGCTCAAGCCCGGCGGCCGCCTCGGCTATCGGGAGTTTGCCGATGAAGTCATCGACGTGCTCGAGAAAGGTCTCTGGCCCGGACGATGAGCAGGGCCGACAGCTGGATCGCTGCGCCGCAGCAACTCAATCTACCGGCTAAATCGGTCAAAATGACATGATGCTCCGATGCAACGACCTGGTTTTCTCTTGAAAATCAGTAATTTGCACTCAAAATAGCACCCAGATAGAGGCCATCCTCAGGGTTGAATGCGGGTTTTCCCTAGTGATCCCGATGCGTATCGGGTACCATTCGCCTTGCGTTGCAACACGGAACGCAGGATGAAAAGGAGAACCACGATGAAACCGCATGAATCTACTCGCGCCGTCGCGTCGATCGAGCTGCACGACCGCCGCTCGCAGGCGGCCCGTCGTGAGAGCGTCCTCGTGCGCGAGCTGACCGCCGCCGATGGCGATGCACTCCTCACGCATTTTCTCTCGCTGGAAGCCGAAGATCGCTTGCTGCGCTTCGGCCAGGCAGCGCCCGATCGCGTGATCGAGAACTACGTGCGGTCGATCGATTTCACGCGCGATAAGGTGTTCGGCGTCTATGACGACGTGCTAGAACTCGTCGGCGTGGGCCACTTGGCCTATCTGCCAGCCGAAGGCGAACAACGCACAGCCGAGTTTGGTGTGTCCGTGCTCGAACGCTCGCGCGGCCTGGGGATCGGTTCCAAGCTGTTCGAGCGTGCCGCGATGCATGGACGCAATACGCGCGTGACCACGCTTTACATGTATTGCCTGTCGCGCAATACGACAATGATGCACATCGCCAAAAAAGCCGGCATGAAGATCGAATATGCGTACGGCAGCGCCGACGCCTATCTGACGCTGCCGCCGGCCGATCAAGCGAGCATCCTGACCGAAATGCTGCAGGAACAAGCGGCGCTGTTCGACTACGCGATCAAGCGCCAGGCACGCAATACCACGCGCATCATCGAAGCGATGATGCCCGACGAGGCGCTCGCGTAAGCGAGAGCCCAAGGTTCTTCCCCCTAGCGCACTGCTCTCCCCTGTGCGGTGCGCGCGACGAGGCGGCGTCATGCGCCTCGTCGCCCTCTTCTTCCGGTGCGGTTTGCGCCACATCGGTGTCCGAACGTGGGTATCCCCCCACTAGGCGGCCCATCCGGCCCGCCGGCCCCATCGAATCCCCGTCACACAATCGGCAACGCCGTCGTCTCTTTGAACGATTCGAGGGCGAAGCTCGTCTTAACGTCGATGACGGACGGATGGTGCAGCAGTTGGTCCTGCACGAAGTGCGAGAAGTGAGCCATGTCCTTCACCTGCACCCGCAGCAGATAGTCCATGTCGCCCGTCATCGCGTGGCACGCGACAACCTCCGGCCATGACTGCACCGCGGCGCGAAACAGCTCGGCGTGCGTCGTCCCGGCATGGCCCGTGGCGCCGCCGCGCTTTTCCAGTCGAACGTTGACGTACGCCAGCAGTCCAAGCCCCAGCTTTTGCGGATCGAGCAACGCCACGTAGCCGCGAATCACGCCGATTTCTTCAAGCCGCCTAATCCGCCGCAAGCAAGGGCTCGGCGAGAGATTCACGCGTTCGGCGATGTCCTGGTTCGACGCGCGGCCGTTCTCCTGCAAAAACGCGAGGATGCGCCTGTCGACGGCATCGAGCTCGATCTCAGCCATTTCGTCCACTCCACGAGGGTTTATTGAGACAGAAAATTGCGCAATCGTAGTCGACGCCGACAAACTTCGCAAATTTTCGTCTGCACGGCCGCTATACACTTGCGTCTATTCCAGGCTCGCGGGCAGCGCCGCGCAAGCCAGGGTTCTGATCGCTCAGGAAAGAGACGGAGACAGCATGCAAGTTCAAACGTGGGACAACCCGGTGGGGACGGACGGTTTCGAATTCATCGAATACACGGCGCCGGATCCGAGAGCGCTCGGCAAGCTCTTCGAGCAAATGGGCTTTACGGCGATTGCGCGGCACCGTCACAAGGATGTGACGCTTTACCGCCAGGGCGATATCAACTTCATCATCAACGCCGAGCCTGATTCATTCGCACAACGGTTCGCGCGGCAACATGGCCCGTCGATCTGCGCCATTGCTTTTCGCGTGCAAGACGCCGCCAAGGCTTATCGGCATGCGCTCGAACTCGGCGCATGGGGCTTCGATAACAAGACGGGCCCGATGGAGTTGAACATCCCGGCCATCAAGGGCATTGGCGATTCGTTGATCTACTTCGTCGACCGTTGGCGCGGCAAAAACGGCGCGCAGGCGGGCAGCGTCGGCGACATCGATATCTACGATGTCGATTTCGAACCGATTCCGGGCGCCGATCCGCATCCGGTCGGTCATGGCCTGACTTACATCGATCACCTCACGCATAACGTCCACCGCGGCCGTATGCAGGAATGGGCGGCATTCTACGAGCGGTTGTTCAATTTCCGCGAGATCCGCTATTTCGACATCGAAGGCAAAGTCACGGGCGTCAAATCGAAGGCGATGACCTCGCCCTGCGGGAAGATCCGCATTCCGATCAACGAGGAAGGGTCGGAGACGGCGGGGCAAATCCAGGAATACCTCGACGCCTATCGCGGGGAAGGGATTCAGCACATCGCGCTGGGCTCGGGCGACATCTATCGCACCGTCGACGGGCTACGCACGTCGGGCATCAAGCTGCTCGACACGGTCGATACCTACTACGAGCTCGTACACCGGCGCATTCCCGGGCATACCGAGCCGCTCGACGAGCTGAAGAAGCGCAAGATTCTGATCGACGGCGCAAAGGACGATCTGCTGTTGCAGATCTTCACCGAGAACCAAATCGGCCCGATCTTCTTCGAGATCATCCAACGCAAGGGCAATCAGGGGTTTGGGGAAGGCAACTTCAAGGCGCTGTTCGAATCGATCGAGCTCGATCAGATTCGCCGTGGCGTGGTGCAGGACAAGGCCTAAGCCAAACCGCGCGCGGCCGGTAAAGCCGCCGCGCGCTGAGGGTAATCGGAAGAGAAATCGGAAGAGAATCGAGGCAGGATGCGCGTCGGGGCGCTGGCCCCGACATCGGCGCGACGCGGCCCCTTAAGGGCCGCCGGGTCTTTACATCAGCGAGAGCGGCGTGGCGTCCGCTTCGGCCTGTGCGTCGTCGCGCTTGGCTGACGCCGTCTCGACCGCCGTGGCGTGCGCTCGGCTGGCGCGCGCGATCGGCCGCGCCGCAAACGGCGTGTGCGCGGCGCTCGTCGTCCCCATCGAAGCCGCCCAGGCTTCGGCCGGGCTCGCGCCGATGCCCGCCTGCGCGAGCGTACGCGATACCGCCGCCGCGACCACGCCGGCCTGCGCCTGACGCACAGGCAAGCTCATCGCGAAAAAAGCGGCGGACATCATCAAGAAGGTTTGAACGTGTCGCTTTTCCATCTGTACTCCTTTTATTGATTGCGCCGCGGCATGCAATCCACCGCAAGGGCGCCCCGCGCTCCAAACGCCAGTGTGGCGTCGGGCCGCGTACTCGCCAAACATCCGGCGAGTGGGGAATTAGACCAGGTGGAGGGATACGACTCCAGCCTTAAAACAACACGTTACGGCCGTTACAGACGGATACGAGGGCTGTCACAGCCTAGTCAGAATGATTTTCTGAGATAGGCAGCCACCCGGAAAGTCTTGCTGGGCAAGCGGTGGCATTCTTTTTGAAACTGCGGCGGGTTTCCACCAGTGCTACCATCGCAAAAAATCCGCCAATATGGCGGCCCCGGCCGACGCATCCACAAGATGCGCGAGGCTGAGACGTTTTGGTGATCCCAAACAGGGTTGAGGAGTCAACACAATGAATGCCCCGCTGGACGCAGATCAGCGAGCCTCGCTCGAAGCTGCGCTATCGCAAGTCACGCTCGACGACAAATACACGCTCGAACGCGGTCGAGCTTACATGAGCGGCATCCAGGCGCTGGTGCGCCTTCCCATGCTGCAGCATGCGCGTGACCAAGCCGCCAATTTGAATACGGCCGGCTTTATCTCCGGCTATCGCGGCTCCCCGCTCGGCGGCTTAGACCTCGCGCTGTGGAAAGCCAAGAAGCATCTCGCCTCCAATCACGTCGTGTTTCAACCGGGGATCAACGAAGATCTCGCGGCGACGGCGGTTTGGGGCACGCAGCAAGTCAATCTCTACCCCGGCGCCAAGTACGACGGGGTGTTCTCGATGTGGTACGGCAAGGGCCCGGGCGTCGATCGCTCCGGCGATGTGCTCAAGCACGGCAACTCGGCCGGCTCGTCGAAGCACGGCGGCGTGCTGGTGCTCGCCGGCGACGATCACGCCTGCAAATCGTCTACGCTCGCGCATCAATCGGAGCACATCTTCAAGGCATGCGGCCTGCCGGTGCTGTTTCCGTCGAACGTCCAGGAATACCTCGACTTCGGCCTGCATGGTTGGGCGATGAGCCGCTATTCGGGCCTTTGGGTCGCGATGAAGTGCGTCACCGATGTCGTGGAATCGTCGGCTTCGGTCGATATCGATCCGCACCGCACGCAAATCGTGCTGCCGCCCGATTTCGCCATGCCCGAGGGCGGTTTGAACATTCGCTGGCCCGATCCGCCGCTGGTTCAAGAAGCGCGTCTGCTCGACTACAAGTGGTACGCGGCGCTCGCCTACGTCCGTGCGAACAAGCTCGACCGCGTCGAAATCGATTCGCCGCATGCGCGCTTCGGCATCATGACGGGCGGCAAAGCCTATCTCGACGTACGCCAAGCGCTCGTCGATCTGGGTCTCGACGACGAAACCTGCTCGCGCATCGGCATTCGGCTGTATAAGGTCGGCTGCGTCTGGCCGCTCGAAGCACAAGGCGCGCAGGCGTTCGCGCGCGGGCTCGAGGAAGTGCTGGTCGTCGAGGAAAAGCGCCAGATTCTCGAGTACGCGATCAAGGAAGAGTTGTACAACTGGCCCGATGGCCAGCGTCCGCGCGTCTTCGGCAAGTTCGACGAGAAGGACGGCGCCGGCGGCGAATGGTCGGTGCCGATGGGCAACTGGCTGTTGCCCGCGCACTACGAACTCTCGCCGGCGCTGATCGCCAAAGCGATCGCAACGCGCCTGGAGAAGTTCGAGCTGCCGTCGGACGTGCGCGAGCGCATCGCGGCGCGCATCGCCGTGATCGACGCGAAGGAAAAAGCGCTGGCCAAACCGCGCGTGACGGCGGAGCGCAAGCCTTGGTTCTGCTCGGGCTGCCCGCACAATACGTCGACGAACGTGCCCGAAGGCTCGCGGGCGATGGCCGGCATCGGCTGTCACTACATGACGGTTTGGATGGATCGCAATACGAGCACGTTCAGCCAGATGGGCGGCGAAGGCGTGGCGTGGACGGGGCAAGCGCCGTTCACGAACGAGAAGCATGTCTTCACGAATCTCGGCGACGGCACGTACTTCCACTCCGGGCTGCTCGCCATTCGCGCGGCGATCGCGGCGAACGCGAACATCACCTACAAGATCCTCTACAACGACGCCGTGGCGATGACGGGCGGACAACCCGTCGACGGCGTTTTGACGGTGCCGCAGATCACGCATCAGCTTGCGGCCGAAGGAGCGAAGAAGATCGTCATCGTCACCGATGAACCGCAGAAGTACAGCGGCACGACGCTGCTCGCGCCGGGCGTGACGATTCATCATCGCGATCAGCTCGACGCCGTGCAGCGCGAGCTGCGCGAGATCGAAGGCACGACGATCCTCATCTACGATCAGACTTGCGCGACCGAAAAACGGCGCCGCCGCAAGAAAGGCGAATTCCCCGATCCGGCGCGTCGCGTTGTCATCAACGAGGCCGTCTGCGAAGGCTGCGGCGATTGCTCGGTGCAGTCCAATTGCCTCTCGGTGGAGCCGCTCGAAACCGAACTCGGGACGAAGCGCCAGATCAACCAATCTAGCTGCAACAAGGATTTCTCGTGCTTGAAGGGCTTCTGCCCGAGCTTCGTGACGGTCGAAGGCGGTCAGCTGCGTAAGCCGAAATCGCTTGGCGCGAAGGCGAGCGAAGATCTACCGGCGATTCCCGAGCCGACGTTGCCCGAGATTGCTCGCCCGTACGGTGTGCTCGTGACGGGCGTGGGCGGCACGGGCGTCGTGACGATCGGCGCGCTGCTGGGCATGGCGGCGCATTTGGAGCAGAAAGGCGTGACCGTGCTCGACGTGACCGGCCTCGCGCAAAAGGGCGGCGCCGTGATGAGTCATGTGCAGATCGCCAACGCGCCCACTGACATTCACGCGACGCGCATTGCGATGGGCGAAGCGAACCTCGTCATCGGCTGCGATGCGATCGTCACGGCCGGCGACGAATGCACGTCGCGGATGAAGTTCGACCAGACGCGTGTGGTCGTCAATAGCTCGAAGACGCCGACGGCCGAGTTCATCAAGAACCCGAATTGGACGTTCCCGGGCACGAGCACGGAGCAGGACGTTCGCGCCGCGGCCGGCGAGCATGTCGATGTCGTCGATGCGAACCGTTTTGCCGTGGCGTTGCTCGGCGATGCGATCTACACCAACCCGTTCGTGCTCGGCTACGCCTGGCAACACGGCTGGCTGCCGCTCTCGCATCGCTCGCTTGTGCGCGCGATCGAGCTCAATGGCGTACAGGTCGAGAAGAACCTCGCTGCGTTCGAATGGGGCCGCCGCGCTGCGTTCGATCTCGCTAGCGTCGAGCGTGCGGCCAAGCCGGTGGCTGGTTCTTCGGATGCCGGTGCGACGGTGATCGCGCTGCATACGAAGAAGTCGGTCGATGCGCTGATCGCCAAGCGTGTCGAACTGCTGACGGCGTATCAAGATGCGGCTTATGCGAAGCGCTATGAGACGCTCGTCTCGCAAGTGCGGGCCGCCGAACGCGGATTGAGCGATGGCAATGCGGTGAGCGAGCCGCTGACCGAAGCCGTGGCGCGCAATCTGTACAAGCTGATGGCGTACAAGGACGAGTACGAAGTGGCGCGTCTGCAGACGGATCCGGCGTTCTTGGCCAAGCTTACGGAACAGTTCGAAGGCGATTGGAAGCTGAACTTCCATCTGGCGCCGCCGCTGCTGGCGAAGAAGGACGACAAGGGCCACCTCGTGAAGAAGCAGTACGGGCCTTGGATGTTGTCGGCGTTCAAGCTCGTCGCGAAGATGAAGTTCCTGCGCGGATCGGCGTTTGATGTGTTCGGTAAGACGGAAGAGCGTCGGACGGAGCGGGCGTTGATCGGCGAATACGAAGGGCTCGTGCGCGAATTGCTCGCAGGTTTGAAGGCAGAGAACCTGCCGCTTGCGATCGAACTGGCGAACCTGCCCGATGGCATTCGCGGATACGGCCATGTGAAAGAAAACAACCTGAAGGCCGTGCGCGTGAAGTGGAGCGACTTGCTCGCGAAGTGGCGCACGCCGGGAGGGGCGACGCGGCACGCGGCGTGAGACGATGAAGCCGATGTGAGCGCGCTGCCATGCCGGGACGCTCACGAGGCGAGGTCAAACAAAAACCCCCGCGTTATTTACCGACGCGGGGGTTTTTCCATGTTGGCGACCGAAACGCCGCCGGCACTTACTCCGCCTTCACGTTCGCCGCCGCCACCGCCGTCATATTGATGATCCGCCGCACCGTCGCGGCCGGCGTCAAGATATGCACGGGCTTATCCGCGCCCAGCAAGAACGGCCCGACCGTCACGCCTTCGCCGCCGACCATCTTCAGCAGGTTGTACGTGATGTTCGCGGCTTCCACGTTCGGCATCAACAGCAGATTCGCTTCGCCCGTCAACGTCGTGCCCGGGAACGACTGCTTGCGCACAACTTCCGAAAGCGCCGCATCGCCGTGCATTTCCCCATCGACTTCGAGCTGCGGCGCGCGCTCGGCGATCATCTTGCGCGCAGCGGCCATGCGCTGCGACGACGCCGACGGCGCGCTGCCGAAGTTCGAATTCGACAGCAAGGCAATTTTCGGCACGATGCCGAAACGCTCGATCTCGCGCGCAGCCAAAATCGCCATATCGGCCAATTGCTCTGCGCTCGGCACTTCGTTCACGTACGTATCGCAAATGAACAAGTTGCGGCCCGGCAGCATCAAGAGGTTCATCGCCGCGTAGTGCTCGGCTTGCGGCGCGCGGCCAAGCACTTGCTCGATGAACTTCAAGTGGCTGTGGTACGTATCGATCATGCCGCAGATCATGCCGTCGGCTTGACCCAAGCGAATCAAGATCGCGCCGATCAGCGTGTTGAATTTGCGCATCGCCGCTTTCGCGATTTCCGGCGTGACGCCATCGCGCGCGCCGATCTCATGATAGAGCTGCCAGCTTTGCGTGAAGCGCGGATCGTCTTCGGGATCGACGATTTCGAAATCGGCGCCGACCTTCAGCTTCGAGCCCATCTTCTTCAGACGCATTTCAACGACCGCCGGCCGCCCGACGATGATCGGCTTGGCAATCTTCTCCATCAGCACGAATTGCGCGGCGCGCAGCACGCGCTCGTCTTCCCCTTCGGCGAAGACGATACGCGCCGCCTTCTGCTTAGCGGCGGCGAACACGGGACGCATGACCATGCCCGTGCGGTAGACGGTGGCGCCAAGCTGCTCGCGATAGGCGTCCATGTCTTGGATCGGGCGCGTGGCCACACCCGAATCCATCGCGGCCTGCGCCACGGCCGGCGCGATCTTGATGATCAGACGCGGATCGAACGGCTTCGGAATCAGATACTCGGGACCGAACTCGAGCGAGTGGCCTTCATAGGCCTTCGCCACTTCGTCGCCCTGATCCGTCTCTTCGGCCAGCTCGGCGATCGCGCGCACGCAGGCGAGCTTCATCTCTTCGGTGATCGTCGTCGCGCCGACATCGAGCGCGCCGCGGAAGATGAACGGGAAACACAGGACGTTGTTGACCTGGTTCGGATAATCCGAGCGGCCGGTCGCGATAATGCAGTCGGGGCGCGCGGCCTTCGCATCTTCGGGACGAATCTCCGGCTCGGGATTGGCCAAGGCCAGAATCAAAGGCTTCTCGCCCATGTCCTTGACCATTTCGGGCTTGAGCACGCCGGCGCTCGAGCAGCCGAGGAACACATCGGCCGATTTGATCGCGTCGGCCAGCGTGCGGGCTTCCGTCGCGGCCGCATAGCGCGCCTTCGACGGATCGAGATTGCCGCGGCCTTCGTAGATCACGCCCTTCGAATCGGCGACGAGCACGTTTTGCTTCGACAAGCCGAGTTTGACGAGCAGATCGAGACAGGCGATGGCGGCCGCGCCGGCGCCGGAGCACACGAGCTTGACCTTGGACAGCTCTTTACCGACCACTTTCAAGCCGTTCAGAATCGCGGCGGAGGCGATGATCGCGGTGCCATGCTGATCGTCGTGGAAAACGGGAATCTTCATGCGCTCGCGCAGCTTCTGCTCGATGTAGAAGCATTCGGGCGCTTTGATGTCTTCGAGGTTGATGCCTCCGAGCGTGGGCTCGAGCATCGCGATAGCCTCGACGAGCTTGTCGGGATCCGATTCGGACAATTCGATATCGAACACGTCGATACCGGCGAACTTCTTGAACAAGCACCCCTTCCCTTCCATCACCGGCTTCGCGGCCAGCGGGCCGATATTGCCGAGGCCGAGCACCGCCGTGCCGTTCGTCACGACGCCGACGAGATTGCCGCGCGACGTGTACTTTTGCGCGTCGAGCGGATCGGCGTAAATGGCTTCGCACGCGGCGGCGACGCCCGGCGAATAGGCGAGCGACAGATCGAACTGGTTCGACAGCGGTTTCGTGGGCGTGACCGAAATCTTGCCGGGCTTCGGATTCTGGTGATACGCGAGGGCGCTTTGCTTCAGTTGTTCGTCCATGATTTTGCCTGCGAGACGTAATTGGAATTTGGGCCGGCACGCTCGCGCCGGAGCCGCGCCAGATAAGCCGGGAAGGTAGCGGCCGTGGCGTCGATGCTGTGCGCCGGGGTGGGCGCGGCGCCGCGTCCACCGGGGTACGGCGGACGGCGCGAGAGCGTTTCGCGGGGCGCCTAGTGTACACCCCCTAATCGGGGTTGCCAGAGGGCCTGGTTCGGAAGTCAGGTAAAATACTCGCCCACGCGCGCGGCAAACACGCCTGCGCCACCGGGCTCACCCGCCCGCTTCACGCCCATCATCCAAGGATTTGCCCATGACAGGCTTCGATCGCCAAACGATCTCCGATACGACCGCCAAAATTCTGCTCGAAGTGAAGGCTGTGCATTTCAATGCCGAAAAGCCGTTCATCTTCACCTCCGGCTGGGCCAGCCCGGTCTACATCGATTGCCGCAAGCTGATTTCGTATCCGCGCGTGCGCCGTGCCCTGATGGAAATGGCGGAAACGACGATCCTGCGCGACGTCGGCTATGAGCAGATCGACGCTGTCGCCGGCGGCGAAACGGCCGGGATCCCGTTCGCGGCCTGGATTGCCGACCGCATGATGCTGCCGATGCAGTATGTCCGCAAAAAGCCGAAGGGCTTCGGTCGCAACGCGCAGATCGAAGGCCATCTCGAAGAGGGCTCGCGCGTGCTGCTCGTCGAAGATTTGACGACCGACAGCCGCAGCAAGATCAACTTCGTCAACGCGCTGCGCACGGCCGGCGCGAGCGTCAATCACTGCTTCGTGCTGTTCCACTACAACATCTTCAAGGAAAGCGTGTCGGTGCTGAAAGACATCGACGTCGATCTGCACGCGCTCGCGACCTGGTGGGATGTGCTGCGCGTCGCCAAGGCGTCGGGCTACTTCGATACGAAAACGCTCGACGAAGTCGAGAAGTTCCTGCACGCCCCGGCGGAGTGGTCGGCCGCGCACGGCGGCGCAACGGCTACGCCGCAATAACGAGGCGCCAAAGCGTGCGCGAGGCGGCGAGCCTTGCGCACGTTTACGTATGCGCCAGCCCGTGATGGGCCAGCCCAATATGGGCCAGCCCGCTATGGGCCAGCCCGTTCGCCCGGGCGTACTCGATCAGCTCCGCATCGCTCTTCACCCCGAGCTTGCGCAGCGCCGACATCTTCTGCGAGCTGATCGTCTTGATGCTGCGATTGAGCCGCACGCCGATCTCGGTGACGGACAATCCCGCCGCAAACAGCCTCACCACTTCGACTTCCCGCGACGACAACGCAGGCGCAACCGCCGTGCGGCCGCTATCGGCACGTGCGCGCTCGAGCGCCACGCGCAGCGACGGGCTGATATGCCGCACGCCGCGCACGGCATGGCGCACCGCCAGCCCGATATGCGCGAAGTCGTCGCACTTGCCGACGATCGTCATCACACCCGCCTCGAACAAGCGCCGCAGCAGCGCGCCGTTGCCGAGCATCGTCAGCACGATGATCCGCAAAGCAGGAAAGTGCCGCCGCAGATAGCCGACCAGCGCTAGGCCATCGCCGTATTGCCCGCCGGGCATCGACAGATCGGTCACGACCACATCGGCCGACGCGCGCCGCAGCATCTCGACGAGCTCCGTCGATTGGCGGGCTTGGCCGAGCAAGTCGATGTCCTCGAACGTGGCGAGCGCATGACGCACGCCCAGCAGGACGACGGGGTGATCATCCGCGACGACGACGCGCGCGGGCCGTATGGAAGGCGCGCCGCATGCGAGGGGCGCGGATAGAGGCGCAAAAGCGGTTTCGCTCATCTGATTGCTTGGTCGAATGCATCGGTAACGAAAGGGGTGGGGCAAGCGGCGATGCCTCCGCCGTCAGCCAGGCGCGGCGCGGCATCCGCCCGGGTCCGGCCGACTGCGAGCGGCGCGCCGCCACTCAGCGCTCGGCCGCCGCGAGCCAGGGCGACGATGTTAGACTGGCTACCGCGTTGCGGCGCGCTTTCGGCAAAAAATAGGCCGTGTTGAGGTCAATCTGCTCTCGCCGTCGATCGGAGAATCGGCTCATGCGCATTTCCCCCGAAGTCGTCGCGTCCGTACTAGCCAGGCTCTCGCCTGCCCGCACGGCCGCCGGCATCGCTTCGGCTTCCCTCGTCTGGCTCGCCGCCGGCATGTGCCCCGTTGCGGCGCAAGGCGCCTTCACCATTAGCAGCAGCGATTTGCGCGACGGCGCGCCTGTGCGCAGCGAGCAGGTCTACAACAAAGACGACTGCAAAGGCGGCAATGCCTCGCCTCAGCTGTCATGGCGCAATGCGCCGCCCGGCACCAAGAGTTTCGCCGTCACGATCTTCGATCGGGACGCCCCCGGCCCCGGCTGGTGGCACTGGGCGGTTGCCGGCATCCCGCCTCAAATCCACGCCTTGCCGACCAATGCGAGCGCCTCGGGCGCCTTGGCGCAAATGGGCGCCATCGAAGCGCGCAACGATTATGGCGATACCGGCTACGGCGGCCCCTGCCCGCCGCCCGGCAAGCCGCACCGCTATGTCGTCACCGTATTCGCGCTGAACACGGCCGACTTGCGGCTCGGCCCGGCCCGACACGCGCTGATGTTCGATCACGAGATCAATACGTCGGTGCTGGCGAAGGCGCAGCTAACGGTGACCTACGAGCGGTGAGCGAGCGCTTTCAAGCCTTCACACCATCGCATTCGACCGGCTTCTGACGGCAACATGCCGCCTGGCGTCGAAATTTCACCGCAACTCCCGTTAACCTTTAAAATCGTGCTTTTGGCGTCCCTCCCGGGCGCCCTCTCAACCGGCCACATAGCGAGATCGAAATGAGCACGAAGGTTTTTGTCGACGGACAGGAAGGCACGACAGGTCTAAAGATTTTCGAGTACCTGTCGCGCCGTACCGACGTCGAAGTGCTCCGCATCGAAGAGTCGAAACGCAAGGACATCGAAGAGCGCCGCCGGCTCATCAACGCGTCGGACGTTACGTTTCTGTGCTTGCCCGATGTGGCCTCGCGCGAATCGGCGAGCCTCGTCGAAAACGACCACACCGTGCTGATCGACGCCAGCACGGCGTTTCGCACGCACGCCGATTGGGCGTACGGCTTGCCCGAACTGGCCCGCGCGCAACGCCAGCGTCTGCGTACGGCGAAGCGCATCGCCGTGCCGGGCTGCCATGCCTCCGCGTTCGTCCTGGCGATGCGTCCGCTCGTGGAAGCCGGTTTCGTGCCGCCCGATTTCGCGGCGCATAGCTACTCGATCACGGGCTACAGCGGCGGCGGCAAGAAGATGATCGCCGATTACGAAGGCGAACCGAATCCCAAGCTGCAAAGCCCGCGCCCCTATGCGCTCGCGCTCGGCCACAAGCATCTGCCCGAAATGGCGGCGCATACGGGCCTGAAGGCGGCGCCGGTGTTCACGCCGATCGTCGGCCCGTTCTACAAGGGCCTGGCCGTGACCACCTACTTCTCGCCGAGCCAGCTCGCCAAGCGCGTGGGCCCGCGCGATGTGGCGGCGCTATTCGCCGAATACTATGCCGGTGAGGTGTTCGTGCGCGTGGCGCCGTTCGACGCGGACGACAATCTCGATGCGGGCTTCTTCGACGTTCAGGCCAACAACGACACGAACCGCGTCGATCTATTCGTCTTCGGCAACGAAGAGCGCTTCTTGACCGTCGCTCGGCTCGATAACCTCGGCAAGGGTGCGTCGGGCGCGGCGATCCAATGTATGAATCTCGCGATCGGCGCCGACGAGCAAACGGGCCTGCAGCGCTGATTTATCGCCGCCAACGAATGGCGAATGAAAGCCGGCGTAATGAAACGCCGGCTTTTTTTATTTGATGCTGCGCCCCCGCAATAGCGATTCATAGCCGTTCAATGCGAGCGTCGCGCCATCGGCTCGAACCGCTTCAATACCCCGCTCTCCGCATTCATCGTGCGATGTCATATCGGCAATTGCTGCGCCATTCCTCTGATTGTTGAGCGCACAACTTTCCGGTTGCGCGACGCCGCGCCGACGCCCTTCCCTCTGCCGTGCCGACGCAGCCCCATGCAAACATCGTGCAGACAGTGCCGGAACGACACATGGCATGCGCCCGCTTCAAACGCTCATTTTGTTTCAATATCGCGCCGATCGCCTTATCCCGTCTTGTTTTCAACAATGCAGCGTTTGTTTGAATTGAGTTTTTTAGACGGCTTTATCAATTGACACAATAAAAATGCGCGACGAAATTATGGCGCATAACGAGATCAAGGATACCGTGCGCGCACCGCGCGAGGAGGATGCGAGCGACTCGTCGAAATCGATTAGGAGTACCCATTAAATCAAGCGGCAGCCGACAGGGAGCCGGCGCCCGATAACGATAAAGCATGGAGGAACGTCATGAACCGGAACGCCCTTTTGACGGTGGCGCTGATCGCGCCTTTTCTGGCCGCTTGCGGCGGTGGTGGTGGTGGTGGCGATGGTGGCGGCGCCATCGGCGGCGGCTCGGCTGCCGTGGCCGATCGGCTTTGCCCTGCGTCGCTCGACTACAACACGGTATTCACGGGAGGCGGCGGCGACGGTGAGCTCGCCAAAATGCAGATCGATACGACGAAGATGACCTGGCAGGTGACCTACGTCGAATCGGCGATTCCGGCCACGACCGGCACGGTGTCGCCTTCGCGAGCCGGCACCTCGCAAAGCGGCACGCTCGCACCCGAGACGCTGCTGCCGACGCAAAAGCAGAACGAGTGCGCGTTCTACCTGCAGGGTGCGAGCCTCGATCCGAACAAGCCCGCGCGGATCTTCGTCGGGCAAGGGGTGTTGGGCGGCACGATCCCGGGCAAGGAAATCCAGTACAACGGCGTGGTCGGGTTCGGCGCCGTGGCCGACAACAAGTTTCCTTACTTTCCGTTCATCGGTTTTTCTTCGCTCGAAACGAATCTCGCCAACGTGGCCGGCACTTACAACCAGCTCGGCTATCACATCATTCCGTCGCAGAACTACGCGACCGTGCCCGTGGATGCGACGATCGCGATTCACGCCGACGGCACCTGGACCGAAACCGACAACGTCGGCGTCAACGCCGGAAAGACCCAGCAAGCGGGCACCAACTGGGTTCAATCGAGCGACGGCAGCGGCGCATTCGAAACCGACAACTTCCAGAGCCAAGCGAAAGCGACCAATGCCGTCACGCCCGCGGGCAAGGGCTTCATGATCGTCGGCAAACTGCGCAACCAGCTCGTGCCGATCCTGATTCGGACCGGCTACGCGAATCCGACGACGTTCCAAGCCGACGACGAATCGGGCATCTCGATCCTCGCGCCGCAAACGCCGATCGCGGTGAACACGCAGAACGGCCAATACATCGGCGTGGACAGCCAGTTCGCGTATCGTGCGACCGCGCTGGAAGGCACCGAGGCCACCATGCTCGATCCGTATCAACCGGCCAACGCCTCCCTGGCGACGCCGCTCAACCTGAGCTTCGCCAACGCTGTTCCCGGCCTGGTCCTGTCGGCCGTCAGCGGCGCGTCGTCGAGCGCCGCCACGGGCAAGCTAGTCTTCACGGGCGGCGTGTTCGGCTATCTCTACAACGAGAATTCGTCGCCGTACTTCACGATCAACGCGTTCGTTCAATAACGGCCGGATTCACACGGCCGGCAATCGACGCTGGCGTCGCCCCCACCGAAAGCGGCGGGGCGGCGCACGGATTCGCACATAAAACAAAAGCAGGGAGGAAACATGGATACGCGCAATACGAAGCAGACGAGCACTAAGCAGATCGGCATCGATGTGTACGCACGGACCAAGCGCGGATGCGCGGCCGCCTGCGTCGCACTTTTGGGCCTCTTCGCGAGCAGCGCGCACGCACAGAGGGCCGGCGATAACGTCGTCACGCTCGGCTGGTTTCACATCATGCCGCAGGATTCGAGCACGCCGATGACGACCCACGTCACGCCGCAGCCGATCGATACGCCGCTGCGGCTGCCGAGCGCCTTTACCTCGGACGGCACGGGCTTATCGACCTCGGGCGCCGACACGCTCGGGCTCGTCATCAGCCACTTCCTGACCGATCACATCGCGCTCACGACCGTTGCCGGCGTGCCGCCCACCTTCAAGATCAAGGGCCGAGGCTCGATCGTGCCGCCGGGCCCGGCCGGCGCGCTCGGCACCGAGAACCTCGACGATCCGGCCAACGAGCCGATCGTCAAGAGCGTGCGCCAGTGGAGCCCGGCGATGATGATCCAGTACTACTTCAATTCGGCCACGGCGCGCTTTCGGCCGTTCGTCGGCATCGGGATCTCGTACAACTTCTTTACCAACCTCGAGCTGAACCCGAACTTTGTCACGTCGACGCAGAACAATCTGGGCTCGGTGCTCGCGGCGGGCGCGGCCAAGCCGGGCGTGACGAGCGTCTCGGCCAAAGCGTCGCCGTCATGGGCGCCTGTGTTCAACGCGGGAGCGTCGTACGACTTCACGCAGCATTGGGGCGTCAGCGCATCAGTCACGTACATCCCCCTCAAGACGCGTTCGACGGTGTACGTGCGCGCGGCGGACGGCACGGTGCTCGGCACGACGCAAGCGGAGCTCACGGCCGACCCGGTCATCACTTACGTGGCGCTGTCGTACAAATTTTGAGGAATGCCGAGCGGACCGGCGAGGAAGCGGGCAAACCCGCGCCGAGATGGACAACTACGACGTCGCCGTTGCGACAGGCAAAAAAAGCCCGCCTGGTGTGGCGGGCTGAATCCATATCAGAGGAGACATGGAGGAGACAACTTCACTCTAGCAAACCGTTTGGTGCATTGCAACACGCCGTTTCGATGCGCCGGCTCGTCGCGTTGCCGAAGCGCAACATTCGGGATCGGCGACCATTGCCGTCATGCCAGCGTCATCGACAGCAAGAAACCGAGTTGATCGACGCCCACGGGCTTCACGAGATGCACGTCGTAGCCGGCCGCCAACGCCATGTCGCGGTACTGAGGCTGACCCCAGCCCGTGAGCGCGATCAGCAACAAGCTCGATTGCCCCGCGAACTGCCGCATGCGGCGTGCCATGGGTAGCCCCTCGAGCAGGGGCGCGCCGATATCGATGAGGGCGGCGCTCGGCGGCGAGCGTCGAGCGATTTCAAGCGCCTCGTCGAGCGAGCGCGCCGCGATCGCCTCATAGCCCAGGCTCTCGACCAAGTTGACGAGCATGCGGCGCGCCGCGTCGTCGGCGTCGGCCACCAATACGCGCTTATGGTGCGCGTGTTCGCCCGTCTCGCCGGGCTCGTCCCTTCCGTTTGCAACTGTTCCTTGCGCGCCGTACCCATCGGATTTCATTGCTTCATCCTCGTTGCGCAGTCCACAGAGGCGCTTGCCGGGGGCAAACCTCGTCAAGCGTTTGTATGATGATTCGCGTTGTCACGGATGTCGTTTCGCCTGATCAAACGAGCGTTGGGAGAAAGAGTTCAGCGCTCGGTTAAAAATAAGGGTTTCTGCTCACATAGGCAAAAAAATTTTCAATCGTCCGGCAACGCGCTGCGTCATCCGCCCGATTAAAACCGCGATCGCCCTCCCAATCCTTCTGCGCCCGCGCCCTGCAACGCGCACCTCGCGCGCGGCAAACACCGGTTGTCCGCCGACCGCCCCCGCGGGCCGACGTTTCCTCGCCGCGCAGGCCGTGCGCCGCCCCTGGCTGCGCGCGTAGCCAGCCTAAAGTTCGCCGCTGCGCGTCCGTTCACCCATTTGTTACGACATCGAATGCTCGTCGAGCTCTGGTGGCCTGGCCCTAAAGCGACGCGCACCTATAGTCCGTACGATGTCGACGCTTTTGCCGGCCTCCGGCGCATCAGCAGCGAAGGAAACGTAGTGAAACCGCATTTCTATTCGGGCGCAATCATGGCAGTCGCGCTCGCCTCAGCCGGCTTTGTGGCCGCCCCCGTCGCGCGCGCCGCCCTCGGCCAGCCAGTAGACACCGTGGCGACAGACGCTACGCACCTCTCGGCAATTGCTCATGCAAGTAACGTGCAAGCCGCCTATACCGTCCATACGATGACCCTGCCTTCGGGCACGGTGGTTCGCGAATTCGCGCGGGCCGACGGCATCGTGTTCGGGGTGGCGTGGGAAGGCCCGACGCTGCCCGATCTGAAGGCGACGCTCGGCGCCGCGTTCGACCGCTTTACCGCCGCCAGCCCCACCCGCGGGCAAGGGCCGCTCGCCGTGGCCGCCGACGATCTCGTCGTCTACTCGGCCGGGCACCTGCGCGCCTTCTCGGGTCACGCATATCTGCCTCATGCGTTGCCTGCCGGCGTCGATGCCGGCGTCGTTCGTTAGGGGTGCGAACGATGATTCGATTCTCTTGTTCCCGCGTCGCCCTCCTTGCTGCGACCTTGCTCATCGCCGGCTTCGTCACCGCTTGCGGCGGCGGAGGCGGCGGCTCCAGCGGCGCATCGTCGGTTAGCAATACGTCTTCGCCTAGCTCCACGTCCAATTCCTCGCCGGCCACGGTGCTCGCCGCCAATGTCGCGGCGATCACCGTCGATCACGGCGTGTCCGGCGTGCCCAACATGCCGTTCGTCAGCGTGACGGTTTGCACGCCGGGCGGGTCGAGCTGCCAAACGATCGATCATGTGCTGGTCGATACCGGGTCGTGGGGATTACGCGTGTTCGCCTCGCAGTTGCCCACATCGGTCGCGTTGCCCCAGCAGACGAACGGGAGCGGCGCACCGCTCGCCGAGTGCATGCAGTTTTTCGACGGCTATACGTGGGGCTCGGTACGCCTCGCCGATGTGCAAATCGCCGGCGAGCACGCCGCCTCGCTGCCGATTCAAGTCATCGATCAAAACTACGCGGCCGTGCCGACGAGTTGCTCCAATACGGGCGCGGCGCGCAACACGCCGAGTACGCTCGCGGCCAACGGCATTCTCGGCGTCGGCGTGTTCAAGCACGACTGTGGCGCGGCTTGCGCCAATCAAGCGATCTCCGGCGCGTATTACGCCTGCACCGGCGCGAGCTGCGCGCCGACCGCCGTGGCACAGGCGCGCCAAGTGGCCAATCCGGTGCCGTACTTCGGCGCGGACGGCAACGGCGTCCTCGTCAGCTTGCCCGCCGTGCCGAGCGGCAGCGCCGCGAGCGTGACCGGCGCGTTGATCTTCGGCATCGGCACACAGAGCAACAATGCGCTCGGCGGGAGCACCCAGGTGATCGGCGTCGATCCTTTACGCGGCGTGTTCACGACGACGGAGAACGGTACGACCTACTCGGGCAGCATCATCGATAGCGGCTCGACGGGGCTTTTTTTCGCGACCAATCAGTTGCCCGTTTGTGCGAGCCCCAATCAAAGCTACTACTGCCCCAACTCGACGGAGCAGTTGAACGCGACCAACCAGGGCACGAACGGCGTGACGAGCGCGGTGACGTTCACCGTCGGCAATGCCGCTCAGATCTGGCAAAGCTCGGGCGGCGCCTCGGCGATGCCGTTGTTCGCGGGGCCCGCCTTCGTCGGCTCGCAAGTGTTCGATTGGGGTCTGCCGTTCTTTTACGGCCGCACGGTGTATGCCGCCATCGAACAGCAAGCCACGCCGGCCGGCGCAGGCCCGTATTTCGCCTACTGACGCTGCGTTTGCGCGAGCGCGTCGATCAGCGTATCGCGCAATAGCGCCATCGGGCGCATGAGCCGCCCCGGCAGCGTGCCGTGGACGAGCCAGACATTCAGGCCGCCCGAAAATTCGGGCGCTTCGATCACCTGCAACGCATCCTTATGCGCGCTCGCGGCGAGCTGATGCGGCGTGACGACGCCCAACCCCACGCCGCGCGCCACCAGCGAAAGCTGCAGCTCGGAGCCGAACGCTTCCACCGCGACTTCGAACCGCAGCGACGACGCGGCGAATGCGCGGCCCAGCGCGGAGCGCATGCCGCAGCCGTCCTGATTGAGCACCCATGGATGCCGCGCCAGTTCCGCCAACGAGCGCCGTGGCGCGCCCCGCTTCTTGCCCGCTGGGTTCTTTGCCGCTGGGTTCTTGCCCGCTTCGCGCGGCCATTCGAGCGCGCGCGAGGCGACGATGACCGTCGGCTGCACGGCGAGCAGCGTGGCCGTGACCGTCTCGGGCAACGTGGCCGAGGCCGGCATCATGACAACGGCCGCATCCACTTCGGCCCGCATCGCGCGCTCGAGCAGCGCCGGCGACCAGGCCGCCGTCACCCGCAGCGTGAGCCGCGGAAACGCCGCGCGCAGCCGGTCGATCGGCATTTCCAATGCAAGCTCGGAGAGGAACGGCGGCACGCCGATCTTGAGATCGCCGGCCGGCTCGCTGCCGGGCGCCGCCACCGCTAAGAGATCGTCGACGCTGCGCAGCACCGCTCGCGCGAGCCCGTAGACTTCCTTGCCCGCGCCGGTCGGTTTGAGCGGTTTGCTTTGCCGGTCGAGCAGCGGCACGCCGAGCGTCGTCTCCAAGTTCTGCACGCGTCGCGTGAGGCCCGGCTGCGTCAGATGCAGCTTCTCGGCGGCACGCACCATCGAGCCGCTGTCGATTACTTCGACGAATGCTTGCAAGTCTCGCGTGTTCAAAACAACTCCGCATAATCAATATCGACATATTTCAATTGTCGCATAACATCGGCGCGCCTACGATGAGCGTTCCTTTCACCGCTCGTTCGACCTTTCGCATGAATCGGCCCGCTCATTCCCCTAAGCTCTATCCGCCGGCAGCGCCTGCCGCCGATGTCGGCCCGCAAGGCGCACATACCCTCACGACGCCGCTCACTGTCTTGTTCGCCGCGGCGATCGGCATCATCGTCATGGATCTCTTCGCGGCGCAGCCGCTCACCGGTCCGATTCAACATTCGCTGCGGCTGCCGCCCTCGCTGACGGGCATGGTGGCGATGCTGCCCCAGCTCGGCTATGCGCTGGGGCTCGTGCTGCTCGTGCCGCTCACCGATCTCATTGAAAATCGACGGCTCATCGTGCGCACGCTATGGGCCTGCGCGGCGCTGCTGGCCGTCGCGATGGTCGCCCATCACGGCAGCCTTTTTCTCGCCGCGCTCTTTTTTGCCGGCGCAAGTTCGAGCGTGATTCAGATGCTGGTGCCGATGGCGGCCTCGATGGCATCGGAGGACCGGCGCGGACGCGCGGTCGGCAATGTCATGAGCGGCCTCATGCTCGGCATTCTGCTTTCGCGCCCGCTCGCGAGCGTCATCGCCGGTTCGATCGGATGGCGCGCGTTCTACGGTGTCGCCGCCGCGGCCGATGCACTGCTGGCGCTCGTGCTCGCGACACGGCTGCCCCGCCGCACCCCGCTCGTCGCGACGTCTTACGGTGCGCTGCTGCGCTCGCTTTGGACGCTGCTCGCGGGAGAACGGGTGCTGCAGCGGCACGCCTTATCGGCGGCGCTCGGGATGGGGGCGTTCAGCGCGTTCTGGACGGCCATCGGCCTGCGGCTCGCGCAGAGCCCGTTCAACTTCAACTTTTATGACATCGCGCTGTTCGCGTTGGCCGGCGCGGCCGGCGTCGTGGCGACCCCGATCGCGGGCTGGGCGGGCGACAAAGCGTTCGGCCGCGCGGCGCTCGCGATCGGCCACGTGGTCATGCTGGCCGCGCTCGTGGGAAGCGGCGTCGTCGGCGCCGGATGGTTCGGTTTCGATCCGAGCATGCATCGTGGCCTGGCGATCGGCTTGCTCGTGATCGGGGCTGCCGCGCTGGATGCCGGCGTCGTCACCGATCAGACGCTCGGCCGCCGCGCGATCAATCTGCTCAACCCGGCCGCTAGGGGGCGGCTCAACGGGCTTTTCGTCGGCGTCTTCTTTATCGGCGGGGCGGCCGGCGCGTCGGCGGCCGGCGCCGCCTGGGCATGGGTGGGGTGGAGCGGCGTGTGCGTTGTTGGGCTCGTCTTCGCCGGGGCGGCGTTCTTGCTCGGGCTGCTGCCGGGCGCGCACGAGTAGCGATGACTAGCAAGGCGAGCGCATTGCGCGCTCGCCCGGTGCGCTGCTATGAGCAGCTATGAGTTGCTGCCTGCCGCCATCAGCTGCGATCAGCCGCTATGCCCCAAAACGATTAATGCCGCACGAGCGCCATCATCGCGCCGAAGCCGACGAACACGCCGCCCGTCAGCCGATTGAATGCGCGCGCGACGCGCCCGCTCTTGAGCGTCGAGCCGATGCGCGCGCCGCAGACGGCATAAACGAGGTACCAGCTGACTTCGATAACGGCAAACGTGGCGACGAGCACGCCGAATTGCGGCAGCGTGGCCTTCGACGCATCGATGAACTGCGGCAGCAGCGCCGCGGCGAACAGAATCGCCTTCGGGTTGCTGCTCGCCACGAGAAAGCCGTTGCGATAGAGCGCGCCGAGCGTGCGCGCGGGCTTGGCCGCGGTGTCCTGTTCCCGATCACCGGCCGCGGGCGCCTGATCCGCCACGTTCGCGCGCCACGATTTCACGCCGAGGTAGATCAGGTAGGCCGCGCCGATCAAGCGCAGCGCGTCGAACATCGTCGGCCACGCTTTGAGGAAAACGCCCAACCCGGCCGCCGAAATCGACAGCATCAGGACCAGCGCCGATAAACAGCCGGCCATGGTGGCCGTCGCACGCCGCAGCGTGTGCTGCGCGCTGTGCGTCATCACGACGAGCATGTTGGGCCCGGGGATCGCGGAGATGACGAACACCGTCGCGACGAACAACCACCAAGTGTGCAGATTCACGATGCAGAGCTTCCGGTAAGGGCATGAAGCGGCGATTATGCGCGCGTTCGCGGGTAGATAGCGGCGTAGGCAGCACGCCGCCAGGGTATTGCCCGCGACATCAGCGCCCCGCGCGCCGCGCGGCCACTTCGCCGAGCACGGCGAAATCCATTTCGCCTTCGCCGCGCGCCATCACTTCGAGCAGGTTGTCGCGCACGAGGCTGCCGATCGGCATCGGCGTGGAGGTCGCTTCGGCCGCCTGCAGCGCGAGCCGGACGTCTTTGAGCCCCAATCGGGCCTTGAACAGCGCCGGCTCATAGCGCCGCTCGGCGATGAGCTTGCCGTAGCCGGCGTAGACCGGCCCGGGAAAGGCGCTCGTCGTAATGACATCGAGGTAATCGGTGACGGCCACGCCGTGCGCCGTCAGCAGCGAAGCCGCTTCGCCGAGCGTTTCTATCGCCGAGGCCAACGTGAAATTCGCCGCGAGCTTGATGACGTTCGCATGCTCGGGCAAGGAACCGACGCGCCAAGTCTTTTGCCCGATGGCATCGAACACGGGCTGCACGCGGTCGATCGCCTCCGCCGCGCCGGCGGCGATGATCGTCAGCTTCGCGGCGGCCGCGACATCCGGCCGGCCCATCACGGGCGCCGCCACATAGTGAAGGCCGCGGGCCGCGTGCTCGCGCGCCATCGATTGCGCGAGCGGGACCGACACCGTCGCCATGTTGACGTGGATGAACCCGCGCGGCGCCCGCTCGAGCAGCGACGCATCGAAAATTTCCAACACCGCGGCGTCGTCGGCGAGCATCGAGAAGACGGCGTCGCCGGCCAAGGCGGCGGCCGGCTCGTCGACGATCCGCGCACCGAGGGCGGCAAGCGGTTGCGCGCGCTCGCGCGTACGGTTCCAGACGCGCACTTGATGGCCCGCTTTGAGCATGTTTTCGACCATTGCGTGGCCCATGTTGCCCAGGCCGATAAAGCCGATATCCATCGCTAGCTCCTTCCCCGAAACGAAAAAAGCGCAGTAAAGCACGATTGCGGGGAATTTGCCGGCAAGCGGCTCAGCGTGCCCCGCCTCGCCTCGGCTAGCCTTCTCGCGCAAATCCGCGCCGTCGGTGCCATACTCGTTCGATGCAGCCTGTCACCGCCACCTTCCGGTTTTACGAGGAACTGAACGATTTCCTCGCCCGGCCGCTGCGCCGGCGCGCGTTCAGCTGCGAGTGCGCGCGCACGGCCACGACCAAACACATGATCGAGGCGCTGGGCGTGCCGCACACGGAGGTGGAGTTGATCCTCGTCAACGGCGAATCGGTCGGCTTCGAGCGCGTGCTGGCGGACGGCGATCGCGTCGCCGTCTATCCGAAATTCGAGGCGCTCGATGTGACGCCGCTGCTGCGCGTGCGCGAGCGGCCGCTGCGCACGATTCGATTCGTCGCCGATGCGCATTTGGGCGGGCTCGCGCAGTTGCTTCGATTGGCCGGCTTCGACACGCTGTACGACAACCATTTCGCCGACGCGGAAATTGAGGCGCTGGCCGCCTCGGAAGAGCGCATCGTGCTTACGCGCGATCGCGAATTGCTCAAACGCCGCACCATCACGCACGGCTGCTACGTCAGGGCGCTCAAACCGCAAGCGCAAATGCGCGAGATCGTCGATCGGCTCGATTTGGCCGCCAGCGTCCGCGCGTTTCGCCTTTGCCTATCGTGCAACGCGCCGCTGCGCCGAATCGAGAAAACGGAAGCGATCGGCCGCGCGCCCGAGGGCGTGCTCGCGCGCCACGCGCAGTTCGTCACCTGCGACGTCTGCCGCCGCGTGTTCTGGGAAGGCACCCATTGGAAGCGGATGCGCACGCTCATCGATTCGCTCGTGCTGCAGCAGGGCGAGGCAAAGTAAGGGTCGGCTTATGTCGCACGCAGGTTCCACGTTCCCCCTCCCCCTTTTGCCGTTTCCCGCTGCCCGATCCGCGCCTGTGTACAAAGAAGGCGACGTCGCACGACCTGTTGTAGCGCCCCAACAGCACGCAACCGCAGGCAATCGCGGGCAATAACCGTCGCGGCCTTCAATCGTCAGGACAACGAAGCATCTAAGCGCGCCACCGCACGGACGGGCGCGAATTTATTTAGGTGGCGCGAAAATCGCTTATTGACGCATCTTAGATGCAACAACTAAAATTCAACCAATTCCACAAATGGGGCATATGCCTTGGACAGTTGCAGTAGTCGACCTTCGAACTGTATTTCCGCCTGATCGGCACGACGTCCGCTAATGCTTCCTCAAGCCGCCGTCTAGCCAACAGGCAGACGGTGCGCGCCGCAGTTTCTCCCTAGTTTCGCGCATCGATTTCGAATGGCCAATCCGCCGTTCGAGCGCCGCTTTGCGTCTTTCGCAATCAGCAGCGCTCAAACGGCTTTGCGCCGCGAGCCGTTTTCGCTTGCGGCGATGCACGCACACGCCGGTCGCGCGCTCGCTCACGCTCTAGCGCTTTCGCCGCCGTGCCGATGAATAGGTTCGTACGCGCGCTGCGCGAGCGCTTTCGAGAAACAAAACATGTCCACACCCATCAACGTATCGCCCAGCCGTCGCGCCGTACTCGACGACGCTCATGTCGGCGACATCAAAGGGGCCTTCGGGACGATCGCTCACCACGACACTGCCCCGCGCCGCGGCTGGGCCGCGCGCCTGCGCACGCTGCTCGCGATCCTGGGGCCGGGGCTCATCGTCATGGTCGGCGATAACGACGCGGGCGCGTTCGGCACCTACACGCAAGCGGGGCAGAACTACGGCACGACGCTGCTCTGGACGCTCGCGCTGTTGATCCCCGTGCTCTACGTGAATCAGGAAATGGTGCTGCGATTGGGCGCGGTGACCGGCGTGGGCCATGCTCGCTTGATCTTCCAGCGCTTCGGCAAATTCTGGGGCGCGTTTAGCGTCATCGATCTGTTCTTGCTCAATGCCCTCACGATCGTCACCGAATTTATCGGCATTACGTTCGCGCTCGATTTCCTTGGCGTACCGAAGGTGCTCGGTGTTTGCATTGCCGCCGTCTTGACGATGGCCGCCGTCAGCACGGGCGATTTCCGACGCTTCGAGCGCTTTGCGATCGTGCTCTGTGTGCTGAGCCTGCTCTTGGTGCCGGTGCTCGTTTCGATCCACCCGCCTGTCGGCACGATCGCGCGCGATTTCCTGGTGCCGAGCTGGCCGAAGCAAGCGAAGCTGTCGGACGTGATGCTGCTCGTGATCGGCATCGTCGGCACGACGGTGGCGCCTTGGCAGCTCTTTTTCCAGCAAAGCTACATCATCGATAAGCGGATCACGCCGCGCTTCATGAAGTACGAGAAGATCGATCTGTGGATCGGCATCGGCTTCGTGATCGTCGGCGCCGTCGCCATGATGGCGTTCACGGCGGCGCTCTTTCATGGGCGGACCGAGTTCGGTCAGTTTTCCGATGCGGGCGGCGTCATCGCGGGCTTGCATAAGTACGTGGGCGAAACGTCCGCGACGATCTTCGCGGTGGCGTTGCTCGACGCATCGATCATCGGCGCCGCGGCCGTGTCGTTGTCGACGGCCTATGCGATCGGCGATGTCTTCGGCATTCGCCACTCGCTGCATCGCAGCGTCGCCGACGCCAAGGGCTTTTACGTCGTCTACTTCGCGATCATCGCGTTCGCCGCCGCGCTCGTGCTGATGCCGGGCAGCCCGCTCGGGCTCTTGACCGAAGCCGTGCAAACGCTGGCCGGCGTGCTGCTGCCGAGCGCCACGGTGTTTCTGCTGCTGCTGTGCAACGACAAGGCCGTGCTCGGCCCGTGGGTCAATTCGAAGCGGCTCAATCTGTTCACGGGCGCGGTCGTGGCCATTCTCGTCGTGCTGTCGGTCATCCTGACGGCGGCGACGGTTTTCCCCGACATTTCGGGGAAGGCGATCGTCACGATCTTGGTGGGCGGCATCGCGCTCTTCGCAGCGGGGTTCGTCGGCACTCAATGGATTCGGGCCGGGCGGCCGGGCCAGGATGGCGAAACATCGGGCCGCGTCAGCGCCGCCGAGCTCGCGAACCGCTATAGCTGGCGGATGCCGCCGCTCGACGAGCTGGCGCCGCCGGTATTGTCCTTCTCAACGCGCTTGTGGATGGGCTCGATGCGCGGTTACCTCGTCATCGCCGTCGGGCTCGTCATCGTCAAAGTCGTGCAGATGGCGATGCATTGAGCGGCGCCGATTCATAGCAATCGGGCATCAAAAAAAGGCGAAGCGGCTTGTGCGCTTCGCCTTTTTTCAAGGGCAGGTTTCGTTCGGGAGTCGTTAGCCCGCCGCTTCGTCCTTGGCGTCATAGCGGCCTCGCGCGGCCGCGCTGTTCAATCGCGCGCGCTTGAGCAACGCCTGTTGGGCCGCGGCGACGTTCGCGGCTTTACCGCGCCAGGTGTTGAGCGGCGGCTCTTGCAGCGCTCTTCCGTAGGAGAAGCTCAACGGCCACGGGCGTCGGCCCACGCGATTGATCGCGTCGAGGTGAGCGCTCGCTTCCTCCGGCGTCTGTCCACCCGATAAGAAGTAGATCCCCGCCACGGCTGGCGGCACGGTCCGCCCCAAAATCGTCACCGTCCGAGCGGCGACTTCACTCACGCTCGCTTGGCGTGCGGCCGCTTTGCCGGGCACGATCATGCTTGGCTTGAGCAACATATGCTCTAACGTCACACCGTGCCGATGCAGCGCATGAAACACTTCGTGCAACACGGATTCGGTCACTTGCGCGCAACGATCGATCGAATGGTCGCCGTCCATCAGCACTTCCGGTTCGACGATCGGCACCACACCCGCTTCCTGGCAAATCGCGGCATAGCGCGCCAGCGAATCGGCGTTGGCTTCGATGGCGAGCCGGCTCGGCAGCGTATCCGAGACGTTGTAGACGGCGCGCCATTTGGCGAAGCGCGCGCCCTGCGCCTTGTACTTTTCGAGGCGGCCGGCTAGGCCATCTAGCCCTTGCGTGATTTCGTCGCCTTCGGCACAAGCGAGCGGGATCTTCCCGAGATCGACCTTGATGCCCGGTACGATCCCCTGCCGCGCCGCTAGCTTCGGCAACGGCTCACCGTCGTCTGCGCATTGGCCCAGCGTCTCTTCGTACAAGATGACCCCGCTGACGTATTGACCAAGGCCGGGCGTGGACAGGAGCAGGACGCGCCAGGCACGCCGGTTTTCTTCGGTCGATTCGACGTCGATCGATTTGAACCGCTTCGCGATGGTGGGACCGCTTTCATCCGCTGCGAGCAGGCCTTTGCCGTCCTGCACGATGGCGTCGATCGTCGATTGCAATGCGCTGTCCGTTTGCATCGTCTGCTCCTTGGCGAAAAAATTTCGCGCGACAGGAAGCTCTCGCGCGGCGGTCGTTCCACTGTGCGCGGCATGAGCCCGGTGCGCCGTGCGTTCGACCGCTTTAGGGCGTCAGACTAGGGAAGCAATCGGAGTGCCCGCCATCGCCGAAACACGTTGAACGCGATCAGATTGCCGAACACGACCAACGCGAGGCCAAACACCGCGGGCGCGGACCACCGATAGCCCTCGAACACGGTCGACACGGCGAGCGCGACGAACGGGAACAGCACCGTGCAGTAGGCCGCGCGTTCAGGCCCAATCCGGCCGACGAGCGTCAGATACGTCGTGAAGCCGATCACCGAGCCCGGTACGGCCAGATAAAGCAGCGCGCCGAGATAGCGCGGCGTCCACTCGGGCTGAAACGAGAATCCGGCCGCCAGCGAGCCGAGCGTGAGAATGCACGCGCCGATCAGCATCGCCCAGCCGTTCGTCACGCTAGGATGCAGACCCATCGCCTGCATCCGGCTCGACAACAGATTGCCGGCCGAGAAGCACATCGTCCCGACGAGGGTGATCGCAAGGCCCAGCCACATGGTCTTGTCGCCGGCATGCCCCGCCATCTGCGGCGCGAACAGGCAGAGGATGCCGATGAGCCCCAGCACCGCGCCGACGATAGCGCTCGTCTGCAGCACGCGGCCCATGAACAGGCGCCCGTTGATCGCATTGAACAGCGGTGCGGTCGAAAAGACGACCGCCACGAGGCCGCTCGGCACGATTTGTTCGGCGTAGTAGAAGCACAGGAAGTTGCAGCAAAACAGCGCGAGCCCCTGCCCGAACAGCAACGGCCACGCGGCGCGCGGCGGCCGCATCGGGCGGCGAGTCAGGCGCACGATGGCGAGCATGACGAGTGAGGCCAGAATGAAACGGAACGCGATCGATACCGGCGGCGCAACCACGCCGGTTTGCCACTTGATAGCGATCCAAGTCGTGCCCCAAATGAGCACGGTGGTGAGATAGAGCAGCAGATTCATCGAGTACGCTCGGCCGATACGGAGCGGAGCCCATCGCCCCGCGGTTTTTCACTATGCGGCCACGACATCTCATCCGCGTTGTCTATCCTTGCGGTTTTATTGGCGCCGCTCCGGCATGCACGCGTTTCGGCGTGTTTCTCTATACTCATGCCGTCATCACTCGATTCGCCTCGTGGCCCCGTGACCGTGAGCCCCTTCGCCCCTGCCGCCCCTGATGCCGACGCCGCACCGCCGTTCGGCATGCATTCGGTCGGCATTACGCTGGCGAACGCGAACGCCACGCTCGAGCGCTTCGCTTGGCTCGGTGATCGGCTTGCCGCCGCCGTTTGGCGGCGCGACATCGTCGAAGACGAAACGGCTTACGATCGCCCCGGGCATCACACGCTCTCGTGCTATCTGAACGGCGGCTATCGGACCGAGCGGCAGAAGTTGCCGGGCCAGTACGGCGCGCCCGCGCGGCTGTGCGCCCTGCCCGGCGATCACGAATCGCGCTGGTGGGTGCGTGGCCATATGCACTTCATGCATCTGTACTTCCTGCCCGAGCATTTCACGCGGCGCGCCGTGCAGGAGCTCGATCGCGAGCCGCGCGAGCTGACCTTGGCCGATCGCACCTATTTCGAAGACGCCTATATCGCCGCCCTGTGCCGCTCGCTCGCGGCGCAGCCGTGGGAAGCGCCCGACGATCTTCTGCGCGCCAACGAAAAGGCGCATGAAATCCTGAGCCTGTTGCTGCGCAGCCAATCGGTGCGCCGCGGCGATGCGCCCGTGAAAGGCGGCCTCGCGCCGGTGGTGCGCCGGCGCCTGCGCGATTACATCGATGCGCATTTGGCCGATCCGATCACGTTGGGCGATTTGTCGAACGTGGCCTGCTTATCCGAGTTTCACCTTTCCCGCATGTTCCGCGCCTCGTTCGGCATGGCGCCGCACGCTTGGATCGCCGAGCGGCGCACGGATGTGGCGCGGCAACTGTTGCGCACGACGACGCTCGCGCCGAGCGAAATCGCCGAACGCGCGGGCTATGCCGACGCGAGCCACTTGGGCCACCGCTTTCGCGCAGCGGTCGGCGCGTCGCCGCTCGCCTATCGGCGCGCGCTCAAGTGCGACTTCAGCGCGTCGACGATGGCCGCCACCTTCGGCGAAGGCTGACGCGCCAGCGGGTAGACCGCCTGAATCGCCGCCGGCTCGCCGGCCCATGAGGGAAACACACGCACGAGCCGCCCGGCCGCTACATCGTCCGCAATCGAAAAATCCGTGAGCAAGCCGAACCCCGCGCCCGCCAGCGTCGCGGCGCGGCAGGCAGTGGCCGTGTTGGCGACAAAGGCGCGCTTGCAGCGCACGGTCAATCGTCGCCCGGCCGCCCCGATCAACGAGAGCGTGTACGGGTGCGCGATCGTCGAGAGGGCGACGAACGGAACCTCGTCCAGGCCGCTCGGCGAGCGCGGCAGCTTGTGATCGGCCAAGAATTCGGGGCTGGCTACGAGCCATCGTAGGTATTGGCCCAGCCGGGCCGATCGGTAGCTCGAATCCTTTAGGTTTCCTAAACGAATCGCAACGTCGATGCGTTCCGCGACGAGATCGACGTAGCCGTCGCCGCAGACGAGCTCGATCGCCAATTGCGGCTGCGCGCGCTGCAGCGCGACCAACGCCGGCGCCACGACGAGCGCACCGTAATCGATGGGGGACGCCACGCGCACGGCGCCGCGCAACGGCCCCGAGGCCGACGAAATCGCCGTGAGCGCATCGCTGGCCGTCCGCAAGCAAGCGCGGCTCGCTTCGTAGAGCGTTTGCCCGGCTTCGGTCAAATGCGAGCGGCGCGTCGTGCGCACGATCAAGGTCGTACCGACCTCGGCTTCGAGCCGCTGCATGTGCGTGCTGACCATCGTCTTCGCGAGGCCGAGCCGTTCGGCCGCCGCGCTCAGCGAGCCGGCTTCGACGACGGTGGCGAAGACGAGCAACCGGTTCAGATTGATATCGCGCAGTTCGGGCATCGAGGATTGTCCACTCAAGATGGATTGTGATTCAGCGATTATCCATCTTATGTGCTCAATCGCGCTGCGATAGTCTGCAGGCTACTTCGTTCCTCTCTATCGCAAGGACCACCGTATGCCGCTCGCTCGCCCCGACCGTCCGATTCGTCTGCACATGATGCGCTTCTCGGGCCACGCCCACCGCGCCAAGCTGTTTCTGAGCCTGCTCGGTTTGCCGTATGAAGCGATCGAGGTGAATTTGCGCGCCGGCGAGCAAAAGACGGCGAGCTTTCTCGCGATGAATCCGTTCGGCCAGGTGCCCGTTATCGAAGACGGCGATACGGTGTTGTTCGATTCGAATGCGATTCTGGTCTACCTGGCCAAGCGCTACGGCGATCCGTCGTGGCTGCCGGAAGACCCTGTCGGGGCGGCTCATGTCGCGCAATGGCTGTCGATCGCAGCGGGACAAATCGCCTATGGCCCGTGCGCGGCGCGCCTCGTTAAGGCCTTCGGCAATCCGCTCGATTACGACACCGCCGTCGCCATCGCCATCAAGCTGTTCGACACCATCGAGCCCGAATTCGGCACACGCGCGTTCGCCGTCGGCTCGCACCCGACGATCGCCGATGTGGCGGCCTACACCTACATTGCCCACGCGCCGGAGGGCGGGATATCGCTGGCCCCGTACCCGAACATTCGCGCATGGCTCGCGCGCGTGGAAGCGCTGCCGGGCTTTGTCGCCATGCCCGCGTTCGAGGCCGCGCCGGCCGCCGCCTGAACCTGCATCCATCGAGAAAGGTTAGCCCTCGCCATGAGCATCGATACCACCATCGATACGCCGATTAGCCGCCCCATCGCCCCACCGCCCGGCTGGGATCTCGACGATGCGCCGTTTCACGCGAGCGAAATCGCCGTGCAAACGCGAGCGGGCGTGCGCGAGAAAGCCGAGATCGGCGGGCGTCGCGGCATTCGCCGCTATCTGCCCGAGCAGCATCGGCAGTTTTTCGCGCAGTTGCCGTTTATGGTGCTGGGTGGGATCGATGGCGACGGGCAACCGTGGGCGACGATGCGCGTGGGCGAACCGGGGTTTATGTCGTCGCCCGATGCGACGACACTGCGCATTGCCGGCGAAACGCTGCCCGGCGATCCGCTTGCCGGCGCTTGGCGGACGGGCGCCCTGCTGGGCGGGCTCGGCATCGAGCCGCCGACGCGGCGACGCAATCGCGTCAACGGCATCGTCACGGCCGACGACGCTGGCGTTCTCATCGTGCAGGTGAGGCAGAGTTTCGGCAATTGCGCCAAGTACATCCAAAGCCGCACGCCGACGCGCATCGCGGCCGAAGCCATGAACGCCGAACCCGCGCCCGAGCGACGGGCCGCGGCGCTCGATGCGGCCGATCGCGCGTTGATCGAGCGAAGCGATACCTACTTCATCGCCACGCGCAGCACCTTGGACGACCAGGGTCCTGCGCAAGGCGTCGATGTCTCGCATCGAGGGGGGCTGCCCGGATTCGTCCGCGTCGATGATGAGCGGACGTTTGTCGCTCCCGATTACCGCGGCAATCAGTTCTTCAACACGCTCGGCAATCTCGTCGACGATTCCCGCGCGGGGCTGCTGTTCATCGATTTCGAGCACGGCGATCTGCTCTACGTCGCCGCACGCGCCGAAATCGTCTGGGACAGCGCGGCGCTGGAGGCCTTCCCCGATGCGCAGCGCCTCGTGCGCTTCCGTGTCGAGGAAGTCCGGCGCACGCCGGCCGTACTGCCGTTTCAGTGGTCCGAGGTGGAATACGCGCCGCAATGGCGGGCGGCGGCCGCGTCGTAGAGCGAGGACGGCGGCAAGCGCCTCGCCTGAACACTCCGCCTTTTCGCGGGCCGGGGCCTGGGCGGCCGGCCGTGTGGACCGCGCCCGCCGCCCGGGTATCAGCGTAATTTACAAAATCAATTGTTATTGCGATATCGATAGCTTTTATCATAGACACCACGAGCAAGACTGACGAGGTGCGCTATGACGACTGCGCAAATGCAACTGGGAATGAGCGAGCGAACCACGCTCGCGATCGGCGAGGCGCTCGCCGGGCGCGGCGCGGGCAGCGCATTCGCGCGGCTGCGTTCGGCGCTGCTTTTCGCCGGGCCGGCGGTCGTCGCCTCGATCGCTTACGTCGATCCGGGCAATTTCGCCACGAATCTCCAGGCCGGCGCGCAGTACGGCTACTCGCTGCTGTGGGTCGTCCTGGCCGCCAATCTCGTCGCCATGCTGTTTCAAGCGCTGTCGGCCAAGCTCGGCATCGTGACGAACCGCAATCTCGCAGAAATCAGCCGAGCGTATTTTCCGGCGCCGGTCGTCTACGCCATGTGGGGCGTGAGCGAGATCGCCGCGATGGCGACCGATCTCGCTGAATTTCTCGGCGGCGCGCTCGGCTTATCACTGTTGCTGCACGTGCCGTTGCTCGTCGGGATGGCGATGACGGGCATCGTCACCTATGCCATTCTCGCCGCGGAGCGGCGGGGTTTTCGGCCGCTGGAACTCATCATCGGCGCGCTGATCGGCACCGTGGCGCTCTCGTATGTGATCGAGTTGATGCTGGTCGACGTGAATTGGGGCGAAGCTGCGCGCGGCGCCTTCGTGCCGCAATTGCAGGGCCCCGGCGCGCTGTCGATCGCCGCGGGGATCCTCGGCGCAACGGTGATGCCGCATGCGATCTACTTGCATTCAGGCCTGACGCAACATCGCGCACCTGCTAGCCATGATGTCGCGCGCCGTAAGCTGCTCCGCTTCTCCAATCGGGAAGTGATCGTCGCCTTGTCCGTGGCGGGCCTCGTCAACATGGCGATGGTCATCATGGCCTCCGGAGCGTTTCATGCCGGACACGCCGATATCGCCGAGATCGAAACGGCCTATCGCAGCCTGACGCCGTTGCTGGGCGCCGGCGCCGCCGCCGTGTTTCTCGTTTCGCTGCTGGCGTCGGGAATTTCGAGCTCGGTCGTCGGCACGATGGCCGGCCAGATGGTGATGCAAGGCTTCGTCGGCTTTCACATTCCCGTCGGCTTACGCCGGCTGTTGACGATGGCGCCTGCGTTCATCATCGCGGCGCTCGGTGTCCGCGCGACCGATGCGTTGCTTTATAGCCAAGTGGCGCTGAGTTTCGCGTTGCCGGTGCCGATGATCGCACTCGTCATCGTGACGAGCCGGCGCGACATCATGGGCAAGTTCGTCAACAGCCGCGCCACGACGGCGGCCGCGATCGCCGCTACCGTCGTGATCCTTGCGCTGAATGCGGTGCTCTTGTTGCATACGTTCGGTTGGATCGGGTAAGCCTCGCCTCCACCCGGGGACCGCTCCTGCCGCGCACGCCGGCGCCGTTTTTGGCGCTCGCTTTCTTCTGGGCGCGCGCTGTCAGCGTGGTCGCCGTTTCCTGGCGCTTCGCTTCCTGCGTGGCTTCGCGCCTTGCACGTCTCGCCTCACGGGCGAGCAGAGCGCTGAACGCGGCCTCGTCGGCCTTCAGGCCGCGGCGTGTGCGGACCTTCGGCAGATTGCCCAACTGCCCGGCTTCGAACGCCTCGATCACGGCCGGATGAATGTAGCAGCGACGGCAAACGGCCGGAGTATTGCGTAGCGTCGCGGCCACCTGTTTGATCGTGTCGACCAATTGCTTGCGCGTATGCGTGGGGTTTTGCGGTTCGATCGCGCGTAGCGCCGCCAGCGCGAAGACGCTGCCCGCCCAAGTGCGATAGTCCTTCGCCGTGAAATCGGCGCCGCTCGCCTCACGCAGATAATCGTTGATGTCGGAGGAGCCCACAGGCCTGCGCTCGCCGGCCTCGTCGATGTACTGGAACAGCTCGCGGCCCGGTAAATCCATGCATTGGCGGACGATGCGCGCCACGCGCGGATCGTCGACCTCGACTTCATGCTCGACGCCGCTCTTGCCGCGGAAATGAAAGCGCAAATGCCCGGCGCGGACGGCCGCATGGCGTTTGCGCAGCGTCGTCAGCCCGAACGATTGGTTCTCGCGCGCGTACTCCACGCTGCCCACGCGCACGAGCGTGACGTCGAGCAAGCGCACGATCGTGGCGACGACCTTCGCCCAAGGCATGCCAGGCAAACGCAGATCGCGCGCCACCCTCGCCCGCAGTTTGGGCAGCGCATCGCCGAACGCCGCCATGCGTTCGTACTTCGTCGCATCGCGGATTTCGCGCCAGCGCACGTGGTAGCGGTACTGCTTGCGGCGGCGCGCGTCGCGGCCCGTGGCCTGCAAATGACCTAGCGGGTCGGGGCAGATCCAGACGTCCGTGTAGGCGGGCGGGACCGCGAGCGCATTGATGCGCTTGATCTCGGCTTCGTCACGGATACGGCGCCCGTCGGGATCGAAGTACGCAAAATGGCCTCGAATGAGCTTGCGCGAAATGCCGGGGCGGCGGTCGTCCACGTAGCGCAAGTCCTTCGGCAACGCCAAAGGCGCGGTAGGCGGCTCGCACGTGGCCGTTTCCGCTTTGCTGGATGCGGGAACGGGTTGCGGCGAACGAGCGGAAACGCGGCGCGGCTTAGGCATGGAGCGAGGCAAACGCGGTGTGGGTTGACGATCGGTCCGCAACCATCGTGCCATGCGAGCCGGCTAGCGCCCCGCTGAGCTCAGCCACCCGGCTGACTTAGTAGCCGACTTAGCGGCTGACTTAGCGGCTGACTTAGTAGCTGACTTAAGAGCCGACTTAGCGGCGGGCTCAGCCTCCGTCCGCCAAGCCTCGCCGCTTTACCCCAAATGTCCCGCGCCGAAGCGGTCATTGAACGTATGGAATTGCTCCATGTACTTCTCGTATCCCTGCTCGGCGGCGAAGCGCAATGGATGGACGCGCTTGACGAGCACTTCCCGCGCATTCGGCTGCGTCTCGAGAATCGTCATCACTTCATCGATGAATTCGGCCAGCGGCATCGCATTCGGATCGTTCGCCTGCTGCTCCCCCATGAGCTCGGTGGCGACATAGGGCGGCGCTATTTCGATGACATCGACCGACGTATCGCGCAACTGGTAGCGCAAGGCATCGCTGAATACATGAATCGCCGCCTTCGTTGCGCTGTACGTGGGCGTATGGGCGAGCGTGAGGAACGCCAAGCCCGACGACACCGTGAGAATCGCCGATTTCGATTGCCGCTTCAGTTGCGGCAGTAAAGCGGCGGTCAAACGCATCGGCGCTAGCAGGTTCGTCGCGACGGTGGCTTCCGCGATCGACAGATCGACGGGATCCGCGCCCCACTTTTCCATTTGCATGATGCCGGCGTTGTTCAGGACGGCATTGAGCGTGGGGAATTCCTCCTCCATGCGAGCGGCGAAACGCTTGATCGCCTCGGGATTCTGCACGTCGAGCACGGCGGTTTTCATGCCGGGATTGGCCTCGGCCACTCGGCGCAAGGTGTCTTCGCGCCGTCCGGCGATGATGACTTGATTGCCGCGGCGATGAAACGCTTCGGCCAGCGCGCGGCCGATGCCGGAACCCCCGCCCGTGATGAGAATCGTGTTTCCTGTCACTTGCATGATGTTTCTCCCGTGGTTGACCGACGCAAGAATAGACCCAATACTCTCAGTTAGGAAGTAGGCACCTTTTTGTACGGCACGAACACATTGGTAAGTAACGAACTAGGCAATCATCATGGCAACGCAAAAGAAGAAGCGTCAAACATCGGCGCGCGCGGTCGTATTCGAATCGCCCACGGGCAAGCCATCGACACCGGAAATCGATTCGGTCGTCATGGAAGTGATCGGCCGCGTCGCCGATAAATGGACCATGTGCGTGCTCGAAGTGCTCTCGCAACATGGCGTGCTTCGCTTTACGCGCGTGGGCGAGCTCGTCGGCGGCATTAGTCAGCGCATGTTGACCAAAACGCTGCGGCAAATGGAAGAGGACGGCTTCGTGACGCGTACCGTCTATCCCGAAGTGCCGCCCCGCGTCGAATATCAGTTGACCGAGCTCGGACATAGCCTATGCGCCGCGTTTTGCGGTGTGTGGCTGTGGGCGGAGAAGCACTATGCGCAATTGCAATCGCTGACCCAAAGCGCAGAGGCGTAACGCGCCACGCAAAATCAGGACAAAGTCCGCGCTTTTTCCGAAATGAAGGTTCAATGCGTCTTGTTTTGACGCAATTAGCGCTCAAGCCCCTGTAAATCGCGAAGATCGAGAGGCTCGTCCTCGGCGAGCACATCGCAATTTGCATCGATCACCGAAAGGGGCACACCATGCACTCACGCTTTGCGTTTCGCTCATCGTCACTCACGGCTATCGCTTCATCGGCGTTAGCGCTTTTTTGCTCGTTGCCGCTCGGCGCGCAAGCGTCCTCGGTCACGCCCGCGATGCCTTCGCCACAGATTCAACTCGTCGCAGGCGCGATTTCGGGCGATCGGACGATGAGCGGCATTCATCAAATCAACGTCTTTCGCGGCATCCCGTACGCCGCGCCGCCACTTGCGAACAATCGCTGGCGCGAGCCTCAGCCGCTCGCGCCCTGGGCCGGCGTGCGCGAGGCCAAGCAGTTCGCGCCGCGCTGCATGCAGATGGAAGCGCCCATGCGTTTTCGATCGCAGCGCATGAGCGAAGACTGCCTCTATCTGAACGTGTGGGCGCCGGCGGCGACGCAGACGGGCAAGCTGCCGGTACTCGTCTATTTTCATGGCGGGGGATTCGCATTCGGCGACGGCTCGGAACCGCGCTACGACGGCGCGCATCTTGCCTCGCGCAGCATGATCGTCGTGACGGTCAACTATCGGCTGGGCCCGTTCGGCTTCATGATGCATCCCGATGCATCACGCGAAAGCGGCACGGGAGCGGCCGGCAACTACGGCTTGCTCGATCAGCAGGCCGCGCTGCGCTGGGTGCGCGCGAACATCGAGCGCTTCGGCGGCGATGCGAAGCGCGTCACGATCGGAGGGGAAACCACGGGCGCGATGGCGGTCAGTGCGCACATGGCCGCGCCATCGTCGCGTGGCCTATTCGCGCGTGCGATCGGTGAAAGCGGCGGGGCCTTCGCGCCGAACGCATTTTGGAAACGCGAGAGGGCGCAAAGGGTCGCACAGGCGTTCGCCACTCGCGTCGGCGCCGATTCGCTCGACGCCATGCGTTCGATGTCCGCCGAGAAGCTGCTGGAAGCGATGGGCACCTATAAGGACCCGCAACCGTTTTTCTGGCCGAGTATAGACGGTCATTTCCTAACCGATTCGCCCGCGGCGGTTTTCGTAGCGGGGGGCCAAGCACCGGTGCCGCTGCTCGTCGGCTCGAACTCCGAGGAGAGCCATTTCCGCACCGTGTACGGCCCGCTCGCACCGACGCCCGAGAACTGGACGATCATCCTCAGCACCGTGTTCGGCAACGAGCTATCGGAAGCGCGCCGGTTCTACCCGGGCAATGACGCCGCCGAAATCAAGCGCTCCGCAGGGGTGCTCGCGAACGACCTCACCATGGGCCACAGTACCTGGCGTTGGATGGACCTACATCGACAAACGGGGCATGCGCCCGTCTACTACTATCTCTTCACGCGCCCCCGCCCGCAGGCCGTCGCCACCGCGAGCAGCGAGGGGGAAGCCGACGATCGAGCGCCGAGCACAGGCGCGCCGCATCGATCTGAAATCCCCTACGTCTTCGGCAATCTCGATATGGATGGGCGTTATCGCTGGACCAAGGACGATCGCGAGGTTTCTCGGATCTTTACACGGTACATCGCGCAGTTCATCAAGACGGGCAACCCGAACGGCATCTACGATCGCCAAGCGGAGTTCACGAAACTCGGGCGTGTGGCGAGCGCTCGCGAGTTTCCCCAGTGGCCGGCCGCGAAGCAAGAGCGCGACGGCATCACCCGGCAGGTGATCGATGTCGATACGCATACGATGTGGGATGGGGGCGCCGAGCGGCAGGCGCTCATTCAGCGGATCATGGAGCGGCGCTCGGGGGGGTGATTAGGCGTTGCTATCGAAGGTGATGACTACGCGCGACGTATTCGCTGCCTGACGGGGCTGTGTCGCGCATATATCTCGCTTGGCGATAGGCAGCCTTAAACCGCAACGAGCCGCTGTGCATTCGAGGACGCGTTCCTAGCCGTTCCGTCAGCACAAGGTGATACGGGTGGCCGGCGGAAAGTTCGCGCGGTCTATCGAATGGCGTTTTGCGCCCCGTAGAATCGCCATTCGCATTTAATCCATTCACCAGTATCTATAAAATTACTATGAATCCCAGCGAATTCGGAAGATTAAACCCATATCCATTTTATTTTGAATCGACAGTCGACCCAATGGCGACAAATGACCAGCAAAAATCCAGCAGCGGCAGAATATCCCCGTCACTGTGCGGCTTGCAACCAATTACGAAGACGCAGGTGGCGGCCTGCGTCGATCGAGACAGCATCGAGGCCGCACAGCGCGACATAGCAACCGGGGCGCACGTTGGTCAAATCTGCGTCGCCCGCGGAATCAACGATAGCCAGCAGCGCGTTGAGTTGGAACGCTTTGCAATGGCTTGCCCGCATATTACAGACGAACTCATAAAGAGCGGATCCGGAGCGCATGTGGCGGCTAAGTTCGGTATAACCGATCCAGCCCTGATAGAAGACATGCGCATTTGGGGTCTAAGCTTAACCGTCTTGAGATGAAATCCCGACTCGCCTAGCATCATTCGCGTGAAGCGCCATCCGAAGACTGGCCGCCACTCACAGCCGCCCCACGTCGAGGGCGGCGCACCACCCTCACCTTCCCGCTCATCCCGCCGCCGCAAAAGAAGCGGTCGCCACCGTCCGATTCGAGCCCCGAGACGCCCACACCTTGCGGCATCGCCAGCGCTTCGATAACTTCGCCGGTTTGCGAATCGATATGCCGGATTTCGCTCTCGTCTCCTTCCCACGTGCCGTGCCATAGCTCGCCGTCCACCCATGTCACGCCCGTCACGAACCGGTTCGATTCGATGGTGCGTAGTACAGCGCCCGTTTCGGGATCGAGCTGATAGATCTTGCGTTCGGTATATCGTCCGAGCCACAGCGAGCCTTCGGCCCACGCCAGCCCCGAACTGCCGCCGCCAGGTGGCGTGGCGAGCACGCTGAGCACACGCCCGGAAGCCATGTCGATCTTTTGAATTCGATCGTCCGCGATCTGAAAAATATGCGTGCCGTCGAATGCCGTCCCCGCTCGCGCCGGGACATCGATCGTGCGTAGCACCTGCCCGCTTTCGGGATCGAGCGCGCACAGCTTCTCGCCGGCGGCAAACCAGATTCGTCGGCCGTCGTAGGTCACGCCGCCCACGTTGGAGCCCTCAAGCGCGGGCTGATATTCGCGAAGGATTTCTGCATTGGATCGGTTCATCGTTCGCATCCTAGACGTTCGGCAACGGCGATGGGAGTAACAACGTTGTCGCGAATCCAACGACGGGCGGCGTGATCCATCTGCGCGCACGCCCCTCGCCGATCGATTGAATCTTGCCGTCGCAGGCCAGTGCTTCGAGCGCGCGCTGCACCGATCGTTGGCTCGCACCCAAGGCGAGCGCCAGCGCCGAACTCGACCACGACTCGCCGTCGGCCAAGAGCGCAAGCACCGCCGCATGCGACTCGTCGAACGGCCGAGCGAGCACGATCACTTCATGCGCATCGAGCGGCATCAAGGCGAACCCGCGCTTGGTCGCCGTCACATCAGCCAGCCCTTTCAGTAAAGCGCGCAGACGGCCGATCTCGACGCGCAGCCGTACACGGTGCGATTCGTCGATCGATCGGATCCTGAACGCGCCGGCGATGAGCACTTCCCTTGGCACGTCGTGCGGCCACGCTTCGGCCAAACTGCGCGCGAGTGCAAACAAGATGGGACGTGTTGCGAGCGTCACGGTCTTGTTGGAATGGCGGACGATATGACGACATGCATCGACGATAAGACGCCGCGGCGAAGATAATGCGCCCACCTGCTCCAATGTCAGAAGCCGAGCTTCGCCCTTTGAGATCAAGCGTGCGGCGGGCGCGGCGAGCGCCAGCGCTGCGCTATCCACCTCGCTCATCAACGACGCGATGCCCGAGGCACGCGCGGCTTGCGCGGCTCGCGCCAATGCCTCGCGCGCGGCGTTGGCTTGCAGGCGACGAATCGCGACGCCTGCGGAAAGCAGTTCGTGCGTCGCGCGTAACGCGGGCGGCAATGAATTGGGCTCGCACAGCGCCAGTGCTCGCTCGGCATCGTCGAGACGGCCCATCAACAAATGACGCCTCGCCACGAGATTGCTTGCATGCGCGGCATTAAGGCGATCGCCGTGCGCTTCAAGCGTCGAACGCGCCGCATCGAACGATGTTTCAGGCCAGCGCAGATCGCGCGATGCAAGCGCGACCTCGGCTTCCGCCACCACACAGCGCGCACGCGCCAACGCTTCCTTCGCGCCGAAGCCGCGCGCCGCACGACGCAATAGCCGCTTGGCGTGAACGAAATCGCCGAGCTGGGCCATCGCGATGCCTCTAAGTGCGAGCGCCGGCGCATCGTCGCGCAGGCAAATGCCGTTCAGCGCGCCGATCGGATCACCGGCCGCCAGCGCGCGCGCCGCCGAGGCGATCAGCGCATCCATTCGAATCCCGCCACACTTGTCACTCCCACCGTTGCATGGTGCTCGCTAATCTAGCACGTGACATGTCAAGACATGTGGCCGCGTATCGACGCATCGCAGCATGCTCACCGATCGACAACGCGACTCACCCCATCACCATCCAACGGAGCCCATCATGACGACACACGCAACCGGCACGCGCCAAGAATGGCTGGCGGCACGCCTACAACTGCTCGAAGCCGAGAAGGCGCACACGCGCCGCGGCGACGAACTCGCTCGCCAACGACAAGCCCTGCCGTGGGTTCGCGTCGACAAAGACTATCGATTCGAGACCGAGCGTGGGACGGTTTCGCTGGCCGAGTTGTTCGACGGCCGCTCGCAGTTGCTCGTCTATCACTTCATGTTCGGGCCGGATTACAAGGCGGGTTGCCCGTCTTGCTCGTCGATCGCCGATACGTTCAACGGCATCTATCCGCACTTGGCCAATCACGACGTCACACTCACGGCCGTCTCGCGCGCCTCGCTCGATAAGCTGCAAGCGTATAAGCGGCGGATGGGGTGGACGTTTCCTTGGGCGTCGTCGGGACCGAGCGATTTCAATTTCGATTTCAACGTGTCGTTTACCGACATGCAGCAACGCGACGGCGATGTCGAATACAACTATTACCGCGGCAGACATGCGATGGATGCGGAACCGGCGCTGCCGCCAGTCGAGCAATTCGCGCAAAGCTGCGGGACCGATGCGAAGACTTATGCGAGGGATCGGCCGGGGGTAAGCGCATTCGTGCTCGATGACGGCGACGTCTATCACACGTATTCCACCTATGCGCGCGGCGTCGATGCGATCTGGGGCATGTATCAATGGCTCGACCGCGCCCCGCTCGGCCGCAATGAAACCGGGGTGTGGTGGAAGCGGCGCGACGAGTACGCGCAAGCGGCGCGGCCGTAAGCGATGTGGATGCCGATGTGCGGGCAAACGTGGCTCGGCGCCGCAGCCGCGTTCGTCCTGAGCTGGACCGTGATGATGGCGCCGATGATGCTGCCGTCGCTAACGCCGGGGCTGTGGGCGTTTTGGCGGCAGACGCGGCGTGAGGCGAGCGCGGAAGCGGCATCGCTGCACACGGCCCTCGTCGCCGTCTCCTACTTCTTCGCATGGGCTGTGGCCGGCGTGATCGTCTTCGCTGCCGGCGCGACGCTAGCGGCGATTCCGATGCGCTCGACGACGCTCGCGCAAGCGGCGCGGATTGCGCCCCGCGTGGTCATCGTCCTTGCCGGGGTAGTTCAATTCACGGGCTGGAAAGCGCGGTGCATTGCTTGTTGTCGATCGTTATCGCCGCATCGTTCCATCGCACCCGTTGGCGCGCGCCTCGCATGCTTGCATGGTGTTCGGCTCGCGCGTAACGAAGGCTATTGTTGCGCCAATCTGATGCTCGCCCTGCTCGTCTTCGACATGATGGATTGGCGCGCGATGGCAGCCGCCACCCTCGCCATGAGTGCGGAACTGCTGGCGCCGGCGCCTCGCTTGACGGCGAAAGCCGTCGGCGCATTGATGATCGCGGCGGGATTGGCGTGCGGCCACCTTACGTAATCCTACGTAGC
>Ga0157369_10000540_pt1 | contig 49981 bp, 71 predicted proteins | sample C25metaG_FD_113461 | JGI IMG/M metagenome (GOLD analysis project Ga0157369, IMG submission 113461) | Corn rhizosphere microbial communities from Kellogg Biological Station, Michigan, USA - C2-5 metaG | ecosystem: Host-associated > Plants > Roots > Rhizosphere > Soil | place: USA: Michigan... | reverse complement strand
GCTGGCCTCGCGCTTCTATCCGGAAGGCACGGTGACCATCGTGAGCTTCTCCAAGTGGCTGGGCCTTGCGGGCCTGCGGCTGGGCGCGCTGGTGGCGTCGCCGGAGCTGCTGGCGCGCATCCTGCCGCATTCGCAGGCGCCGCTGGGGGCCAGCGTGCTGGCACAGCGCGCCGCCATCGCGGGCCTGGGCGTCAAGGCCGAATGGATGGCCGAGGTGATCGCGCAGCAGCGCGAGAACCAGCGGATGATCGTCGACGCCTTCGCAAAGCTGCCGGGCTTCCTGGTGCCGGTGTTCCCGTCGCAGGCCAACTTCATCGTGGTCGAGTGCACCGGCGCGGGCGTGGCGCCCGAGGCGCTGGTTACCGCGCTTGGCGAGCACGACATCATGGTGCGGCAGGGCACGTACCACACGCCGCGCTTCGGCCACCGCTTCATCAAGATCTCGACCACCGTGCCGAAGGCTTGGGCGCAGGCGCTGTGCGATGTGCTGCCGCAAGCGGTCGAGCGCGCGCGCACGCTGCCGGCCACGGCCGCGCTGTTCTGAGGAGGCGAACCATGAGCTTCGCCACCACGCAAGACGGCGTCCGCCTTTACTACGAAACCGCCGGCAGCGGCACGCCCATCGTGTTCGTGCACGAGTTCGGCGGCGACCACCGCAGCTGGGAACCGCAGATGCGGTACTTCGCGCGGCGCCACCAGTGCGTGACCTTCGGCGCGCGCGGCTATCCGCCGTCCGACGTGCCCGCCGACGTGGACCGCTATTCGCAGGCCACGGCGGCCGACGACATCGCGGCCGTGATGGACGCGCTGGGACTGCGGCGCGCGCACATCGTGGGGCTGTCGATGGGCGGCTTCGCAACGCTCCACTTCGGCCTGCGTCATGCGCCGCGAGCGGCTTCGCTGGTGATTGCCGGTGCGGGCTACGGCGCGGAGAAAGAACACGAGGAGTACTTCCGCGGCGTCTCGCTCGAAGTGGCCAGGCAATTCGAGGCGCAGGGCTCCGAGAAATTCGCGCGCACCTATTCGCTGGGCGCAAGCCGCGTGCAGTTCCAGAACAAGGACCCGCGCGGCTGGCAGGAATTTGCCACGTGGCTCGGTGAGCATGATGCGCTGGGCGCCGCCAACACCATGCGCGGCGTACAGGCGCGGCGCCCGTCGATCTACGACCTGGAGAGCCAACTGCGAGCGATGCCAGTGCCCTCGCTCGTGGTGGTCGGCGACGAGGACGACCATTGCCTGCAGCCCGGCATCTTCCTCAAGAAGACCGTGCCGGCCTGCGGCCTCGCGGTCATGCCCAAGACCGGCCATACGCTCAACCTGGAAGAGCCCGCCGCCTTCAACGCCTTGCTGGCCGAGTTCTTCGCACAGGTCGAAGCCGGCCAGTGGAAGCCGCGCGATCCGCGCGCGCTGCCCAGCCAGATCATGAAGACCGACTGACCATGAACGCCGACGCAGCCACGATCACCCATGCACAGCAGGGTGCCTGGCGCATCGACGCCACGCGCCTCTGGGACCGCCTCATGGCGCTCGCGCGCATCGGCGCCACGCCGGGCGGTGGCGTCGACCGGCAGGCGCTGAGCGCGGAAGAAATCGCGTCCTGGCGCACCATGATCGACTGGGCCCTGCAGGCCGGCCTGGAGCCTTCGACAGACGCGGCCGGCAACCTCTTCATCGCGCTGCCCGGCATCGACCGCGATGCACCGCCGGTGCTCGCGGGCAGCCATCTCGACAGCCAGCCCGGCGGCGGGCGCTTCGACGGCGTGTATGGCGTGGTGGCCGCGCTGGAGGTATTGACCACGCTGGCGCAGCGCGGCGTGCGCCCGCCGGTGGACATCGTCTGCGTCGCATGGATGAACGAAGAAGGCTCGCGCTTTGCGCCCGGCATGATGGGCTCCGAAGCCTTTGCCGGTGTGCGCAGCCTGGAAGCCGTGCGCGCGGTGCGCGATGCGCAGGGCGTTTCCGTCGCCGATGCGCTCGATGCGTTTCATGCGGCGTTTCCCGCGCTGCGGCGGCGAACCCTGGGCTTTCCGGTGAAGGCCTATGTGGAGGCGCACATCGAGCAGGGGCCGTTGCTGGAAGCGCAGGAGCACGTGATCGGCGTCGTCACCGGCATCCAGGGCAAGAAGACATTCGACATCGTGATCGAGGGCGAGCGAGGCCACGCGGGCACGCTCGCGATGGTCTACCGGCGCGATGCGCTCGAAGCCTTCACGCGCATCGCGGGTGCGTTGTATGCGGAGATCGGCGGCTACGACGAAGCGGTGAAGTTCACCATCGGCCGCCTGCAGGTGGAGCCGAACGCGCCTTCGGTCGTGCCCGAGCGCGTGACCTTGCGCATCGACCTGCGCCACCCCGACAACGCCGTGCTTTCATATCTGGGCGAGCGCATCGGCATGCTGTGCGACACCTTCGCAGCGCCTTGCGAGGCCACCGTCACGCCGCTGGTCGATGCGCCTTCCAACGGTTTCGACCCCGCGCTGCAGCAGGCGATTGCCAAGGCCGCCGAGAGCATCGGCGAGTTGCATATGCCGATTCTTTCGGCCGCCGGCCACGACGCGCGCCACATGGCGCCGCTGTGCCCGAGCGCGATGATCTTCATTCCCTGCCGCGACGGCGTGAGCCATGCCGAGCACGAATGGGCCGAGCCCGAGCATGTGGCCGCCGGCGCGAATGTGCTGCTGCGGGTGTTGCTGCCGTATGCGGGTGCAGGGGAGGGGGCGGCACCGTGAACGAGACCGTCACCGACATGGCGGAGCTGCCGATGCAGCATCCGGGCGCGCCAGCCAGCGCGGCGCAGGCACGCGCGCGTTTCTTCAATTCGGGCAACGCCTTCAACGTGAAGCTGCCCGAAGTGCCCGCGCGGCTCTTTTCGCCGCCGCCGGAAGGGCAGTTCGGCGTTTTCGACTGCAACCAGTCCGAGGCGCTGGGCAGCGGCTTTGCGGCCACCACGCCGCTGATGCTCGCGCGCTATGTGCGCATCGCGCCCGGCGACATGCCGTTGCCGCTGGACGTGCGCGCGACCGGAGCGGTCTGGTACGTGATCTCCGGCAGCGGGCGGCTCGACGGCGCGTTCGATGGCTTCGAGTTTGGCGCGGGCGACGTGTTCCTGCTGCCCGGTGCCACCGGCTACCGCCTTGCGGGCGGGCCTGAAGGCGCGCTGCTGTGGAGCGTCGGCAACGAGCCTCAGCTGGCCTTCGAGCGCGCGGAGCCTGCGCCGGTGGTGGATGCATCCATCGACGTCGTTCACTATCCGGCTGCAGAGATCGAGCGGCAGTTCGCAACGATCTTTTCGACCGGGACGCGCGACGAGACCTCGGGCCGCGCGCTGATCTTCTCGTCCGACAGGCAGGCCGCCGCACGCAACCTCACGCCGACCTTGACGCTGAGCTTCAACACGCTGTCTCCCGGCACCTGGCAGCGTTCGCACCGCCACAACTCCGCCGCGGTGACACTGGTGGTGCAGGGCGAGGGCTGCCATTCCGTCGTGGGCGATGCGCATTGCCCGTGGGAGCCATGGGCAACGCTCGTCACGCCGCCGGGTGCGCCGCACTCGCACCACAACACGGGCGCGTACGGCGCGCGCTTTCTCATCGTGCAGGACGGCGGGCTGCACTATCACGCGAGGACCATGGGCTTTGCGTTTCTCGAAGCAGCCTGATAACAAGTCACGCGGCTTACTTCACCCGGAAGCCGAACTGTCACTTGGCGTTGTCACCATGAGTGAATGGCTGGCCAACTTATCTCCATTGCCCTGACTGTCGACCAACACGACGCAGGCGACTATTTCTGGGTGCTCCTGGAGTCCTTCGACAACTCGATGGAATTCGAGCCGCTGATGGAAGCCGCGACAGGCTTTTCAACATACATCGAGGCGCTGCAGGCTGGGTATGTGGTGCTGAAGGGGATGTCGGAAGATTTGAATGTCGGGCCCCGGGAGGAGGGGGAGGAGCTTCTGATTGCGCCAGAGCGGGGTGCCAAAGGCCAGCTCTGATGCGCTGACAGGCGCAGGCTATGCTGGCGCCTGTTTGTTTTGCGAGCGACCGAGGCACATGAAGAAATCCAAGCCCCCGAAAAAGGCGGGCACCTACGACATCAAGAAGCAGTGGCACTGGGGCCGCGCGATGCGCGAACTGCGCATTGCCGATTTCCTGAAAGAAGGCCGCCTGCTGGTTCCCGGCGAGTACACGGGGGAGGGGCCCGCCACCGACGACGGAACCGGCGCGCTTCGCACCGTGGGCGGCATCCAGGTGGGCGCCGCGAACTACGAAACTGGAATGATGTGGGTCGGCCGAAAGCTGCGGGAGGGCGACCTGCCTTCCAAGCCGGGCGGGACGGCATCAGACTGAGCGCAAAGCCCGGTCACGCACGCGATCGGAAGGGCACGTATATGCTGCCGGGCACGCATCACATCCATCGGAGCCCGAGACACATGTCTGCACAGCCTATCGAGGTCTATTCCTGGCCCACGCCGAACGGCCACAAGATTCACATCATGCTCGAGGAATGCGGCCTGCCGTACCGCGCGCACCCTGTGAACATCGGCAAGGGCGACCAGTTTGCGCCCGACTTCCTGCAGATCAGCCCCAACAACAAGATCCCCGCCATCACCGACCCCGACGGTCCGGACGGCAATCCGATTTCGCTCTTCGAATCGGGCGCCATCCTGGTCTACCTGGCGGGCAAGACCGGCAAGCTGCTGCCGGCAGGCGACCGCGAGCGTTATGACGTGCTGCAGTGGCTCATGTTCCAGATGGGTGGCGTCGGCCCCATGCTCGGACAGGCTCACCACTTCCGCATGTACGCGCCCGAGAAGATCGCCTATGCGATCGACCGCTACACCAACGAAGCCAAGCGCATCTACGGCGTGATCGACAAGCAACTGTCAAAGAGCAAGTTTATTGCCGGCAAGAGCTATTCGATTGCCGACATCGCGATCTTCCCCTGGCTGCGCAGTTGGGAGAACCAGGGCATCACGCTCACCGACTTCCCTTACCTGAAGGCCTGGTTCGACGGCATCGCGGCGCGCCCGGCCGTGCAACGCGGCGTGAAAGTGCTGGCTGATCTGCGCCAGCCCATCACCGGCGACAAGGAACGCGAGATCCTTTTCGGGAAGACCCAGTACGAGAAACGCTGAGAAACTTCAGGAACGGGCGAATATCCGGGCTAGAATAGAAGGCTTGTCGGGGTGTAGCGCAGCCTGGTAGCGCATCTGGTTTGGGACCAGAGGGTCGAAGGTTCGAATCCTTTCGCCCCGACCAAAAAATCGAAATGCACACAGTCTTCACAGGCTGTGTGCATTTTTCGTTCCGGGCCATGAGAAGGTTGCCGAATCGGCAGCGTCGCCACATGGGGCCAAGTGCGGAACTGGGTAGAATCTGCGCCGCTGCCGGCCCGGAAACAAAGACGTCTAAGTCGTTGATTCTCCTGGGTTCTCTCCGGTTTGCATCTGCCCGTAGCTCAGTTGGATAGAGCACCTGCCTTCTAAGCAGGTTGTCGGGGGTTCGATCCCCTCCGGGCAGGCCATTTCAGTGATTCACGAAGCCCCATAAGGCACCACAATCACTCATCTTCCCTCTGTAGAAGCGCATTCTTCGCTTCACGACCAACCGCGATGAACCGCAGAGATTCATCGAATTAGGGGGAACATTCGGGGGAACGCGTACAGTTTCAACCGCTACTCTCGAGTTTGTTCCCCCATGCTCACCGACACCGCCTGCAGGAAGACCGTTTGCCCCGCTGACAAGCTGCGGCTGCGCCTCGCTGACTCCGGAGGCCTCTACCTGCAGATCGAGCCCAGCGGTTCGCGGCGCTGGTTCTGGAAGTACCGTTTCGAAGGCAAGGAAAAGCGCTTGGCGCTGGGCAGCTATCCCGAGGTGACGCTCAAGGCCGCGCGCATCGGCCGCGACGATGCCCGCAAGATCCAGCAGCAGGGCATCGACCCTGCGCAGCGCCGGCAGTTGGAAAAGCTCGAGCGCAAGGTGGACACCAACGCCAGCTTCGAGGCGGTGGCGCGCGAGTATCACAAGACCAAGAGTTCGTCATGGAGTGCGGGGTACGCTGCGCGATGGTTGTCGATCATGGAGAAGGATGCCTTCCCGTGGCTCGGCAGCTTGCCCCTCTCCATCATCACGGCGCCGATGCTGCTGCACGTTCTACGCCGCGTCGAGGGCCGGGGTGCGAACGAGACCGCGCACACGCTGCGTCAATGGTCCGGCCAGGTCTTCCGCCACGGCATTGCGACGGGCCGATGCACCAGCAACCCGGCGCCTGACCTTCAAGGCGCGCTCGTTCCTGTGCAGGTCAAGCACATGGCCGCGGTGCTGGAGCCGGTGAAGGCCGGCGAACTGATGCGCGCGATCACCGCCTATGCTGGGCAGCCCGCCACGCGAGCGGCGCTGCATCTGTCCGCGCTCCTCTTCCAGCGGCCCGGGAACATCAGGCAGATGCGCTGGGCCAATGTTGACCTCGAGCAGGCCTTGTGGACGATCCCTGCAGCGGACATGAAGCGCACGAAGAACGCCAAGCTGAATGGCCGACCGCATCTGGTGCCGCTGCCCAAACAGGCAGTTGCGGTCCTGGAAGATCTAAAGCCGCTGACGGGGCACGGCCAGTACGTCTTTCCGAGCCTGCTGACCGGTGAGCGCCCGATGAGCGACAACACGGTGAACACCGCGCTGCGCCGCATGGGCTTCGACAACACCGAGATGACGGCGCATGGCTTTCGAGCGATGGCTCGGACCATCATGGTCGAGCAGATGGACATCGAGCCCGAGGTCATCGAAGCCCAGCTCGCGCATGGCAAGAGCGGGCCTCTGGGTGCAGCTTACGACCGCGCGGAGTTCGTGGTGAAGCGCCGCAAAATGATGCAGGTGTGGGCTGATCACCTCGATGAACTGCGCCAAGGCGCGAAGATCATCGCTTTCAAGGCCGCTTAGGGCGGCACGCGGCGAGGCCGCAAGGCCTTATGCCGCAACCCCTTGTTCGCGCAGCCAGGCTGTCACCTCGCCAGCCCGCCAACGGGTGCAGCGCGTGCCGTTCTTGATCGGCTGCGGGAAGTCGGCTGTTGCCATCTTCCTGCGGATCGTGGACTCGCCGAGGCCTGTGAGTTGCTCCACCACGCTGATGCGCAATAGTGCGTCGGGAACAAGAGCAGCCTGCAGCGGCTGGGCGGCCGGCGCTCGCTGCTTGCGCACCTGCGGAGAGGATCGAGGTTCGCCGAGCCCAGTCAGCTCGGCAGCCGCTTGAATCTTCGCCCACAGTTCGGTCGGCACGGTGACGGTCAGCCAGTGGCCAGCACCGGAGGGGTGGGGCGGCGGATCGCTGCGGCTGCATTGCAGCAGTTCGTTGAGCAGATCTGTCACGCCGACGCCCCACTGCGCGATGCCTCGGCAACGACCGCGCGAACCACGGCGTTGCGGATGCTGGCGCGGGCACCGACTGGCGCTGCTGCCCACATCCCGGCGAAGTTCGCGTCGATGTACTCCATCACGGTGAAGGCCACCAGATCGGCATCGATCTTGGTCGCAGGCTTGGCCACCAGGCGCAATGCCGGCGTGCGGGTAGCAGTGGTGCTCACGGCAGGGCCTCCATGCTGCTGTCGAGCAGACCCTTGGCCAAGACCAGCAAGGCGAGCGCTCCCCGGGCGGCAAGGTCCGGTGAATCGTCGGTGACGAGCGTCAGGACTTCGATTGCTTCGTGAAGTGCGCTGCTCGCATGCTCGCAGTCTTTGCGCGTGTTGGTGGCGTCCGCGGCGCTAGTTGCATCAACAGCGACCTTCACCAGCGAGCGAGCGCCATAAGCGGCTCCGGTGTTCATCTCCGCTACGCGAGAGTCGAGGATCGCGTGGGCTTCGATGGTCCTGTCGTATGCGTCGAAAATGCGGCCTGCCACGTCTGCCGTTTCTGCGGCGGCTGGTGGACGTGCTGCAAGATCGCCTTGCATCTGGTTGGCTTCGGTGATGTCCTCGCGCTGCGGCAGTACGTTGCCCATGTCGCCGAAGTCCATCTGGCTGTTTGCTTCGTCGAGCAGGACCCATGCTTCGCGAAGCACGGGTTCGATCACCTGGCCGCGCGACAGCGCGATGGTCCCGTCGATCGCTGCGAGCGACGTGAACATGCCGGTGTAGGCCGCGTCGGCGTCGTTGCGCGTCAGGGGCTGCCGGTACATCGGTGCGATGGCGGTCGGCAGCAGGTCTTCGATGACGGCACGCAGAAGCACGTCTGCGGCGTCGCCAGGGTCCGTCAGCTCGACCGACTGGTGTGCGAGCTGCAGCTTTTCCTGGCCGAGCTTGAGGTTGGCGAAGATCGAGTCCAGCCGCGCCTGCAGTGCACTCTTCGTGGCCTTCGGCTTGGCCTTGGTGCGGGGCCTGTCGAGGACGGCGTTCATGCTTGCACCTCGTTGGCCAGGTTGCGGGCCTCTTGGTACTGCGCGAAGAGCTGATTACCAGCCTCGTCGACCTCGCGCGCCAGCCGCATGATGACTCCGCCGAGCAGGGGCAGTGCGTCGTCGATCAACTCGTAGCCGCTGAAGCGTCCGCCGCCCAATTTTTCGACGGCGGTCAGGCAGACCATGCACGAGGCCAGACCGTGGATTTCGGTAGACCGCATCTTGATCGCGTCGATGGCCGACGAATCGAACTCGATGAAGTCCAGGCTGCGCGCAGCCGGGCGAATGGGGGAGGGCGATTGCTCGCCCGTTGCGCCAACTTGTGGGCGCGTGCTAACCTTGACCATGTGAATTCCTATCCTTGACGGGGTGGTTTTTCATCGAAGCCGAAACGGGTCCAAGCGTTTCGGCTTCACCTTTTCTGGTGCAGTTGAATTTGATGCGTTGGCTGTGCTTTGCAGAAGAGTGACGCGCGTCACGTCCTTCCCAGCCCTTCATGCGGCCTCCTTTTCGGGGCCAAGCAGCGGCAGCACATTGGGGCTCCACTTGACCTGCTGAATTGGAACGCCGCTGCCGTGCTTCTTGCCGGTGTCTAGGATGCGCGCGAACTCACGGCCGGCATCGGTGACTTCCCAGACATCACCGCGCTTCATCTGCATACCGGCCTCGGCGAGCAGCAGGTTCACGCCGCGAGCACTGGCGCCGATGCGCTTGCCCAACTCCGTCGGCGTGAAGAACTGGGTGTCCTGCTTCTCGGCTTCGAGATGCACTTGGCCCAGGCCTTCGAGCAAATTCACGTCGGTGAGCTTGCGCACCATCTGGTTGGCGCTGATCGCTGCGGCGTTCTTGTCGCAGCCGAGCAAACGGGCGACGCGGAACAGCGGCGGGAAGGCCTTGGCGGCGTCGTAGGCCAGTCGGACGGGCGAGGGCGCTGCCTTCGGTGTCGTGTAGCTGCCGGTCTTGCGAATCGTGGGCAGCACCTCTTCAAAGACCCAGCGCTCGAAGCGCTCGGCGGCGGGCAGAGCACTGTTGACGATCAGACGTAGCACGTCGGGCTCGGACAGGACGCGAAGCTCTTGCTTCCCGCCCGCCGTTTGAAGGGGGTAGCGTTTGGCGATCCCCTTGCAGTGAGTTGCAATGGCATCGCTGGAGTTGGCGTAGCCAAGTGCCTCGGTCACGTCTTTGCCGACGAAGTAGGGCTCGCCGTCGATCTCGAGCGCCCGGATATCTGTGCCGTCGAAGGTGAAGGGAACGATGTTGCTCATTGCTGACCTTTCGATTCGCTGGGTTGCTGGGGACGCTTGCCCGCAAAGGTTGAGCGCAAGCGGTTAACGATCTCGCCATTCAGGCTGCGATCGTTTTTCTGCGCCTCTATCGCGAGCGCCGCCTTCAAGTCATCAGGCAAGCGCACCGGCGTTGGAGGCCTTTGGTGCTTAGAGAGGTTCATGGCATTGTGATTCTTAAAGAATCTTTTTATAGAGTCAACTAGATTCTTTTGCGGAGGATCAAAAAGAATCGATGATCGAGGGATGGAACCGAAACAGCAGCCTCCCTATCCTTTGCGAATGCCGCCAGAGATGCGGTCGCACTATGAAGACCTGGCCGAAGCGTCGAAGCGAAGCCTGAACGCAGAGATCGTCGGCGCTCTCCAGGAGACGCAGTCTCTTCGGGATCGAGTTCAGTCACTTGAAAATGAGCTTCGAGAACTGCATCGAGGGCGTGAGCACAACGCCAAGATGTTTTCCTCGACCATCGACGCCCTCACTAAGCTGAACGGGATGCTGGGGTACTACCTGAAAACGGTGTCCGAGATGGTTCCGAAGAAGGGAGCCGAGGGGCAGCGCATGATGGAATTGATCGGCGCGATGGGGCAGGCTGTTCATTCGAGCAACTACGCTAGTGCTGTGGATGCTGCTGCTGAATTGGTGAAACTCGGCGAATCGAACGAATTGCTGTCGCGAGAAGACAAGGGCACGAATACTCCAGAGCAGGTCGCGGAACGACTCAAAAAAAAGCCGGGGCTGCTGGATTGATGGTCGGGGCGCTTTCAAGTCTTGCCGGTCGGAAGACCGCAGGAAAGCCCACAAGCTGAATCTGACGCGAGCAGCGCACCGCCGACGGTCTCCCGCCGTGATCGTGTTCATACTTGCTACGCCTAGAGAGAGGCGATCAGCTTGTCGATGTCAGAAGCTCGCCAGGCACTTGTGCGTGGGCCGAGCTTGACGGCGGCGGGATAGCGGCCGTCCTTGACGCCCTTCCACCAGGAAGCCCGGCCGACCGGGACTTTGGTGAGGACTTCAGGGAGGCGCAGCAGTCTGTCGGCTGGCTGTGTGGGATCACTGTCGCGGGTCATAGGTGCTTTCAAGTTAAGCGGCCAAAATTTCCCGGACCCGGTTAAACTTTTCCTGTCCTGCCAGACGGGTGCCAGTTCATTCAGGTTCGGGTGCTCAAGAGGGCCGCTTGCGTAAACCGCTCGCGGCCCTTGCCTTTTCGGACGCTGGTATTGCGTTTTGGGCTACCAGTACTCCAAATCGGTCTTAGAAATGCTAACCGGTGTAAAACCTTCTCCCTTGTGGAAAAGGTTGTGGATAACCGGTGATCTTCCGGTGCAGTCTGCAGGAAAACTCGGACTTAGAAAAATAAAAGTCGTCCAAAGGCGGCATTTAGTGCATCGCACAGGTCCTGTCGCCGACGGGTGGAGTCGCTGTTGCCCGTCGCGGTGATCACCTTGAACTGCCCCGCTGTCCATCCGATGTGCTGCGGTATGGGTGAACTATGGACGGCTCTGAACTGTGGTTGAAGGCTCCAAGCCCGCAGGCCGTACAGCGTGCCGGCTGAGCCTACGCTGTGCCGGCAGACCGGAGCTTTTTCCACTCCGTCATCCAATCGCGAACAGTGCGCCAAGCCGCAGGCACAACAATTCCTGCAACCCGGCTCGCCGCCGCGTCCATGCTAGGAACGGATGCCATGTTTGCATCGCACCATCTAAACACATCCTGCTTCATCGCGCGATTTTCTGAATGTCTTGCGGCCGCTGCAGTTTTTGCGAGAGCTGTTCTTGCCGCGCCAGTTGCTTCGTTCGTGATCTCTTCTTCAGCCAGTTTCGTGGCTTCGTCCCACATGTATACGCCGTTCTCCAGCACCAAAGCGTCATATGCCTCATGAAGCCAATCGCTCGCCTGCGACAGTTCGCCTGCTGCAGAGGCAGCGCTGGAGAGGGAAAACCAATACAGGCTTGCGACCCGTAGACCTTCTGCTTGACTGAGCAGGGCATCGAAGGGTGTTCCGTTCAAAAAGGCTCTGCGTGCTTCATTTGCATGAATTGAAGCTAGTTCGTTGTAGAGGGTATTGGCCCATCCTTCGGATTCAACGTAGCGAGTTGCGGTCCAAGATGAGCCATCAGGCATAAGTTCGGTGCCGAACTCATCTAGACGCATGAGGGCCATCGAGTGACTAGCGCGCCACGCTGAGAACCATATCTCGCGGCTAACCAACCCGACTAGAAAGGGGAGCCGGTCCGCGTACTCGTCTTCGAAGTCCGCGAGCAGTTTCTTATAGCCTCGGTTCACCGATGCGCCTACGTTGGCTAGCGCTGAAGGTAATGCGACTTGCTTAGGTAGCGCCATGGCTTCGACCGACGCCACGGCTCGCCGAGATGCCTCTTTTCAGATGATTTGATATCGATCTTGACTGTCGGGACTATCCATGAGGGCCTTCTACCAATCACACACGTGATATTGCCATCAACACGAGGGAAGGGGCCGAGTTCTGCGACGATGGACGCTCATTCCTGATGGAGGCGTCGATGAGTCAATCAAGCTCGCGCCGCGCAGCGCTGTTTGCGGCATGTCCGACGTGCATCTTCTGTGGAGGGCAAGTGGCCGCGACGACGATAGAGCACTGTCCGCCGCGGTCCATGTTCCGTGAGAAAGCTTGGCCTGAAGGATTCGAGTTCGCCGCTTGCGTCAAGTGCAATGGGGGAAGTTCCAATGAGGATCTGATGGTGGCCTTTCTTGCCCATCTGGGCGGGGGAGACCCAAGAGTCCTCGAGAGTGGGCGAGGTCTTATGTTCCAAGTAAATCGTCAGTTCCCAGGAGTGCTCGCAAGAATGTTTTCGAAGAGCGCGATCGAGGCGCGGGCCGATGCGCGGCGTATTGGGCTTCGCCCCCGGCCCGGAGAGACATATCAGCAACTCGGGATTGTTGATATTCCCGACGAGATGCACCGGTGTGTAGAGGTCTTCGCTGCCAAACTCACGAAGGCGATCTACTACATGAAGATGGGAGCGCCATTCCCAGTCAACGGGGGCATTCAGTTTCAATGGTTCACCAACGCTCAGCGCCTTGAGCATGGACGAATCGTCTTGCTCGAGGCTTTGGCTGAGCTGGCTGCCATGAGCGCACCCGTTGCTCGTTCCGGGCGTGATCTCAAAGACCAGTTTGACTATCTCTATTCAGCTGACGCGCCGAGGGAGTTTCACGTATTGCAAGTAGCTTTTGGTCAGGTGTTCGGCTTCGTCTCGATCTTCAGCCAAGTACCAGGGCGGCTGGAAGCAATGGATGAACGGCTTGCCGAACGCTTTGAAGGACAGCAAAAGAAGTCCCCGTTCAAGTGGCTCAGTAGCAATCGCGAAAAAGATCTCAATGCTGCACCCCTGTCAAATGGGCCGCAAGGAAAAAATTCCTGAATACCTCATTACATGGCTCGACTTGATTTTTTAACTGAAGGTCAATGGCTCAAAAATGCTTTTTGCGTGTTGTTGAAACATGGGGATCCATTTGCCCATATCTGTTTCTTGCATTAGGTGCCGCTCTTCATCCGTAAGTGTGCTCACATCGAACGTTCTTGTTCGAATATCCTTTGCCAGATTATCTAGGCGTTCCCGGTCTGCGATGTAGGTAAAGATTACGTGGAGTTGGCTCAGATCCTGTCTTGGAGCGCTCTTAAATGCACTGGCTATCAGGGCAGCCTCCAATCGTGCCGTTTGAGCATCTAGCGAAATAATTCGTTCAAAACGTTCTCGATCGATCGTTCTAAGAAGCAAAAGATATGCTGATACAGTGGGCCACGGTTCGCCTTCGGCCTCTAAGACTTTGAGCTGCTCGGTCAGTTGAATCGCTTGTTGAATTTGCCGGAGACTGGGGTTGAGTATGCCGCTCGCCTCGATCATGGCATCGCAAAAGTCGTGACTCATCACCTTGTTCGTAAAGTGGAGTTCTCCCATCGCGCGTACGAAGGTCAAGAACCTTCGCCCTAAGGTAGTTCCTCTAGGTGTTTCTAACTCTAGTGGAATACTGAAAGCAACAAATTTGGCCAGATAGTTTGTAGCATCAGTTCCCGGCCCATAGGTATGACGAATCGACTCGTGAATCGAGCGAGAATTCCAGAAGAGAACGAAGACGACGTTCTCTGCGCCGAAAAGGTGTTTGATTCGTTCAAGCACCTCAAGCGCAAATGAGGGCCGGCATCGGTCTAGTTCGTCCACAAGTACAACCAGGGGATGTTCCAGCTCTTTGGTCAAATCGCTGAGCATCTGCATGAAGTTCTTCTGGATGCGTTCAGTTGCAGAATAGGATGCGAAGAGCTTCTCCACGGCCTTTTCCGAGAATGACCCTACGCTCTCTTTGAGCGCACCTACTGCGCCTTTGGCTAGCTCGTCAGTGTCGTCCGCGGAGAGTCCAATGGCTCGCGCACCAAGGGTAATCCCCGCTTTCGCCGCGACTGGAGCTGCGCTTTTGAGCACTGCTCCCGCCGCTTCCAGGAATTTCTTCTTTACGGCTGAGTTCGGCTTGAGTGCTTCATAAATAGCTGCGGCAATCACAGCGAACGGATCATCATGGTGGTCATATCGAAAGACATCGATAGAGACCACTGGCCGAGTTCCGTCGGGGCCGCGGAGTCGCCGTGCCAATTCGGTTGCGATCCAAGTCTTTCCGTCGCCCCATTGAGCGTCAATCGCGATGACCCTCGGTGTAGCCAAGCGATCTGACGGCACCTTCGCGAGCACCTCGATGTTGCTCTCCAGTGCGGCCAAGAACGCCCCTCTGTTGAGATGGTCCGGGGATTGCGGCTCCGCAGCGTTCGACATTCATGCCCTCCAGGTTGATTGCGATGATCCTAGCTTGCGTTCGCTCAACAGCTCAAGAGATGGAGCGAGTCCTGTTGCGCCCTGAAGCGGGGGACTCAAAATCCCCCACCGAAAGGTGTGCCGGTTCGATGCCGGCCCCGGGCAGCATCTGTTGCAGGCGACAAAGAGGGAGGGGCTCAACCATGTCTTCGAACGGCGAGATGAGCTACGCTGTGGTCGAACAGGGGGCTTCATGATCAAACGACTACTGAGCAGAGTCCGTCGGCGGCCGATCACGCGTACTGCGTCCCTACCGCAGGTCACGTTGCGTGTGCTGGAAAGACCGGGGTTGGGCAGTTTCGTTGACCCCAATCCGTGGTTCGACGTGGCCGTGTTGGCGTCGAGCGGCGAGCGGGTGGGGCGCGTTGGATATGGGGTGTCGCCGCTTTTCGAGTGCGTGTATGTGGATGGCTTGCAGATCGAGCCTCAGTTCAGGGATCAGGGCTACGCGAGCAGCGTCTTGCTAACCATCTCTCGGCAATGCGCAGCAGGCGGCCAGCCGTTACCCATTACGGCCATGCATGAGGTGGGGGTATCTATAGGCTTTTGGGGAAAACTCCGACTCGGCTATGTTCCGGGCTTGACTGTGACCATGGACATCCGAACTGGCGATCACGAGCCACTTCGCAAGCGTTGGCGCGCCGCGTTGTTCGCGTCGTAGCGGCTACTTCACCGCCTCTTGTCGTAACAAAAGAATTTGGCGCTCAAGATCGTCCGCTGAAGCACCTCGGATCGAGCGCGCGACATATGACGTGGCGTACTGGATTTCTATCCGCCGATTCTTGTAGTCGGCGTAGAACGCGTCTAAGCCATCCGAGATCTGGGCAAGGGGAATGCCGCGCATGTTGCCGAGCAAGTAGGGTTCCATTTTTCTCGATGCAGCAACATAGCAATCCTGCGGATCCTTGGCGTCGGAGCACATTGCGAACGGCGCGCTGACGGTCGCTGTATCAAGACCGGCGATGTAGCCATTGAGCCAAGCATATTTGGCGACGGTATCCAACGTTGGCCAGACCTCGCCGTTGAAATTGCGCTGGCGTTGTGCCAGCGAAGGAGTAGCCAAGACCAGTGCGATGCAACAGACAGCCGCCGACGTCCATTTAGCGCTGAACTCCATCGGTAGCTCCTTGTATATGGCCTGTCTGCCTAGGCGCCAACTCGATGCCGGCCCTGGGAACGAATAAGCGCGCCCGGGGCGGGCTTGATTTGGAAAGCAAGGCTCTACCAGCCGTGGGTGCGATAGCGCTCCGCGACCTCGGCGTAGGTCCCATGCGCCTCATCGGTATAGCTGAGCCAGATGCTGTAGATCAGGGTGAGCATTGACAGACAGGCGAAACTGAAAAATGTCCATCCGGCGAGCGCTGTGTCGGCGCCAGAATTCAGCATCGCAGGAATAGTTAAGAAGTTCGCGATGGCAAAGCCTGATACGAATAGGAAAACCGCTGCGAGCGCGTAGTGAATCCAGCGCCGTTTGCCGCACTTGTGTGCGATCCATCCTGTGTTGAGCAGCTTCAGCATTTCCATCTCCAATGGCATCAGCGTACCGGAAAAGGTCACCTAATGCGATGCCGATCACGACCGAAAAGCCCGTGTTCAAGCTTTCCGAGGATCCGCGCTAGAAAAGCGCATGCCTGAACCTCGCGGCCGTCGCCACCCTCTGTTCCTCCGGCTTCTCAAGCCGCTCGACCCGGTCTACCCTGATGCCGTGACGCCTGTCGCCTGGGATGAAGACAGGTTGCTGGATGAAGAGGAGGGCGCGGTCTACATCGTCACCCGGCACTGCGCGCAGATGCGAACCTGGGCGCGCCAGCTACGCAAGCTGCACGATTCCGACGAGACCTACAAGACGGAGCAGGGGCTCAGCAGACTCAGTGGTGCGCCACTACGAGATGCAAACCTGCGCGCGCTCGGGACGAGCCGTGATCTGTACGCCGAAGACGGGCGTGAGCTGCAGTCGGGGCGCTTTGCGGTCCGTGCGTACATCACCACTGATCTGCTGGCCATCGTCACCGAGCGACTGGGCGGCGATGCTGTCGGCTTCGTGTCCTTCGGCCTGAGGTGGATCGCTGATCGCTGCACAGGCAGGGGGGAGGTGGACGAGCTGGAGGTCGAGCTTGACCAGGCCTGGATGGCTCCTGCGTTTCGGCGGCGTGGCTGGGGCGAGTTGGCAGCGACCGCCATTGCTTGTGCCACCAGGCGGCACGTTGATCAGGTGGAGGCCACTACTCACTGGCCCGCCGGCTTCGTCGCCCCGCTCAAGATCACGGTCAGTGCCGACCTCTACAGCACAAGCGGCGAGGCGCTGCTGACCAAGTGTGCTGACTACGTTGCGCTTGCGTTCGGGTTCAGCTCGGAACTGCAGCGGGTGAGGGTGTCGGAGATCGTGCTGGACGGGCGGTGGTAGCCGCCGCTGCTCAGTTGCATCCGTAGGCTGTGCAGACCTTATTGAAGCCGTTTCCTCGGGAGTCCGTACCGGAATAGGTAGTCATGCCGGGCATCGAATGGATCGTCTGATTCCAAGAGTTTCCGTTGCTCGAATTGCCCGTCTGGTAAGTGGTGCTGCCATACGTTTGGCTGGTCTCATTCCATGTGCTTCCCGTGCTCGCATTTGAGCCTTGGACAAATGTCGTGTTGCCATATCTCTGCACGTTGTAGGTGTTGCCACTTTCGTCTGTGCACGTCGACATTGCCTGGGTGCCGAAGCAGGCGGCGTGAGCACCAGTGGACATGGCAAGGGCGCCAAGTACTGCGAGAAAAACTTGCCTCATGAGTGGGCTCCTTGGGACTCGACGCCGTATTGTTAACTTTTGGTAACCAGTGTCAATGGTGTACGTTGTGAACGCCCTTCTTTGCCGGCTTGGCGTTTTTTAGCGTTCGAGCCGTACTACTTTCTCGGCCAGTCCAGCGGCTGCGGCGTGCTGAACTCAAGCACGGGTGCGCCATTCTGGTAGGCATTGAATTGAACCAGGATCTTCTTCGCCTTCTTAGCGGAGGCGATGAACTTCGCCGCTCCTTCTATGAAGATGGTTTGGCTGCTGTGGTCGGCCGGACCGCTACCGCTGAATTTGACCGGAGGTGCGTCGTCAAATTTGATGGAGACCTTGCAGTCGTAGCTGCTGCAAAGCATCTGCCCCTTGTCGATAGTGATCAGAACATCAAGACCGTACTGTGGGTGCTGGCGCACGATCAAGTTGCCGCGATTGACGCCTTGGTACGGAAATCCAAAGCTTAGAGAGTTGTCAGATACCGTTTGCGCGCTTGCTGACTTCTTTCCCGTCATTTTGTCGGTGGAAGAGTCGTAGTTCCAGCCGACCGCGTGCGCCATCGAGCATGCGGCTGCCAGCAAGGCGATGCCGAGTTTTTTCATTCCCTCGCTCCTCTTAGATTCGAGCCGACATCCTAACCTTTTGTTACGGACGGCTCGTGGGCAAGAACCCTGCTATTTCTGAGGCGGAGGGAAGAACCGCTCAATGTCCACGATGGTCTGTTCGATAAGCGCCGTGTCCTCGGGGTGCTCGAGCAGATCTACCAGTAGGTTGGCCAAATTCTTTCGAAGAGTCGGCCGCTGCTGAGCGGCGATCTCGGCCAAATACTCCACCAGCGCCCGCACTGACGGCTCGGCATCGGCACCCACGAGCTTGAGCGAGGCGCGCTCGGTCCTGGGCCCCTTGCCCGTCTCCAGCCATTCCGGCGAAACCCGAAGCGCCTTGGCGATGGACACGAGTTCCCGCGGCCGTTGCCTGAAGCCCGATTCGATGTTCCCGATCGAGCTTTGGGACACGCCCACTTCTTCCGCCAGTTGCACCTGACTCCAGCCCAGTTCTTGCCGGACGGCCTTGACTCGTTCTGCGATTGACTTCACGAACGAAATTCTCCCACACAATTTAAATTCGTTAGTGTTAGGATTGAGGCTTCTATCGTGTTTGGAAGGGGATTCGTCATGGAAGCATTCCTGAAAGCTGTCGAGATCGCCGGGAGCCGGCTGAAGCTTGCCGAGTTGATCGGCGTCGCCGGGTCTACGCCTGGCATGTGGGCATTTCGAAAGAAGGTGCCGGCGGAGCACTGCCCGGCGATCGAGCGGGAAACGGGTGTTCTCTGCGAAGAACTCCGTCCGGACGTGCCTTGGGAGGTGCTGCGCAACTCGAAGCGCCGCCCGCGCAAGGCGACTGCCTGATGTCCGCCGCTCATCGTTTGTCCGCGCGCGGTGCTGCGCGGCCTTTCGGTGTGACATCGACATCCTGGGCGGCGAACCGCACCTCAACGTCTCCGTCGAGCCACCGGATGACCAGCCTGCTGGTGCGCAGCATCACGCGCGCCGGTGCTCGGCCCGTGGGGTCCGCGTTGGTGCTCAGAGTTGTCCGCGTGCTGTTGTGGATGAAGTCCGGGTCGTTGGTGGCGGCTGACATGGCTTGGGGTGTGTTCATGGCTATGCAGTCTCGGCACACGCACCTGGAAGCGCCAGCAAGACGGGCTGCAGGTTCTTGCACCGGCCGCAACCGGATGCACGGTGCTGGAACCTTGTGCACGTCGCTGCAGGGAGCTGCAACGTGACCGTCGAGCCTCCTGAAGATCGCGCCCGCAAGATCGTCTCGAGCATCCTCAAGGCGACCCAGCGTGATGCCTCGCAGACGGCCATTGCCGCGGCCATGGGCGTGAGCGAGTCCACCGTCTCGCGGTTGCTCAGCGACCACCTGGACAAGCTGGCGTTGGTGATGGCCCATGCCGGCCTGCGCGTCGTCGGCCAGGACATGCGCTGCTTCCCGCCCGACTACGTGGACGCGCTGCTGCTGATGGCCAAGCAGCACCTGAGCGCCGTGCAGACCGTTCGCACCTTGGAGTGGGACTGATGGGCCGCGCGATCTTGTGGTTCGTCCACTTCCTCTATTGGCTGCGCGTCCACCGAAACCTGAGCCGCGCCGCATGGGTAACGACTCACGAACTTGGAAGAGCTTGGAAATGGAAACGCTGAAACCTGAATTTCCCGACAACGCCGTGCTGTACACGCCGAGCGAGGACGATGCTCCGACCTTTGACGAATTGCGCGACGGCGGCTGCATGCTGATCGACGACGCCACGCAGAGGCTCGCGGTCTACCCGGGCGGTGGTGGAAACGTCATCGTGATGGAGGAGAGCTTCGACAGCAGCTTGCGCCACATCGTCATCGATGAGGCCGTAGTGCCCTCGCTGATCGCTGCGCTGACCAAGGCTCGCACCCAAGCCGCCGAGGCCTGGGCAGAGGCTGAAAGAGAAATCGAGTTGCATGAAGCCGCGGAGGCGGAGATCTTGGCGAAGGGGGGGCGCTGAATGGCCACTGACGCACGCCTCTCGACCGGGCTGCCCGGTCATCCTAAAACGAAAAAGTTGATCCGGCGCGCTGGCCTCGGTGGCGCGTGGCACCTCGTCTGCCTGTTCCTTTGGGCCGCTGACAACCGCAGCAATGGCGAGCTGGCGGGCATGAGCGACGAGGACATCGAACTCGCCGTCAACTGGACGGGCGAAGACGGTGCTTTCGTTCGCGAACTGGTAGCGGTGGGTTTCCTCGACGGTGAGGAGAGCGAGCGATCGATCCACGACTGGGAGGAACACAACCCCTGGGCAGCCGGCAGCGATGCACGTTCAGACAAGTCCCGTTTTGCTGCGCTGTGCAAGCAGTACGGACGCGCGGAGGCTGCCAGGAAGATGCCCGAGTACGCAGCGCGTGTGCTCGCCGCTGTGCCAAATAGTGCCAGTGGCACTGCCACGGGCACGCCAGTAGCACTGCCCAAATGTGCTACGGGCATGCCACTCGCTGAATCTGGCAGTGCCCCGTCTCCGTCTCCGTCTCCGTCTCCGTCTCCGTCTCCAAAGAAAGAACCTGACGGTTCTTTTTGCGCCGAGCCGGAATCCGGCTCTGACGCAGCAGCGCCGCCGACCGTGGTCCTGATCCCGTTGGTCGATGGCAGTGACTTCGCCGTGAAAGCGCCGGACGTGCAGGAGTGGCAGCAGGCCTACCCGAGCGTCGATGTCGTCGGAGAACTGCTCCGGGCCCGGATCTGGTGCAAGGACAACCCGGCCAAGCGCAAGACCGCGAAAGGCGTCCGGCGTTTCCTGTCGGGCTGGCTCGGCAAAGGGCAGGATCGGGGCGGTTCGAAGCGCTCGACCGCAACAGTCGTGCCGCTCGTCGATGGGGTGGCGTGGTGGCGGGTGGCAGGGTTCACCCACGTCGCGGAAGCGCAGAACGAGCACTGCCACATCGGCAACTACCGCGAGTTCAGGGACGGCAAGCGCGTACCGCAGGAGGCTGCAGCTTGAACGCAGCCGAGGTGAAGCAGGTGCTGGCAAGCCAGGCCGCCGACATCGCTCGACTGCTGCTGCCGCAGGGCAGGGCGAAGGGTGGCGAGTGGAAGGCCGGCAACACCGATGGAGAGCCAGGCGACAGCCTGTCGGTGTGCATCCGCGGCCACAAGGCGGGCGTGTGGTCCGACTTCGCACGCGGCCAAGCAGGTGACCTGATCGACCTGTGGATGGCTTGCCGCAACCAGTCCATGGCCGAGGCGATGAAGGACATCAAGCGCCACCTCGGCATCCGTGACGACTTTCCGCGTCCGCCCGAGCGGACCTTCCGCCGGCCTGAAAGCCCGCGCGCACCGGCCGCGAAAGCTCGTGCCGCCGAGTGGCTGATCGGGCGTGGGCTGACCGAGGAAACGATCCGCGCGTTCAAGGTCGCCGAGCAGGTGCAACACGGCAAGACCTACGCCGTCTTCCCGTTCATCGACGAGCACGGGGAACTCATCAACATCAAGTACCGCAACCCTGACGAAAAGAAGGACATGCGGCAGGAGAAGGACGCGGCGCCGTGCCTTTTCGGGTGGCACCTGATCGATCCGAAGGCGCGCACGGTCACGATCACCGAGGGCGAGATCGACGCCATGACGCTGCACCAGATGCGCGTTCCGGCGTTGTCCGTGAACCAGGGAGCGGGCAACCACCAGTGGATCGAGGTGGATTGGGAAAAGCTCGAGCGCTTCGACGACATCCTGATCTGCTTCGACAACGACGAGGCGGGCGACAAGGGCGCGGCCGAGGTCATCAACCGCCTGGGCGTGGAGCGCTGCCGCCGTGTGCGACTGGGCGCCAAGGATGCGAACCAGTGGCTGCAGGACGGTGCAGATGCCGTCGATTTCCAGCAGGCGATGGAGGATGCGCGCCCACTCGATCCCGACGAACTGCGCAACGCCAACGACTACACCGCTGCCGTGGAGGCGCTGTTCTATCCGCCGGCAGGCACCCCGCTGGATCCGGCGCTGTACATCGACAAGGAACTTGACTGGTTCCGCTTCCGGCTGGCCGAGTACACCTGCTGGACCGGCATCAACGGGCACGGCAAGAGCCTGATGCTCGACCAGATCCTGCTTGGGCTGATGCTGCAGGGCGAGCGGGTCGTGATCTTCTCCGGCGAGATGGGCGCAGCCCGCCATCTGAAGCGCTTGCACAAGCAGGCCAGCGGCCTGGACCGCCCGAGCCGGGAATACATCCGAGCCATCGGCGCCTGGTTCCGCGAGCGCTTGTGGCTCTTCGACCTGGTGGGCGTGGCGAAGCTGGATCGCCTGCTCGAAGTGTTCGCCTATGCCGCGCGCCGGTATGGCGTTCGCCACTTCGTCATCGACAGCCTGATGATGATCGACGTGCCGCAGGACGGCCCCGGCTCCATCACCAAGCAGAACGAGGCCGTGCAGAAGCTGGTGTCGTTCAAGAAGACGCACAACGTCCACGTCCACTTGGTGGCGCATCCGCGCAAGCTGCGCGATGAAACCGAGGCGCCCGGAAAGATGGAGGTCGCCGGGGCAGGGGGCATCGTCAACGGTGCCGACAACGTGTTCTCGATCTGGCGCGCCCAGAAGGATGAAGCACCCGCCAACCCGAACGACCCCGAAGCGCTGGCCAAGTGGAAAGAGGAGCAGGAAGGCATCGACGCCAAATTGATCCTCAAGAAGCAGCGCGAAGACGGAGTACAGGACTACACGCTGCGCCTGTGGTTCGACAAGCCGACCCAGCAATACCGAACCAGCCCGAGGCGCTACCCGCTGCGCTTCGTGGAGTTCTCCATTCAAGAGCAGGAGGTTCCCCAATGAGCATGAAGGAATTTGAGCAGTACCTGAAGGCGTCGGACTTCTTCGCCGACACCATGAACGCGCACCGGGCTGCTACGGCAGAGGTGATCGCCGGCTTTGCCCAGATGCTCAAGAAGCGCGGGCAGGCCACGGACGCCGAGCTGAAGGAGTTGCTGCGCCGGCTGGAGGATGCGACGGGAAGGCCTTCGGTCGATAGCAGCAGGCGCAACCTGGCGGCGCGGATCGGTGACAGCCTGAAAGGCCGCGCATGAATGTGATCGAGCGCTACGCCAGCGCGGTTCGCTCGTCGAACCTGGAGATCAATGAGCGCACGACGCGATCCGATTCGGACGTGCTGGGAGCGATGGGGCTCGCAGGACGGGAGTTTCCCCTGGCCGTGGCGCTGCAGCGGCTGTTCCTGGGTGACAGCACCGCGGCGCGCGACTTGGTGGAGATCCTGGCCGATGACGCATGGCGGCAGGCGAGGGCGCTGAAGGTGAAGCTCAACCGGGTTCAGGCCTACGACCTGGCTCAAGGCTGCGTGGCATGGCATCGCAATCCGACGTGCGACAACTGCGGCGGCCACGGGGCAACGGTCATTCCCGGCAGCACGACGCTGGGCGTGAAGTGCAAGCCCTGCAAAGGCACCGGCCGCACGTCGTTGAGCAAGATCTTCAAGGAGCACGCCGAGGTCGCTGACTGGCTTGTGGCGCACATGGAGAAGCATCAGGCGATGGCCGGACCGGAGGCGATGAAGAAGATCGCGGGCTATCTGGACCTGAAGATCGCCGTTGCAGAGGCTGCGAAGTAAAAAGTGTTTACTCGTGCTGCCGATCTGTTCTAAAATCGTGCCGCCTGTACAAATCCCGGGTGAGCCGGGAACAATAAGAGCAGCTCAGCCTTTCATGGCGGAGCTGTCTCCAACGCAATCCAAAGCCGCCCATGAGGCGGTTTTTTCGTAGGTCCCGTCGAGGGCCTGAGGCAATTGATCGATGAAGATCCGCACCTTGCTCTCCTGCACTTGATTGGCGCATTCGGAGGGTTGAGATCCTCTACCATCGGTGCAGAAACGTATTGATGATCAGCGATGAATCGCTAATGGCATTTTCGATTCAAGGTAGACGCATCGTCGACGAAGAGAGGGCACCGCCAGCCTTGCAAGCTGCAGCATAGCTCAGTGCCGCAGGAGGGATGTCTGAGTACGTTTTGATCTTCGTGTGGTTGTTCACGCGCAAATGTTGTTGCCACCAACGAAATCGATCTAGTTCCTGCTGCCCAGGAATGAAACGTTGCTGCCCGACAACCAAGCAGAAATGATAGTTGACCGGCTCGGGATGCTTGCCAACCACTGCCGAAATCTTAGAGTCGTTGCGAGCGTCCGCATTGCCAAAGGATGCCCAATCAACGAGTTGGCTATACCCTTGTAAAAAGCTGTTGCCGATATAGGGTGTCGATCGGGTCTTCTTGACGAACAGGGAGTCTGCTTTCGCGTGTTCAATTTCCACAAATCCAACCGACGGGGCTTCGGTAGCTGTTACCTGAGCCCATCCGAAATCGGTCCGAAAGCCTCCAATGGTCATCTCTCGCGCGATATGCGTAGGAACAACTTTCTCCATCGCGTACACAAGCAGGGCAATCCGATCAATGGATTCGCCAAACCAGCGTAGAAGCGTGCTTTCATCGATTCCTCCTGATTTTGAATTTAAAAGTGTGTCAAGCGCAGCAGCTTCAGTGCTCCACGTCTGGACAAGATCAACTGGAGAGAATCGATGAAAAATATTGCCGTTGATGCTGCTTGAGGCTTTGACAGGTGTCGTTTTGGGCATCTACCACTTACCCCCTGCTTCATACTCTCTGGGGGTCAGAACACCAACAATCGTCACGTCTTTTTCCGTGCTCTCGAAGAGGACGCGATAAGAATCGACGGCGAGCATCCATGTCCCAGAATAGGTTCGATGCATTCGCGAGCGATCAGGTCGCTGCAATTCAAGGAGAACTCGGGTTTTTAGATCATGGCGTAGTCGGTCCCAACTGGCCGTTGCATCCCAACTGAGGTAGATCGCTGGGCCCCCTTGCCCCATATTCAGAAGGTCAGCCCCCTGTTTCATCTGTGTTCCCAAGTCGTTGGCGGTGCATCGGATTGTCTTTCAAAAACAGCACCCCATCTATCGGATTCGCCGGCAGCCTACACTTCATCAAGGCAAGGTCGCAACGGCACCGCGATCTGGCCCTGTACCTCGATCACGCTGACCTGAACCCTTAGGCTCCGAACTCTTCGCCGACCGTTGAGCCCGTCTTGCGCAACCTCAGCGGGTTTTTCTTCTGGACTACGTTTGGCTGAATTCGGTGGTTGCTTCGATCGGATCGAGGCGCGCCGTGGAATAGGCGTCTCCCTTCACAAACGTCATCATGTACTCGTAGCAGCCAGGGATTCCGAGACCATCGGTGAACGAGAGCGTAACCTTCATTTCTTCGAATGGAGGGGTTCGAGGTGTAATGAATTGGAATCTTGCCGTGTCGCCCGTCCTAAGAAGAAGCACAGAATCAGGAGTGAAGTGCACGTCGGCGCTCTCGGCAACAAGGCGAAGGTCGGTACAAGTCTGGCCGTAGTTCGCAAAAATTACCGAATGCTTGCTCTCAATGCCATGTCCGCCACCGAAGGAGAGAGTGAATTTTGGCTGCGCCCCGAGCCGGACTCTTTCTTGTTCGGCAGCGAAAGCTTTTATCTGGTGTTCCATCGCTTCGCGGTCGGATTGGTATTGATCGCGAGCGACCTTGACCAGTTCGCGCTGTTGCTCGACAGAGTTGGCCAGTTCATCCGCTTGAAGCTTCAGCGCATCACTGTTGATCCGCAGTTCAATGCCCTGCTGGAAATAGCCAAGAACTAGCCAGAGGATGGCCAGAGGCCCGAATGCTCCGGCCATGAGATCTCCGAACTCATTGAGCTTTAGTCCAAACAGTTGGTCCCAGCGCCGATAAAGGACGTATGCAAGTCCTAAGCTGTAGACGACCGAGATGACGATGCCGATCCTAGTGTAGTTTTTCCCCATGTTCCTTCTCCTCGTTTCTGGAGTATGCCGTCGTGGAAAAAAGGGAACATATGGGCCTCAAGACGCTTAAGCCGAGGTTGGCTGCCGCACGCCTGTCCCGCACTTCACTGCTGCAGACCAAGGCCGGTACGGTAGAGCGCCACCGCGGTAGGGCATGGATGGCCACCCGTGAGCGTGTCGCCCAGCGCCACGGCTACCGCTGCGCCAAGTGCGGCGCGGTCTGGGTGTCGAACCGAGATCACATCGACCACATCGTCGAGCTGGCCGATGGCGGCACCAACGACGACAGCAACCTACAGCCCCTGTGCGATGTGCCGTGCCACAAGGCCAAGACGGACGCCGAGGCGAAAGCAAGGGCAAGAGGCTATTGAGGTCGAGATCGTGCGTCCACGGCCCGCCTGACGCGTCGCAGGGGCATCGCCGAGGGGGAGGGGCGGCGAAAAGTCTGGGAGGCCGAGGTGGCGGAAACCACCCGGTTCCTCACGCGCAAAACACGCCCCCCGGAATAAAAGGAAATCAAATGGCAGGTGTCAAAGGACGCAGCGGTGGTGCCCGTCCGGGCGCCGGCCGCAAACCGAAATCGGCAGATCCGGCAACCACTGAAGACTCGAAAGAGTTCCTTACGATGGCCATGCAGGGGCTTGTCGATCCGAGTCCGGCCCAGTTGAAGGCCGCGATCGCGCTGCTGAGCGTGCAGCATGCCAAGAAGACCGAGGCGCCCAAGCCGGTGGTGCCGGAGCGCCCGACTGGCGGCAAGTACGCAGTGCGGCAAGGTCCGCGCCTGGTCGCGAGCAGCAAGTAGTCCATGGAGTGGTCCACCGCCTGCGTCGATTGGGAGCGCAGGATCGTGGCGCGCGAGAGCCTCATCACCTCGCCGCCGCTTTTCCAGGCGCAAGCGGATGAGGCCTGGGATGTTTTCGGTGGTCTGGTCCTGGTGGACGTGGCGGGTCAGCCGACCATGCGCGAGGCCTGCCTGCCGTGGGTGAAGGATTGGGTCCGCGCGATCTTCGGGGCGTATGACGCCGACCAAGGGCGCCGGCTGATCAACGAGTTCTTCTTCATGGTCAGCAAGAAGAACATGAAATCGACCGCCGCGGCCGGCATTATGTTGACCGCGCTGGTGTTGAACTGGCGTCCGTCGGCGGAGCTGCTGATCCTGTCGCCGACCAAGGAAATCGCGGACAACAGCTACAAGCCGATCCGCGACATGATCAAGGCGGACGACGACCTGGCTGCGATGCTGAAGGTGCAGGACTACTTCCGCACCATCACGCACCGGGACAACGCCGCAACACTGAAGGTGGTGGCTGCCGACAGCGACACGGTCTCAGGGAAGAAGGCATCGTTCGTCTTCGTCGATGAACTTCACGAGTTCGGCAAGCAGGCCAAGGCGTCGAACATGCTGCTGGAGGCCACTGGTGGGCTGACCTCGCGACCCGACGGTTTCGTGATCTACGCCACCACGCAGTCGGCCGAGCCGCCGGCGGGGGTGTTCAAGGACAAGCTGAGCTACGCGCGGAAGGTGCGCGACGGGCTCATCAAGGATTCGCGCTTCCTGCCGGTGATCTACGAGTTCCCGCAGTCCATGCTGGACGCCGGAGCGCACAAGGATCTGGCGAACGCTTTCGTGACCAACCCGAACTGGGGCGCGTCGGTAGACATAGCGCGCATCACGCAACTGCACAGCCAGGCGCTGGAGGGTGGCGAGAAGGACTTCAAAGAGTTCCTGGCCAAGCACCTGAATGTCGAGATCGGCATGAACCTGCGCTCAGACCGCTGGGCAGGTGCGGATTTCTGGGTGCCGCGCGCGGAGGTGCCCGGGCTGACGCTCGAGCAACTGCTCGATGAATGCGAAGTGGTGGACATGGGGATCGACGGCGGCGGTCTGGACGACTTGCTCGGCGCTTCGGTGGCTGGCCGACGCAGGAAGGCCGAGGAGTTTGTGATCCCAGAGCACTTCGACGAGGAAGCAAAAGCGGTCGTGCCTGCCAAGACGGTTCTACGCAAGCGCTGGTTGCTGTGGACCCGCGCATGGGCGCATCCGTCGGTCCTGGAGCGGCGCAAGGAGATCGCGCCGCGCCTGCAGGACTTCGCCAAGGATGGCGACCTGATCCTGGTGAATGCGATTGGTGAAGACGTGGCAGGAGTTGCCGAGGTTGCCGCGAAATGCGAGGCGTCCGGCCTGCTGGACAAGATCGGCTGTGACCCTGCCGGGCTGGGCGGCATCCTGGATGCTTTGGTCGAGGCCGATGTGCCCGAGGACAAGGTGATCGGCATCAGCCAGGGCTGGAAGATGACCGGCGCGATCAAGACGACCGAGCGAAAGCTGGCCGAGGGTGCACTGATTCACGGCGGACAGCCCCTCATGGCCTGGTCTGTAGGCAATGCGAAGGTCGAGCCGAAGGGCAACGCCATCGTGATCACGAAGCAGGCCTCCGGCACGGCAAAGATCGATCCGCTGATGGCCACGTTCAACGCGGTGACGCTTCTGTCACTCAACCCCGAGGCGCGAGGCAACTCCGTCTACGAAACCCGGGGCATACGCTTCCTGTAAGGACCGACTGAATGAAGATTCTCGACTTCCTCCGACGTGGTGAGGCGTCGGAGGCGCAGTCGCGTCCTGCGGCTTCGCGCGTCGAGCCGCAAATGGAGGCAGCAGAGCGCTCGCCTCGCGCCCAGGCGACGCCTGGAACGCTGTTCACTGGCCTGGACGATCCAGCTCTGCTCGAGTACATCCGCGGCGGAAGCACGACCGGCGTAGATGCTGGCCGTGACCGCAGCCTTCGGAACATGGCGGTGCTGCGCTGCGTGACGCTGATCTCCGAGTCGATCGGAATGCTGCCGCTGAACCTCCAGAGCAGCGACGACAAGAAGCTGGTGCAGAGTGACAACCCGGCGCACCGTCTGCTGAAGTACAAGCCAAATGACTGGCAGACGCCCATCGAGTTCAAGAGCCTCATGCAACTCCGGGCTTTGCTCGACGGGCAGTCCTTCGCGCGCGTGATCTGGTCGGGCACCCGGCCGATCCGCATGATTCCGATGGACCGTGGCTCGACCAAGCCGCGCCTGAATAGCGCGTGGCAGATGCAGTACGACTACACGACGCCGGACGGTAACCAGGTCACGCTGTCGGCCAAAGAGGTGTTCCACCTGCGCGACCTCTCGCTCGACGGCATCAACGGCATTTCACGCGTCAAGCTGGGCCGCGATGCCTTGGAACTGGCAGAGCAGGCGGAGCGCGCGGCGTCGCGGACGTTCAAGACCGGTGTGATGGCGGGCGGCGCCATCGAGGTTCCGAAGGAGCTTTCCGAGAACGCCTACTACCGGATGAAGTCTTCGCTCGACACCGGCTACACAGGCGCCGAGAACGCCGGCCGCTGGATGTTGCTGGAGGAGAACGCGAAGGCCAACAAGTTCGCCAGCACGGCATCCGAGTCTCAGCAGATCGAGAACCGGAATCATCAGATCGAGGAGGCCGCGCGCATGTACGGCGTGCCCAGGCCACTCCTCATGATGGATGACACGAGCTGGGGCAGCGGCATCCAGCAGTTGGCGATTTTCTTCATCCAGTACGGACTCTCTCACTGGTTCGTGTCCTGGGAGCAGGCAGCCGCGCGCTGCCTTCTTCCCGATGACCAGCTTGGCCGCCTGCAATACAAGTTCAACGAGGGCGCACTGCTGCGCGGCACGCTCGCCGACCAGGCTGCCTTCTTCTCCAAGGCGCTCGGCGCCGGCGGGCAGGCGCCGTGGATGTCGCAAAACGAGGTGCGGGAACTATCCGACCTCCCGAAGTCCGCCGACCCGCAAACCGACGCACTGCGCAACCCGATGACCCAGCCGGGCAAGCCGGCTTCAAGGAACAACGATGAGCCTCCTGAACCTGCCTGAAATCCGGGCCGACCATCGCCTGGGCGCCGCACAGTTCGACGTTCGCCCCGACGCGCTCGAGCGCTGGCAGCCGGAAGTGCGTGCCGCAACGGAGGGCGATGCCTCGATCTCGATCTACGACGCCATCGGCGAATCGTGGGACGGCCAGGGCTTCACGGCCAAGCGCATGAGCGCGGCACTGCGCAGCATCGGCGCCCGTGACGTGACGGTCAATGTCAATTCTCCCGGCGGCGACTTCTTCGAGGGTGTCGCCATCTACAACATGCTGCGCGAGCACAAGGCCAAGGTCACCGTGCGCGTGATGGGCTTGGCAGCATCGGCGGCTTCCGTCATCGCGATGGCCGGCGACGAGATCCTGATGGGCGATGGTGCGTTCCTGATGGTCCACAACGCATGGGCCGTCGCCATCGGCAATCGCCATGACATGGCTGACGCCGCAGCGCGGCTGGCGCCGTTCGATGACGCAATGGCCCAGGTCTACGCATCGCGCACGGGTCTCTCGAAGACCGAGACCGCCACGCTGATGGACAAGGAAACCTGGATCGGTGCCGCGCAGGCGGTCGAGGACGGCTTTGCCACGGGCCTGATCGAGCGCTCCGACATCACCCAAGACACCAAGGCGCAGGGCAGCAAGAAGGCCCTTGCGCTGATCGAAGCATCGATGGCGCGTGCCGGGCATTCCCGCACTGCCCGCCGCGACGCCTTCAAGTCCCTTTTCACTGGCACGCCGGGCGCTGCCGCTGAAACCGCCATGCCGGGCGCTGGCGAAACCGCAGCACTGCTGCTTTCTCTCACCAACTCCCTCAAGGTCTGAACCATGAAACGAACTCTCATCTCCCTGGCGGCTGTTGCCGCTCTGTCCGTCCTGGCTACCGCTGCAGCCCACGCGTCCGCTGTGGACGCCTTGGCCGCCAAGGCCTCGGCAAATCCTGTTCCGCGCGGCCTGATCGCCGTTCGGGCCGATGGTGGCCCTCCGGCCGACATTAAGGCCACCGTCGAAGCGCTGAACAAGGCCTTTGCCACCTTTCGCGACGAGCACACGAAGCAGCTCGAAGAAATCAAGAAGGGCAACGCTGACGCGCTGCAGGCCCTGAAGGTCGAGAACATCAATGCGGACATTGCGCGCCTCCAGAAGGAAGTCGATGACACGAACATCAAGATGGCTGCCGTGCAGATGGGCGCAGGCACCAGCGGCAAGGCGGTAAAGGATGCCGAGTACACCGGCGCGTTCAACGCCCACATGAAAAAGGGCGATGTGAATGCGGCGCTCAACAAGGGCGTGGCCACGGAAGGCGGCTACCTCGCCCCGGTCGAGTGGGATCGCACCATCACCGACCGTCTGGTGCTGGTCTCGCCGATGCGCCAGATCGCAACTGTGCAGAAGATCTCCACGGCCGGCTTTTCGAAACTGTTCAACAACCGCGGCACGACCAGTGGCTGGGTAGGCGAAACGGATGCCCGCCCGCAGACCAACACGCCGACGTTCAGCCCGCTGAACTTCGTGCCTGGAGAGATCTACGCCAACCCGGCCGCTACCCAGCAAATGCTGGACGATGCCGAGGTGGATCTCGAAGCCTGGCTCGCTGGCGAGGTTGAGACCGAGTTCGCGTACCAGGAAGGCGTCGCATTCCTCACCGGCAATGGCACGAACAAGCCGCGTGGCATCCTGACCTACGTGACCGGCGGCGCTGCGGCTGCCGTGCATCCGTGGGGCGCCATCCAGGTGACGAATACCGGTCAGGCCGCTGCCGTGACCTCGGACAGCATCATCGATCTGACGACCGCGCTGCCGAGCGAATACACCGGCGCCGCCCGCTTCATCATGAACCGCAATGCCCAGGGTGTCGTGCGCAAGCTGAAGGACGGCCAAGGCAACTACCTCTGGCAGCCGTCGGCCCAGGCGGGCCAGCCGGCCACCCTGATGGGCTACGGCATCACGGAAATGCCTGGCATGCCGGATGTGGCTGCGAACTCGGTCCCGGTGCTGTTCGGCGACTTCAAGCGTGGTTACCTGATCGTCGACCGCACCGGCGTGCGTGTCCTGCGTGACCCGTACACCAACAAGCCCTACGTGCAGTTCTACACGACCAAGCGCGTGGGCGGCGGTGTGGTGAACCCCGACGTGATCAAGGCGTTGAAGGTCTCGGCGTGAGCAGGAGGACACCATGAAGCTGAACAAACCGTTCAAGGGTGTCCCCGACGGGGAGATCTACCCGGTCGAGTACCAGGCGGGCGACGAATGCCCTCCCGAACTCGAAGCCGGTGCGCGCGAACTCGACGCCTTGGAGCCGAGCGACGACAAGCAACCCAAGACGAAGAGCAAGAGCTGACCATGCCTGCCATCACGCTCGATCAAGCCCGTGCGCACCTGCGCGTCGGTGCAACGTATCCGCAGGAGCAGATCGAGCCGTATATGGCGGGCGCGGAAGATCACGCTTCGCAGTATCTGAACCGCGCCATCTATCTGGATGACGAGGCCATGAGCGCGGCGATTGCCGCACTGCCTGCGGCTCTGACCGCCGCGCGCTCGGCCTACGAAACGGCGGTCGCTGCTGCAGCGTTGATCGAGAACGCGAGCGATCGCCAGGATGCCCTCGACATCGCGGAGACGCAGTACCACGCCGTGCGTGACCGCGTTCCACGGGTCTTGAACGGCATCCTGGTGAATCCCAGCATCGTCTCGGCTGTGCTGCTGATCCTGGGGCATCTGTTCGAAAGCCGGGAAGATGTGGTGATCGCCGCGACTGCGGTTGAACTCCCGCACGGCGCCCGCGCGCTGCTTCGTCCGTACCGCCGGGTGATGATGCCGTGAGAGCCGGCACGCTCAAGGACTGGATCACGATCCAGTATCCCGGTTCGGTGAAAGACGAGCTCGGCCAGCCGATCCCCGGCTGGACAACGCTGGATTCGATGTGGGCGGACATCCGCTTTCCGTCGGGGCTCACCGTAGTCCGGGCCGATGCGCCAGTGAGCATCATCAAGGCCAGCATCCGCATTCGCCGCCGCACCGACGTGCTGCCCACGATGCGGGTGGTGGACGACGAAGGCCGGATCTACGACATCAAGGCCGTGCTGCCCAACAAGCAGAGCCGCCAGTACATCGACCTTGTTTGCGAGACGGGCGCCTACGATGGCTAACGGGCGCAACCCTGGCGGCGCAGCGTTCGCCATCGACTTCGACACGAAGGGTGCCGATGCATGGCTCGACGGCATCCTGCAGGCGACGGAGGAGTCCATTCGCCCGGCGGCCCAGGCCGGCGCAGAGGAGTTGTATCTTGAGGCGCGTTTGCGAGTTCCCCAGTCGGCGCAGGCGCACTACTTCTACGGCAAGAACAGCAAGAGCACTGGCGTGCGGTACTACTTCGACCCGGGCAGCCTTCGCAACGCGATCTATCAGGTCTATTCGAAGGACAACAGCAGCAAGCTGCGTGCCACGTACCACATTGCGTGGAACCACCAGAAGGTGCCCTATGGGTTCATGGTCGAGTACGGCACCAGCCGTGCGCCGGCCCACCCTTTCCTGCGGCCAGCATATGCCGCGCGCAAAGAGTTCGCCCTGGAGGTTGCCCGCGCGCACCTGGTCAAGGACGTGAAGAAGGTTCTATGACGGTCGAAGCGGATCTGCACAGCACGCTTGCCGCCCTGGTCGATGGCCGGGCCTACCCGGACGAGGCGGAAGAGGGCGCCGCCACGCCGTACATCGTGTATCAGCAGGTCGGAGGCACCTCGCTGTCATTCGTGGAACGAGCGCTGCCTTCGAAAAAGAACGGGCGCTTTCAGGTCGCCGTCTGGAGCACCACGCGCAAGGAAGCTGCCGCCATCGGCCTGCAGATCGAGAACGCGATGCTGCTGACGACCTTGTTCCAGGTCGAACTTCTCGGCGGCCCGACGGCTGTCAAAGACGACGAAACCAATCTGCGCGGCTCGCGCCAGGACTTCAGCATCTGGTCGGATCGTTAGACCGCCCCTAGTTCCAACGCGGCCCGCCTCGAGCGGGCTTTTTTCTGCCCGCTTCGCCGGGACTCTTCACTGAAAGGCAATCACCATGAGCGCTTCGCTTCCTAACGGCACGATCTTTTCGATTGCTGCCACCTACGGGCCCGCAATCCCGTTCACTGCGCTGACCAACGCAGCGCCCCCGCAAGCCACTGCTACCGCGCACGGCCTGACCAATAGCGACATCCTGGAGGTCACCTCCGGCTGGCCGCTGATCAACGACCGACCCTCCCGTGTGGCTGCCTCCGCGACGAACACCTTCAGTCTCGAAGGATTCGACACCACGGACCTGATCAAGTACCCGCTCGGCGGCGGCCTGGGCTCCGTGCGCAAGGTGCTGACCTGGCAGCAGATCTCGCAGGTGATGCAGAACGCTTCGTCCGGCGGTGAGCAGCAATCGGTCGAGTGGGTGTACCTCGAAGACGGTATCGAGCGCAGCAAGAACACCTTCAAGAAGGCCAAGGTTCTGACGCTCACGCTGGCCGACGATCCGGCGCAGGCCTGGAACGCCGTGCTGCTGGCCGCCGATCAGGACGGAAAGAACCGCATCCTGCGCGCGGCGCTGCCCAACGGCGGCTTCCTCTACTACAACGTCAACGTCGGCTTCGACCCCGAGCCGAAGCTGGACGCGAACCAGATCATGACCGTGACCGCGACCTTCCGCAGCCAGGGCCGCTTCATCCGTTACGCGAGCTGAACATGGCAAGACTCACGCTCAACCCCAGCCCGACCTTCAAGGCGAAAGTCGAAATCTGCCGCCCAGGCCTCGAACCCGAGCTGATCGAGGTCACGTTCAAGCACCGCACCCGCGATCAGCTGGATGAGTTCATCCAGCAGATGAAGGACATGGACATCGAGGACCAGGTCATGGCCGTTGCCAGCGGCTGGGAACTGGTCGATCCGTTCAACATCGACAACGTGAAGCTGCTCGCGCAGAACTACATCACGGCGCCGATGGCGATCCGCGACAAGTACATCGGCGAACTGATCAAGGCCAAGGAAAAAAACTGATCGAGCTGGCCAGGGCCATCTACACGCCTGACGCGACGCCCAGCGAAGCGGCCGACCTCGGGCTGACGGTGGAGGAAGCCACCCTTGCGGTGGAGTGCTGGCCCGAGCACCAGGTGGCAGTGTCCGTGTTCTCGAAGTTGAGCACTCAGTGGCGCACAGGCTTTGCCGGCGCCACCGGCCTTGACTACGCGGCGTTGCCGACCGTCTTCCGCCTGGCCGGCGTTCCGAGGGGCGACTGGCCTCATCTCTTCGAAGACATCCGCGTCATGGAGCGCGGTGCGCTTCATTTCATGCGTGCGCAGAGTTCGCAATAGCCGTCTTCGGGCGGCTTTCTTATTTCAGGGGCATCGATGGCAGATCTAGTTGCGCAGATGGTGCTCACGGCCGACGCATCGGGCGTCGAGGCCGGCGTCGGCAGTGCCAAGCGGTCGCTTGCTGACCTTGGCGTGACCGCCGCGAAAGAAGGCAAGAAGGCGGCCGAGGGCGTTGCTGCGATCGGGGAGGGCAGCCAGCAGGCTGCCGCCAAGGTGGACGCCAGCACCAAGAACCTGATCAACTCCATCCAGCGCGCGACCGCGGCGGCCGAGGCCGGGAAGAAGTCGGGCTCGGAGTTCTATACCGCGCTGGCCAACCAACGCGGGGTCAGCACCGATGTACTCAAACCCTACCTGGCGCAGCTCGACCAGGCGCTTGCGAAGCAGAAGGCCGTACAGCAAGTGCTGGAAGTCACCGCGCCCACGCTGGATCGCGTCGGAATGTCGGCCAAGGCGACCGCAGCCGCTCTGCGTGGCGTGCCGGCGCAGTTCACCGACATCGTCACCAGCCTGCAGGGCGGACAGGCCCCGCTGACCGTTTTCCTGCAGCAGGGCGGACAGCTCAAGGACATGTTCGGTGGCGCTGGCCCTGCCGCTCGTGCCCTTGGCGGCTATGTGCTGGGGCTTATCAATCCATTCACGCTCGCGGCGGCAGCTGCGGGCCTGCTATTCCTCGCTTTTTACAAGGGAGAGCAGCAGACTTCGGCCTTCAACAAGGCACTGGTCCTGACCGGCAACTACGCCGGCACCACTGCCTCGCAGTTGCAGGATCAGGCTGCTCAGGTCTCCAAGATCGGTGGATCGTATTCAACGGCGGCCGAAGGCCTGGCCAAGCTCGCTGGCAGCGGCAAGATCGCTGCTGGAGCCATGATCGAAGTCGGCTCGGCAGTGTCTGGGATGAATCGGCTCATCGGCACTTCGATCGATGAGTCGGTGTCGATGTTCACCAAGCTGGCCGACGAACCGACGAAGGCATCGGAGAAGCTGAACGAGTCGATGCACCACCTGACGGCGGCCACGCTCGAGCGCATCCGGACGCTGGAGGAGCAGGGGCGAAAGGAAGAGGCGGGCGCGCTCGCAGTCTCCAGCGCCGCCAAGGTCACCAACCAGCGACTGGCGGAAGTGCAGGATCAAGCGGGCGTGCTTGCGCGTGCCTGGCGGATGATGGGCGAGGATGCCAAGAAGGCTTGGGATCTGATGATGGGGATTGGCCGCTCGAAGACGGCGAGCGAGGCGCTGAGCGACGCCCGTACCGTGCTGTCCGAGCTGCAAGCCCGGGGCCCGATCGGCGGCCCGGTTACGGGCAAGGCCGACTTCGATGTGCAAATGCGCAACGCATCCACCCGCGTGGCGATCGCAGCAGTCCGCGAACTTGAGGAAAAGCTCCGTGGCTATTCCCAGGGAGTGGTGACTCGCGAGGAAACAGCAGCCGTCAACGCCTCGGGAGACATCGCCCGCTGGCAACAGAAGGCCAAAGGAGTCGATGCGGTCAACCGGGAACTGAAGAAGTATCGCGACAACCTGGAAGACCTGCGCAAGCGCAACCCGAACGATGTGCTGCTGCGGCCAGAGAACGTCGCGGCCGGCGAGCAGGCCATCCGCAAGGAGTTCGCGGGGCCGAAAGGGGCGAAGGAGAAAGCCTTTCAGGACGATGCGGCTGCCAAGATGCTGGAAACCTTGCGGCAGACCGAGGCCTCGCTGCAGGCCCAGCTCGAGGGCGAGTCGAAGCTGACCGAGGCACAGAAGAAGCAGGTCGAGTTCCAGCAACTGATCGCCGACCTCAAGGGCAACAAGATTCTCACCGCCGAGCAGCAAAGCCTGCTTGCCAACAGGGATGCCATCAGCGCGCAGCTCGAGAAGAACGCGGCCCTGTCGAACCAGATCGAGTTCGAGAAAAAGATCGAAGAGCTCACCAAAAAGTCGGCCGAGAACGCCAAGCAGTTTCGCCAGCAGATGGATGCGGTTTCGGTGTCGGTGGCTTCCGGGCAACTGAGTCGCGATGACCAGTCTGCCCGAAGCCTGGACTCCTTTGGACGAGGCGATCGCGCTCGGCAAGAGGTCGATGCTCAACGCTCAATACGCTCAGAGTTCCAGCGGTATCTCGATACAGCCACGAGGGACGCCGGCAAGCTCGACATGCTCGGATCTGACGCGTACAAGCTGCAGGTCGAGAAGATCCGCCAAGCGCTTGACGACGCGCTGGCAGCGCAGACCGCGTACTTTGATGCACTGAAGTCGAAACAGGCCGACTGGAAGAATGGCGCAACCACTGCGCTGGCGAACTACGTCGATGCGCTGAACAACGTCGCGGCGACGACCGAGCGGGCGTTCACGGACGGGTTCAAAGGCGCCGAGGATGCGCTGGTGCAGTTCGTGACGACAGGCAAGCTGAGTTTCACCGGGCTTGCGAACTCCATCGTTGCCGATCTCGCGCGCATTGCCATTCAGCAGACCATTACCGGGCCGTTGGCGAAGGGGTTGCTAGGGATCCTCAATGGCGGGGACTCTCTCGACGGATTCCTCAAGTCGAACAACGCCTTTGGCACCGCTGCGGGTGCTGCTGGCGGCACCGGGGACGGCCTTTTCAGCAGCTTCGGTAAGTGGCTCAGCGGCATGAAGTTCTTCGCCGATGGCGGCATGCCCCCTGTAGGCCAGGCCAGCATTGTCGGCGAGCGTGGCCCTGAGATCTTCATTCCGAGCGTACCTGGAACGATCATCCCGAACCACGCAATGGCGGCGGTCGGCGGCGGAACTACCGTCTACAACCTCACGGTCGGGGACGTGGCCACGAAGAGCATGGTGATCGAGGCCATGAAGACTGTGCAGAACCAGCAGATGGCACGGTATGCGCGCAGTCGAAGTTTTGGGGGGATTGACGCATGACTCTCATCGCGGTGCCGAGCACCTTCAAGCCCGACTCGTTCTCAATGCGCCTTTTCACGAATGAGCGCGTGTTTGGTTCGCCCTACGGTGGCAGCGAGCAGGTCGCGGACTTCGGAAATGACCGCTGGATGATCACTTTGACCTTGCCGCGGGATCGCCCTGAGATCGCCGCCCGGAACGAGGCGTTCTTAAACGCCTTGCGCGGCAAGACGAACACCTGCCTGATGTGGCACATGAAGCAGCGGGTTCCGCTCGGCACGATGCGCGGCACGCCAACGGCTCAAGCTGCGGCGGCAGGCACTCAGCTGATTGGTATCAACACCACCGCTGGAGCAACGCTGTTGGCCGGCGACATGATCGGCGTGGCAGGATTGCTGCTACAGGCGGGCGCCGATGCCATCGCAGATGGTTCGGGCCTGATGCCCGTGCTTTTGGCGAACAAGCTGAGAGTCGCGGTAGCTGCCGGTTCCGCTGTGACGTGGGATCGGCCGACAGCTTCATTCCGCAAGGTTTCGAACGCCTCTTTTCAGCACTTCTTTGGCTATGCAGAAGGCGTATCCATCGACTTCGTAGAGGCGGTCTTGTGAAGTCGGTGTCGCCATCGTTCGCCGCTGCGCTTGCCGGCCCAACGACCCAGATCGCGCAGCTGATCGCTATGTACTTCGCCTCTGGCGTGGTGGCGCTGAACTCGATGAACCGACCCCTCGACTTCGGTGGAGTCACGTACCGTGGCGCGGCTGGCCTCGGCGAGATCGGCCAGATCAACGATTCAGCAGGAAGCGAGATAAAGGGTCTGCAGTTGACTATGTCAGGGCTCGCGGCAGAGCTGCTGGCTTTGGCGCTGGCCGATGCCACGGTCGTGCAGGGCGTGCGGCTCGTCATACGTCTGGCGCTGATTGGAAGCGATGGCATCGTCATCGACGCGCCGGTCGATTGGGACGGCTACCTCGACACTATGTCGATCGACGCTGATGGAGAGAAGTGTGTCATCAGCGCCACCGCCGAAAGCTCAGCCGTTGACCTACTGCGCGGCAATCCGATGACCACCAGCAACGCCGACCAGCAGGCGCTGTACCCGGGTGACCGGGCATTCGAATACATCGAGTCCCAAGACGGGATTCCAGTCGTTTGGCCGACGAAACAGTACTACATCGACAGCAGATGAGACCCCATAACTGGCAATTGCGCCTCGCTGAGTTCGGCCGGGCGCGCGCAAGCATGCCCTTCTCGTGGGGCACGAATGACTGCTGCACGTTCGCTGCCGCAGCCGTCGAGGCTGTTTCTGGCTCCAACCCTATGTCGTCGATGGAGCCTTACGGCACCGAGGCAGGGAGAAAGCGCAAAGCGTTGCGCCGCCTGTTGCGTCGCATCGACAAGGCAGGAGGCCTGAAGGCCCTGGTGACGGAGTTCCTTGGTGCGCCGATTTCGCCGCGTATGGCCAGCGTCGGGGACGTGGTCCTTGTACTGAACGCTGGCGCCGAGGTTGTCGGTGTTTGCAACGGCATCAACATCATGGCGCCGGGGGCGAGCGGCGTGGTCACGCTTTCGATGGATGCCGCGGTCGCGGCTTGGAGGATCTGAGGAATGCCACAGGCCATTGCTTGGGGCATCAGCGCCCTAGTCGGCACCGCCGGCGCCGTCACCGTGGGCATGTTGGTCGCCGGCTACGCGATCACGCTCCTGGGCACCATGGCGCTCAGCGCCTACCAGAAGCGCAAGGCCGAGCGTGCTGCGAAGGCGCAGTTCGACGCCGCCCAGGTGGACCGGCTGATCAACATGCAGGGTACGGTGGTGCCGCGTGAACTGGTGCTCGGCCGCGTCCGCAAGGGGGGGCACTGCTTCTTCAAGACCAGCGTTGGTCAGTACAAGGAACTGTTCATCATGTGCATCGCGCTCGCGGAGCACGAGATCGACGGTGTGGAGCAGTTCTACCTGAACAACCAACCTGTCGATGTGAACGACGTTGGGCAGGTGACCACCGCGCCATACGGCCGCCCGGCCACCATCAGCGCGGAAATGGCCGTCCCTTACGGAGACACCACGGTCACGCTGCCGCGAGACCCAATCCCCGGTTCAGTCTCCGCCATTGAAACGCCCTTGGGACAGGTGGGCGGCCATGATGTCGAGATCAGCGTGTCGGGCCGCGTGGTCACGATCATCAACCAGTTGCCGGGCTGGACTGTGAATGTGCACTACCAGTACGAGGGCTTTAATTCCTTCGTGCGACTCGTAGCACACTTGGGATCGCCTAATCAGGCTGCCGACGGAGAGCTTGTCGCCATGCTGCCGGGCGTTTGGACGCCGGAGCATCGCGGGCGTGGCGTCGCTTACGTCGTCTGCCACTTCGCATACAACGACGGCGCGCTTCCCTCCGGCATTCCCACCGTGACCGCTCGAATCCGCGGCGCCAAAATTCTCGACACCCGCGACGGCGGCACGCGCTTCAGCGAGAACCCTGCGCTGATGATGCGCCACATCCTCATTCATCCGCGCTTCGGGAAGAGGGTGACAGGTCTGACCCCAGCCGAGGACACCCGGATCATTGCGGCGGCCAATGCCTGCGACAACACCGTGGACTACATCCCGGGCATCGTAGTGCCGATGTTCCGTTCCGCCGGCGTCTACCTTGAAGGATCGCCCGCGCGCGATGTGCTCGACGACTTGGCTCAGGCCATGGCCGGCAAGTGGGCCTATGCGGCCGGAGAATTCTTCGTTCGGGCGGGTGCCTACCAGTTACCGGTCATGGACCTGACGGAGGCCGACTTGGCGGTGGTGCAAACCTCGGCCGAGGGTTCTGTCTCGCAAAGCAGCATCTCGATCAGCCCGCACCAACCGCGAAACGAGAAGGTCAACACGGTCGCGATCCGCATCTGGGACCAAGCGGCGAACTATGTCGAGACACCCATCAAGCCGTTCCGTGCAGATGCGTTGGTAGCGGCCGACGGCGCGGAGCTGTCACAAGAGGTTTCTATGACAGGCGTGTTCTATGCCGGTCAGGCTTATCACATCGCAGGCATCTTGCTGCGAGACAGTCGCGACCCGCTCACTGTGAAGTTGCCGTTCAAGCTGCGTGCGTGGCCGCTGGAGATCTTCGACACCGTGCGCCTGACGCTGGCGCACTTTGGCTGGACGAACAAGGAGTTCATGATTACCGACAGGGTGTTCCACCCGGACAGCGGCGTGGTCCTGACTATGAAGGAGACCTCTGCCGCGATTTTCACCTGGGGCGCAGGGTTCTTGCCCAGTGGCTATGCCTCAAACACGGATCTCCCAAAGCCCTGGGACATCAGACCGCCGAGGATTCTGTCGGTGGACAGCGGCGAAGGCCAGCTCATCGTGCAGACGGACGGCACGATCCTGAACAGCGTGCTCGTGACGTGGGCGCCGATTGCGGATGCCTCAATCGTCAACGGCGGAAATGTGCAGGTGCGCTTCCGCGCGCTTCCCGACGGCGCTTGGCAAACCGTCACGGTGCCTGGCGATGCCACCGAGGCCAGGCTGACTGGCGTGAACGACCTCGATGTCATCCTCATCATCGCGCGGACTTCCAACACCATAGCGGCTAGCGACTGGAGCACGCAAATCGCGCATACCGTGATCGGCAAGACCGAGCCGCCGCCGAACGTCGAAAACCTGTCCATCGCCGGCAACGTGCTGTCATGGTCGCTGACGCGGCGCGTGCCGGACCTCGCCGGCTTCGTGTTCCGCTTCCACTACACCCAGAACCAAGACTGGAACAGCGCCGCACCACTGCACGAAGGCTTGGTCACGCAAAGCCCGTGGGAGCCAGAGATGCGCCCAGGCGGCTCGGTCACCATCATGGTCAAGGCGCAGGACACCAGTGGCAATCAGTCGTTCCTGCCAGGCGTCGTGGTGATGAACTTGGGCGATCCTCCGATCGCCAATGTCGTTGAGGAGTGGGACTACAAGGCGCTGGGCTGGCCGGCCGCCGCTGGCGAACAGAGCGGCTGGACGCTGGTATCTGGCGATCCGACTGCAAATCCGCTCGACTCGTTCTATGGGTCGGACAACCAGGCGTTCTACGGCGGGGACACCACGCCGTTCTATAAAGCCGAGTCGTATGCTGAGATGGTCTACGTCACCACGCCTCTGCCGATCAGCAGCGCGCTCGCCGGCTCGAAGATGACCGTTGTGGCGGACGTGCAGGGCATCGACCTTCGCATCGATTACCGGCTGGCCGGCCCTGGCGTCTTCTACGGCCCTGACGAGGATTCGTTCTACGGGCCCGACAGCGAGCCCTTCTACGGGCCGCCGGGTGATTGGATGCCATGGCCTGGTCAGATAGTCGTCGCGAACGACGTGTACCAGTTCCGGGTCACGCTTGGCGCCGGGGCCACGCGCGGCATCCTGCAGGGCTTGGTGGTCACGGTGGACGCGCCGGACATCGAAGAGAACATCGACGACCTGGCCGTCTCGGCAGCCGGCACGATGATCCCTTACACCGAGCCGTTCTCGGTGATCAAGAACATCCAGGCCACGCTGCAGGCCAATGGCAGCGGCGCAGAGACTCTCCGCATCGACAAGACCAATCCGATGGCGCCTGTGATCCGAGCCTACAACGCGGCCGGCACCGCCGTCTCTGGCGCAACAGCCGACATCACCCTGAAGGGCTACTAGCCCGCCCACCCGTCACCACCAACAGCCCGCCTTGAGCGGGCTTTTTTTCGTTCATCGAAAGGAGCAGAGATGCCCGCACCACCCGCAAAAAAATGACATCGTCGGCAGCGGCTCGACCCCCAGCAACGCGCAGGCCCGAGCCGGATTCGATGCGGCGTGGGAAAACCTGTGGGGCGCAGCCGGCCTACTCGGATCGACCGGTCTTCCGGCGGACGCTCGCGCGGCGCTGGGCATCGGGTCGGTGATCAGCTTCCGCAACCTGCTGATGAACAGCAACTTCGCGATCAACCAGCGGAGCTACGTGTCCGCGACGAACACCACCGGCGCGAACCAGTACACGCTGGACCGTTGGCGGGTCGTCACCTCCGGACAGAACCTGTCGTTCGGCGCTGCCGCACCGGATCGCGTGGTCACCGCGCCAGCAGGGGGCATCGAGCAGGTGATCGAGGGTGCTCTCATCGAGGGCGGCGTCTACACCCTGAGCTGGACGGGAAGCGCTACGGCCACCGTGAATGGTGCTGCCGTCACCAACGGGGGGAACACGGCTGCGCTGACGGCAAATACCAATGCAACCGTCAAGTTCAGTGGCGGTACGGTGACGCGCGCGCAGTTCGAACTCGGCGCCAAAGCGACGCCTTACGAGCGGCGCTTCCCCAGCTGGGAGCTGCTGATGTGCCAGCGCTATTACCAAGTGGTCGAGGCGGGCTACACCGCGCCAGTGACGGCGGGCGTCAATTACGGCGCGGTCGCGCAATTCTTCTGCCCGATGCGGGCGACGCCCACCATGGCGACTCTCACCGACCTGGTCGCCACGAATTTCGGCGGCGGCACCAGTGCGACACCCAACAGCGCAAACAGCTTCTTCTGCGTGAAAACGGCTTCGGTCACTGGCAACGGCCAGTACATCACGCGCTTTTCGGCTTCTGCGGAGCTTTGAACCATGTACACCCTCTACCCCGACCACATCCTGCGCCAGGCTGACGGAGCGCGCATCCCGCTGGACCCCGACAACTCTGACTGCGCGGCGTTCCTGGCCTGGCAGGCCGACGGCGGCGTGGCCGATGAGCCGCCGGGCCCGACGCTGGAGCAGCGCGCGGCGGTGTTGCTTGCCGGTGTCGATGCGCACCTCAACGCCGCGGCGCGGGCCAAGCGCTACGACAGCATCCGGGCGGCCGCGCTGCGAGCGGGTTACCCGGGGCCGTTCCACAACGAGGGCATGGCCTTCGCAATCTGGATGGACTCGGTATATGCCAAGTGGTATGAGGTGCTGGCCGACGTGCAGGCCGGCGACGTCGAAGAGCCCACGCTCGAGCAACTGATCGGCATGCTGCCCACGCTGCAGCTGCCGGAGTAGGCCGCCGATGAATCAGCAACCTCTCGCCGACATCGTCGCACTGGCCGTGCTGATCGCTGCCGCTGTGTTCTCGCACGCGGTGGCGGAGGTCATCGGCCCCTACCTGGTCATCGTGGTGGCCTCGGCCATCGGCGCCTCGTTCGCGCTCGCGCGCCGCGAGAAGTCCACCCGCGGCCGGGCGCTGTGGTTCTTCACGCGCGTGGTGGGCCTGGCCGTGCTGCTGACCGTCGGCCTCGCGGCCGCGGTGAGCGCCTACCGGCCCGACCTCTCGCCGCGCGTGCTGCTGGCGCCGATCGCGCTGCTCATCGGGTTCATCGGCGACGGCTGGCCGCGGCTGCTCGCTCGGATGGTGCAGCTGCTGTATGGGCTGCTCGACCTGGTGCGCGGTCCCGCCAGGGATGGAAAGGACCTGCCATGAACGAGCTATACCTCTTCGCCCTGGTGAATGCCGGGCTGTGCGCGGGGATCGTGTTCATCTCGATCTGCCGCCTCAACACCATGCAGGGCGCGGTCCTCGTGCGCGTGCAGAGCGAGTACGCCGGTTACATCGGCGGCGCCTTCGCCTCGGCGCTGCAGCCCTGGTGGAACGAGTGGCCGCAGTGGGGCTCGCTGGCCATCGCCGGCGCGCTGCTGCTGGGCCTGCTGTTCAGCGGTCATGCATGGCGCCGTGACCGGCCGCCGGCCACGGCTACCGCGCCGGCGCCGCTTTCTGACTTTCCGGAGACCAGCCCATGACCCTCGACGAAATCACCCGCACCGCCATCGATCCTGCGCTGGCCTGGCTCCCTCCCAAGATGAACAGCCTGGAGGCTCGGCAGGAACTGCTGACCATCGGGCTTCAGGAGTCGCGCTTCGAGCACCGGTGGCAGGTGCTCAAAGACCCGACGAAGAAGGGCCCTGCGCGCTCGTTGTGGCAGGGCGAGCAGGGCGGCGGCATGGTGACGGGCACCATGACTCACCCGGCCAGCAAGGATCTCGTGCGCGCTGCCTGCACGTTCCGCGGCTTGGCCTTCACGTCTCGGGCGATCTGGACGGCCATCGAAAATGACGATGTGCTCGCGGCGATCCTCGCGCGGCTGCTGCTTTGGACCGAGCCCGGCAAGCTGCCGCGCGTGACGGACGAAGATTCGGCCTGGGACCTTTACCTCCACGCCTGGCGCCCCGGCGCCTACGCGCGCGGCACGCCGGCCGACCGCGCTGCGCTCCGGGCGAAGTGGGACCGCAACCACCGCGCCGTCCGCGCGTTCCTGGGGGTGACGTGATCCTCCCCGACCTCAAAACCCCGCTGCTCTGGGCGCTGGGCCTGGGGCTCGTTGCGGCTCTGGCCACGGCCGGCATTGAGCGCACGCGCGCGGCCGGCGCCCGCGCCGACGCGGCCACCGCGCGCAAAGACCTGGCGGACTACCGCGCCGCGGCCGCCGAGTCCGGCCGGCTGGCCGAGCGCGCGGCCCGCGACACCGAACAGACCTGGCGCACGCGCGTCGATGGAGTGATTCAAGATGGACAGAAACAACTCGCTGCCGCGCGTGCTGATGCCGCTACTGCTGTCGATGCTGCTCGCGAGCTGCACGGCCAGCTTGCCGCCTATCGCGCCGCCGTCCGTGCAGCCACTGCAGCGTCCGCCGCTGCCGGCGGAAGCCCGCCAGCCGAAGCCGCCCTCGATCTGCTTGCCGACCTGCTCAGCGGGAGTGGAGCGGCTCTTCTCGAACTGGGGCGATTCGCTGACGCTGCCCACAGTGCTGGTGCCGTCTGCGAGCGCTTCGAAGGCGCAGTGAGCGAATAGGCGTTACTCGGTGCCGTGGCGCTCGGTCGGCACGAGCTGCCATACCCGCCAATGCTCCCAGATCCGAAGTTGGCCGTCGATGTGTTGAGGATCAAGCTCGGTGCCTGACAGCAGGAATCCGCGCCCCTTGTTCGGCAGGATCACGGGGTCGGTGATTCGCCCGCAACTCGCCGTCTGCGCGGTGCCGTAGCTGACGTCTAGGCTGGACTCGACCAAGTTGCGCGCCGAGTTGTACTTGTCCCGGTCGGGTTCCAGGACGGTGACCATGGCACCCAGGGGCGGCCAGAAGATGTGGCGTGCCCTTCAACAGTTCTTGGCGGACGACAGCAATCCAAGAATATGGTTGTAGGCCGGGTCGGATCCCGCAACTGGCAGATCAGCCGAGGTCTTGAGTTGAACGCACGAGCCGTTCTCAAACTTCCCGTCGCTATCCACCGTAACGATCGCGCCGTTGGTCAGTTGGACTTCGTAGGTAACGGACAGCGCCGGGACCCACTTGTCGAACGCCATCGGGATGCCATTGCTCTCGATAACCATCGTTTCCCGCCGCTTATAGGGCGTCGACTTGACGCTCTGAATCACACGCGCGAGAGCGACATTGGGATGTGCAGCCTCCGGTGGCGGCACGGCGCACCCGTTTGTGATCGCAGCTACGAAAACGAGTGAGAGAAGGCGGGTCACTTTGCTCATGGTGTTGCGGAGACGAGCGCGCGCGGGGCGCAAAGCGCATTGATTAAGCTGGCGATTGTGGCGCGATCTGGAGTCTCCCCGCTAGGGTTCGACGCGGCGCCGCCGGCGTCATCTGCCAATCAACATACGAAGCCCTAGCCCATCGCGAGCGATTGCCGCCTTAACGGTCAGATGCAAAAAAAATGGTCAGCTTGCCTGACTAAGTCGCGTGCTTTACCTGTATGCGTATACAGTAGTGCAACCCCCTCTTTGGGTTTTGTGTCTCCTTGTTACATTCGAGGCAACTAATGAACTCCTTCATTCGCACAATCCTATTTCTATCCGCTTTCTCGCCGGTGATGTTTACATTGGCATACGTGCGTTATGACATGTTTGGGTGGAGTGCGGAGATTGCGCAATTGCTCGTCATCGGAGTATTAGGCTCGCTCTTGCCCTGGTTGATTTTAAAAGAACTGGCGAAACGATCTGAAGTTATTCCGTTTCGCGCAAAAAAGGTCGAGCCAACGGACTTCATGCTTATTGTCTTTTTATTTAGCTATGTTACCCCCCTGGTGGGAAGGTTTGCGGGAATGGATTTTGGGCACATCATGATTGTGATGGTTGCATTTGCAGTGATGTGCTGGTTGGTACAGAGCATTCCTGCGCATCCAATTCTTCGGCTTTTTTCAATTCGATTTTATAAGATCGAGTCCGACGGTGGAATGGTCTATACGCTTATTTCGCGCGAAGAGCTTCGCTCGCCCACGCAGGTGAATCACGTTCATCTAATCTCTTCTACTATGCTATTGAAGGCCCCTTGATGCTCAATCTCTTCGCCTTGGTCAAAGATCCCGCAGCTCGCGTTCAAAGATTTTCCTTGGCGAAAGATGTTCAGCTGGAAATAACTGCGTACTTGGAAAAGCAGGAGATAACCTTTAACGCTGCGGAGGCAGCGTTTATCTTTGATGGAAAGTACAAGCCAGACTCTGGTGAGGTGCTCTACATCGACGACTTTGATGACCTGGATAAGCTTGGGGCTGCTGTTGCAGAGCCGATGTCAGTACCTGAAGTTGTGCCGTCAGTGGAACTGTTCGAAAATATCTCAGCTTTGTTCTCGGGGCGTGTCGAAAAAGACAAAACGGTTACAGTGCTTCTGCAAAATTTCGACCGCCGCAGGGTGCTTTCAACTAAGGGATTTACAATCTTTCAGTCTGACGATACGTTCAAACGCGTCGAAGGCCTCGGCTTGACTGTTGATTACAAGCTCGCCGCGATTCTGCAGGGAAAAAGGCTTCGTTTCACTAGTTTTCACAACGCTAGGCAGATATTTGATCTGTCTGGTCACTACGTCGAAGCCACGGATGCAGACATTGTGGCTTTTGCCGATATGCCAGCCATTCATGCCGACAAAGCTGGCTTGTTGGCTGCAGCGGATACTTGGATTCGGCGGAAGCTAGCGCTGGTGCAGCAGAGCCAGATACTTTCCAAATTTGCCCTGCCCGATATTAAAAAAGCGGCGGAAGAATTTGGACTTGCAATTGCAGTTGAATCATTCGACGGTGTCGAAAAGATCGTTTTGCCGCTGGACAAGAGCGAATTGAAGACGCTTCTGCGTTTTTTGGACGAAGATATTTACGAGGCTGTATTTTCGAAGACGCGTTACGTTACTAACTCAAAGCGTGAAGCCAAAATTCCAAAGAAAGGGTAGTGCAGGTAGCGGCGTTCTCGTCCTCGTTCCCGAGCAGGCCGTGCTGCTTTGCTTCTGAGGCGATCCGCGAATAGGTACTCGCGGGGCTCGTTCATTGCAGCGACACCTCGGTGCCGTCGGCGGCCACCATCACGCCCGGCGAGCCTTCTACGACCTCAACGGGCACGCCCATGTGCTCGCTCACGTCCGCCTTGGGTCCGCCAATCCCCGAACGACGTGACGCCACGTAGCCCTTGTGCTGTTCAGGCGCAAGAATGAATTTCTTCGGGTACGCGTTGTCGTTCGCCTTCCAGTGTCTGAGGACTGCTTCGGTCATGGAAATGAAGAGGTTGGACATCGCTTCAGGCCTTCGCACGCGAACGCAGGATCTCAACCGGGCCAACCCCGCTGTAGACCGTCGTGCCGTCCTTCAGTGACGTGACCGTCCATCGTTCGGCGCCGCGGCCGGGCGTGACCTTGTAGTCGCCCGGCGCCAGCGGCAACTCGCGTTCTTCGCGGACCTTGTCGCTGTACCAGGCTGGCGTGTAGAGAGTGGTGGTGTCGGTTGGGGAAATGTCAGCTTGGCTCATGATCGATTCCAGCAGCCTTTTCGAGAAGGCGCAGTGACAGTTCAACGGGAAGGTTGTTGCATTCGCAGTACCAGACCTGGTAGCACCAACGCCCGGCCACATGCTCGGCGCCGGCAAAGCTGATCGTGTCGTTGAAGCACGCGACGATCTCGGGGCGCCACAGGATGCCGCGCTCCCCATTTGCGTAACCCGGAACGGATTCCCAAAGTCCCAGCTGCAACCGGCCTTCCAAGGTTCGAAGCAACAGCATTCCGCAGACCCATTCCTGATCCACAAACTCGCGCTTGCTCAGCCTGGTGCCGCCTCGGTAGCGGCGGCGCATCTTCACTCGCATACGCTATCCCTGCCGGGTGCGTCGTCGCGGGCGAGATCTGGCACCTGATGCATCACAGCGCGGATGTGGTCGCCGGCGTTGTGGTCCCAGTCTCCGTACAGGTCGCCGATGCGCGCACAGCGGCCGGCCACGTGGTCAGCGAAGTCGCGCAGGGTGGGGCGCATCGGCTCTTCGGGGCCGAGCTCACCTGTCTGACGAGCCATAGCGACGAGCTCGTCTTCAATCGTTTCGCCAGGCGCCATCTTCGTGTCTCCATCCCGGGGGCACCTCGGCGCCGGGCGCCATCCACGCTGGCGTGTTGACGCCGAGGATGTACTGGGTGCGCTTGCCACCAAACATGCGCTTGACGACTTCGGCGGGCTCCTCCGTTGAGTGCTTTTCATACTGCTCGTATGCGTCTTCGATGTGGTCGTCGAAGGCCGCGCGTGGCTCGATCTCGAGCACTGCGTAAACGAACTTTTCGACCCACTCTTGGCGGGCTGTCTTCATCTTGCTCATGGCAATCTCCTAGACGGTTGAAGATCGCGCGCCTTCGCGCGCACCAGTGCATCGAAACCCGCCAGGCGGATCGGCCTGCTGATCCTGTTAACTACTGGTTAAATATACAGTGATTGCGGTAGACTGCAAGCATGGAAAACATGCCGGCGAACCTCTGGATTGCCGCCTGCGCGCACCGGTTGCAGCAGCAGTGGCACACCGTCGACCCTCTGGATTTGGAGGATGTGGCGCACGACTTGTGGCGCGACGAGCGCCTGCGAGCGATGCCGCCCGACGAGGCGGCCGTCGACTGGCTCAAGCCGATCAACGAGGTGGGGTAACTGCCGAGGCCGCCGGCGCGGCCGCGCGAGAGGATGAGCGCATGTGCACCCGCTACATTTCCCCCGAGGATCGCGAGATCGAGGTGTTCTGGTCCATCGACCGGAAGACGAACGACCGCGAGAACTGGGAGGGTCTTCTGACCGTGTTCCCGCTGTCGCTCGCTAGATTCATCCGGCGGGCCGACGATGTGGACTACGCGCGTGAACTTGTTGTCGGGCAGTGGGGAATGATCCCGCCCTGGTCGACCAGCCATATTCCGCAGCGCAAGCCGAAGAAGGGCGAAGAAAAGGGCGCCAGGCTCAGCACGGTCAATGCGCGCACCGAGGGCATGGAGAAGTCACCGACCTACAAGAACGCCTGGGC
>Ga0157369_10000537_pt1 | contig 50143 bp, 39 predicted proteins | sample C25metaG_FD_113461 | JGI IMG/M metagenome (GOLD analysis project Ga0157369, IMG submission 113461) | Corn rhizosphere microbial communities from Kellogg Biological Station, Michigan, USA - C2-5 metaG | ecosystem: Host-associated > Plants > Roots > Rhizosphere > Soil | place: USA: Michigan... | reverse complement strand
TTCGCTGAATGTACATGGACGTACATCCAGCGAACCCCGTAGCGCGCTCGCGCACTCGCAGGGCAGGATGCCCGGAGAGCGCATCACCGGGGGTGTGTTTCTTTGGTTACCTTTCTTTGCACATGCAAAGAAAGTAACCCGCTCGCCCAAAGGGCGAGTGGAAGCTTTGCTCGTCAAGGAGGACCAAGAAGAAGAATGAACATGGATTCCAACCTTCGCAGAAATGACAAGCAAGAAGGAAGGCGCGCGAGGCCAGACGCATCCCCACTCCCCCTGGAAACGGAGGGCTGAAGCGCGTGCAACTGCCGCGACTCTAGATAGCGTCGGAATGACGAACAATACAACACCAAGGAAAATCAAAATCAAAGGAGGGTGGAGAGTGAATGGCCCGTCATCTCCGCGGGCTGCGGCAGGCCCATCAGGGCCAGGACGGTGGGCGCGAGATCGCGCAGCGCGCCGTGCTCCAGCGTCGCCTTGCGGCCGACGTAGACCAGCGGCACGGGGCCGACCGTGTGCTGGGTGTGCGGCTGGCCATCGTCGGCAGTCATCTGTTCGAAGTTGCCATGATCGGCGGTGATCAGCATTTCGCCACCGGCCGCGACGATCGCGGCGCGCAACCGGCCGAGCGCTTCGTCGACCGCTTCGGCGGCCTTGATCGCGGCGTCGAGCTTGCCGGTGTGGCCGACCATGTCGGCGTTGGCGATGTTGCAGACGATGAAATCGAATTGTCCGCTGCCGATCGCAGCGACCAGCTTGTCGGTGACTTCCGGACAGCTCATCTCCGGCTTCAGATCGTAAGTGGCAACCTTCGCGCTCGGCACCAGGATGCGCTCCTCCCCGGCATACGGGGTCTCGCGGCCGCCCGAGAAGAAGAAGGTCACGTGCGCGTACTTTTCCGTTTCGGCGATGCGCAACTGGTGCAGGCCGAGCGATGCGAGATACTCGCCGAGCGAGTTGCGCAGCGATTGCGGCGGAAACGCCACCGCCGTAACCGGCAGGTCGGCGCTGTATTCGGTCAAGGTGACGAATGCCGACAACGCGATCCTGCGTTCGCGCGCGAATCCGTCGAAATCCGGATCGACGAACGCCTGCGTCAGCTGGCGCGCGCGGTCGGCGCGGAAATTCATGTAGACGACTGCATCGCCGTCGTTGAACCGTGCGCCGGGACCGATCACGGTCGGCTTGACGAATTCGTCGTTTTCTCCGCGCGCATAGGCCGCTTCGAGCGCCGCCATGGCGTTCTCCGCGTGAAAGCCGGAACGCGCGTCGGTGATCGCATCGTAGGCGAGCCGGACGCGCTCCCAGCGCTTGTCCCGATCCATCGCGTAGTAGCGGCCGCTGACCGTCGCGATGACGGTATTGCCGAGGCGTGCGCACACGGCGTCGAGTTTCTGCAGCGAAGTGCGCGCGCTCTGCGGCGGCGTGTCGCGGCCGTCGAGAAACGCATGCACGGCGACGCGTTTCACGCCCTGCCGTGCGGCCAGCTCGAGCATGGCGAAGATCTGCTGCTCGTGGCTGTGCACGCCGCCCGGGCTGAGCAGGCCGAACACGTGCAGCGTGGCGCCCGGCGCCCTGGCTGCGGCGCAGGCCTGCAGCAACGCCGCATTGTGGGCAAAGCTGCCGTCCGCGATCGCCGCGTCGATCCGCGTCAGGTCCTGGTACACGATGCGTCCGGCGCCGATGTTCATGTGGCCGACCTCGGAGTTGCCCATCTGGCCGTCCGGCAGGCCGACATGCAGGCCGTGCGTCTCGACCAGCGTGTGCGGGTAGTCGGCCAGCAGCCGGTTCCAGTTCGGCAGGCGCGCGAGAGCCAGCGTGTTGCTGGCCTTCTCCTCGCGGTAACCCCAGCCATCCAGGATCAGCAGCAGCACGGGTTTGGGTCGGGACACGGCGGTTACTCGAAGGAAGTCGGTGAATGGTAACGGAATTCAGGGTCGGACTTGCTGGCGACTCGTGCCGCGTTGCCGCGACGTACCGCCTGACGGATGTGACCGCGCTTCGGGCACCTTTCGAACGGCGCTCCGGCGGCAACTAAACCTTTTCCGGCAATCCGCGCATCATAAGCGTCGACTACCCGATGACGGAGAATGCCCGATGAAGCGTTTCGCCACCTGCCTGCTGCTCGCGCTGGGCCTTGCCGGCATCGCCGCGGCCGGCAACGACGATCTGGATATCGACAAGGTCAACGGCAGCATCCACGTGCCCGACAACGCGACCGCCGGCAAGCTCAGCACCGTGAACGGCGGCATCCGCATCGGCGCCAACTCGCACGCCAGGAGCGCCGAGACGGTGAATGGCGGCATCGACCTGGACAATGGCGCGACGGTCGATTCGCTCGAGACGGTCAACGGCGGCATCCGCATCGGCGAGCACAACAAGATCGCGCACGACGTCGAGGCGGTGAACGGTTCGATCACGCTGCGCACCGGCGCGGATGTCGGCGGCAAGCTCAGCAACGTCAACGGTTCGATCAAGCTCGAAGAGGCGCACGTCGGCGGCGGCATCGAAACCTCCAGCGGCGACGTGACGATCGGCGCGAATTCGCGCGTCGAGGGCGGCTTGCTGGTCAACGAGGACCACAGCTGGTTCCATGTCGGCTCGCACAAGCCGCACATCACGATCGGGCCGCATGCCACGGTACAGGGCACGCTGCAGTTCAAGCGCGAGGTCGAGCTGTATGTCAGCGACAGCGCGACGGTCGGCAAGATCGAAGGCGCCACGGCGCAGAAGTTCAGCGGCGATCACCCGTAGTGCACCTCCCCGACGTTCAAGCTCGAGCTCACCGCAGATCCGCGGCCTGCGCCGCGGTACCGCTCCCGGTGGAAGGCTGAAGGACCCTTCGCGCCGCGCGTAGCTTGCGCCGGCAAGCCGCACCCTGCCCCGGACTCCAAGTGCCGGGACTCTTCGCCTGCGGCGCTCCGCGCCTGTGTCCGGACGGACAGGCGAACGCGACCGGCACCCGCGGTGCGGCTTTTGCGCCCGGCACCCACCCTGCCTACAATCCGGTTCCATGTCCCGGCCGGAGTTCGTGATGCGTCAGTGCGCCCTGGTGTTCGTTGCGCTGCTGCTGGGCGCCTGCAATCAATCGACTCCGCCGGCGTCGAACCCGCCGCCGACGGCACCCGCGCCGGCAGCCGTCGCGCCGCCGACAACGCCGACGCCCGACGGCCATTTGTCGCCCGCGATCACGGCGGCGGATTTCGCCGCGCACGTGCAGCGCCTCGCTTCCGACGAGTTCGAGGGCCGCAAGCCCGGCACGATCGGCGAGCGCGTGACGACGACCTACCTCGTCGACCAGTTCCAGCGCATGGGCCTGAAACCCGGCTACCGCGGCGCGTGGCTGCAGACCGTGCCGACGGTCGAGACGACCCTGCTCGACGCGGACAAGGTCGCGCTCGATGTGGCCGAAGGCGGCAATGTGGAAAAATTCGCCTTTCGCAGCGAAACCATCGTCAACGCGCCGCAAGGCAAGCCCGACGTCGAGCTGAAGGACAGCGACATGATCTTCGCAGGGTATGGCGTGGTCGCGCCGGCCTATCAGTGGGACGACTACGCCGGCCTCGACGTGAAGGGCAAGACCGTGGTCGTGCTGATCAACGATCCGGGCTGGGGCAACCACGACGCGAGCCTGTTCAAGGGCGAAGCGATGACCTATTACGGCCGCTGGACGTACAAGTTCGAGGAGGCCGCGCGCCACGGCGCCGCGGCGTGCCTGATCGTGCATGACACCGCGGCGGCGGCGTACCCGTGGGAGGTCGTCATCAACAGCTGGAGCGGTCCGCAGTTCTACCTGCCCGCGCACGAGGATGCCGAACCGCGGCTGCCGGTCGCCGGCTGGCTCACGACCGAAGCCGCGCGCCGGCTGTTCGCGAAGGCCGGCGCCGATTTCGACGCACTGAAGAAATCGGCCGACCTGCGCGGATTCAAGCCGACGGCGCTGGCTGCGAAACTGTCCGTGCACCTGCAAAGCCAGATCCGCAGCATCAGTTCCGACAATGTCGTGGCAATGCTGCCCGGCAGCGAGCGTGCCGGCGAAGCTGTCGTCTATTCGGCGCACTGGGACCACTTCGGCAAGGATGCGACGCTCAAGGGCGACCCGATCTACCACGGCGCGGTCGACAACGGCACCGGCATCGCGGCGCTGCTCGAGATCGCCGATGCATTCGCGCACCAGCAGGCGGCACCGCAACGTTCGATCCTGTTCCTCGTGCCGACGCTGGAAGAGGCGGGGCTGCTCGGCTCGCGCTACTACACGCTGCACCCGTCGCTGCCGCTGGCCAAGACGGCCGCCGACATCAATATGGACATCCTGCTGCCGATCGGCCGCACGCGCGACATGCAGATCATCGGCTTCGGCCAGTCGCAAATGGACGATTACCTCAAGGACGCACTCGCGCCGCAGCAGCGCACGATCACGAGCGACACCGAGCCGGAAAAGGGCTACTTCTACCGGTCCGACCAGTTCAACTTCGCCCAGCACGGCGTGCCGGTGCTGTATGCGCGCGGCGGTTTCGACAAGTTCGACGGCGGCAAGGACGCCGGCCGCGCCGCCTACGACGACTACACGCGCAACCATTACCACAAGCCGGCCGACCGCTTCGATCCGGGCTGGGACTACGCCGGCGTCATCGAGGACACACAGGCGCTGTACGCCGTCGGCAAGCGCCTTGCCGACGAGGCGACCTGGCCGCAGTGGGCGCAGGACAGCGAATTTCGCGCGGCGCGCGAGGCGGCCGCGCCTTCGACAGCGAAATAGCCGTCCGTCAGGCTGGCGGCCTTCGTTGTGCCACGGCCGCCGCCGGCGTAACCTGAGCCGGCGCCGCGGACCCGCATCCGCCAATAACGGCGCAGGCGATCGGCACCTGCCCGCGCGTCACGGTGCCGCCTTTGGCGAAAGCGCATCGAGGGAGTGCAGCCATGGCAACCTACATCGCATTGCTCAAGTTCACCGATCAGGGGATCCGCAGCGTCAAGGATTCGCCGAAACGCTTCGGCTCGGCCACGAAGATCGCCAGGTCGTTCGGCGTGACCATCAAGCAGGGATTCTGGACGATGGGCCAGGTCGATATGGTGATCATTGCCGACGGTACCGAGGAGGCGATTGCCTCGTGGATGTTCAAGGTCGGTTCGCTCGGCAACGTCACGTCCAATACGTTGCGTGCGTTCACGCCGGACGAGATGAAGAAGATCGTCGCGAAGATTTCGTAGGCGCGGCAACCGCGCCGGTGCGGCGTGCCTCCGCGCGGCGCGCGCCCTTGCGCCGCGTTTCAGCTTTCTCGCTGCGACTGGACTGCGGCGGACCGCGGCTGGTCGACCGGCGCGCCCTTCGGCAGCAACGCGAGCAATTTGTCGATCGCCACCGGCTTGAGCAGGTGGTGGTCGAATCCCGCCTCGGTGATGCGGAGACGGTCCTCCGATTGCCCCCAGCCAGTCAGGGCGACAAGAACGACCGAGGCGAGCCCCGCCTGGCTGCGCAGGCGGCGGGCGAGCTCGCATCCATCCATGCCCGGCATGCCGATGTCCAGGATGCAGACGGCCGGATGTATGGACGCGGCAATGGCCAGGGCTTCCTCGCCGTCGTAGGCGACCGAGGTTTCGGCACCGATCGCCCCGAGCAGCGCCGCCAGGCTGTCGGCGGCCTCGCGGTTGTCATCGACGATCAGGATACGGCCGGACACACGGCCATACTCCGCCGGCAAAGCGCCATCGACAACGACCGATCTGGCGGCAGCCAGCAGCGGCAGCGTGACGACGAGTTCGCTGCCCGCGCCCGCCCCGGCACTGTATGCACGGACCGTCCCGCCGTGCAGTTCCACCAGGCTCTTGACCAGAGTCAGGCCGATTCCCAGTCCGCCCTGCGCGGCGCTCGACGTGTCGGTGACCTGGACGAACATTTCGAATATCGAGGCCAGCATGTCGCGCGGAATGCCCATTCCGTTGTCGCGCACGCAAACGCGCGCGGCGCCGTCATGGTGTTCGACCGTCACGGCGACGCGGCCGCCGGACGGAGTATACTTTGCCGCATTGTTGAGCAGGTTGGAAAACACCTGGGTCAGCCGCACCCGGTCGCCGCGCACCTTCAGTGATTCATCCGGCAACATCAGTTCGAGCTCGTGGCGCGCGCCATTCAGAAGCGGCCGGCTCAGCTCCACGGCATCGGCGACCACCTGCTCCAGCGCGAGCACTTCGGGCTTGAGCTCGATCTTGCCGCGCGTGATGCGCGAAACCTCCATCAGGTCGTCGATCAGGCGGCCCATGTGCTGGACCTGCCGCTGCATCATCACGTAGTGCGGCTGGGCCGCCTCCGAGCTGAGCTTCCTGATCTGTAGCAGGGCGAGCGCGGTGCTCAGCGGCGCGAGCGGATTGCGCAACTCGTGCGCGAGCGTCGCCAGGAACTCGGTCTTGCGTTGATCGGCGAGGCGCAAGCCCTGCATGACGCTGCGCAGCTCGTATTGGCGCTTGCGCGCACGCAAGGCGGTGCGCACCGAACTGATCAGGGAGAAAACGCGGATCGGCCGTTCGATGACGGTGAAGTTCGCCGCCATCTCCATCGCATCGACGATGGCGATCGAGTCCGCGCCGGTGCGCGCGAGGATCAGCACCGGAAGGTCCGACCAGGGCGGCTGCTTCTGCAGTATTGCAAGCACGGCGGAAAACGCGGCGTCGCCGAGGACTTCCTCGGCGATCAGCAGCACGCCCGCACCGTGCTCGATTTCGCGGGCCAGTTCCTCGACCGACTTGCACGCATGCGCCTGCATGCCGGCGCGCTCGAGCACTGTCTTGGTCAACGCTGCGTCTTTGCCGGTCGCCGTCCTCAGCAGCACGCGCTGCTCTTTCGAGCCGGGCAGTCCCTCGTTCACGGTGGTTTGCGGCCCGGATCGTCGATAACAGTCGGAACGCCGGTGAGGATCCCGCGAAACTGGCGCAACGGCGGTCCGACATGGATTCCGGTTTCGCTCAACGTGAAGTCGCGAATGCTGCGCTCATGCGCGCCGCCGCGTTTTTTCATCACCGAGATCGCCTGCCGCACCATGCCGTCGGCCTCGAAGTAGCGCAACAGCACGACCGCGTCGGCCAGATAGCTGGCATCCACGGGCGCCTGCATCTGCATGCCGATCAAGCCGTGGTGGGCGCCGATCAGCAGCGTTGCCACGCCTGCCTGCCCGAGGAACGTCAGCAACTCGTGCAATTGCACGATCAGGAACTGCTCGTTCGGCATCGCGTTGAGATAGCCGTTGAGGCTGTCGATGATCACGACCGTGGCCTTCTTCTGCAGCACGGCGTGGCGGACTTCGTGGACGAGTTCGCCGGGCGACAGTTCCGCCGGATCGACTTGCCGCAACAGGATGTGTCCGGAATCGAGGTGCGCCTGCAGGTTCATGCCCATACCCGCGCAGCGGGTACGCAACGTATTGATGCTCTCGTCGAAGATGAACGCTGCGGCGCACTCGCCGCGCTTGGCCGCGGCAATCGCGAACTGCATCGCCGCCGACGACTTGCCGGTGCCCGGCGCGCCGACGAACAGCGTGCTGGTACCACGCTCGATTCCTCCGCCCAGCAGTGCATCCAGTGCCGCGATGCCGCTCGGCAGTTTCGACTGCACCACGTCGCCGGCATGCTCCGCCGCGACCAGGCGCGGGAACACCAGCAAACCGCCGCGGATGATCTTGTAGTCGTGGAACCCGCCGCGAAAGTCCCGGCCGCGATATTTTACGACGACCAGTCGCCTTCGCGCGGCACCATAATCGGAATTGAGCTGCTCGAGGCGTATCACCGCATGCGCGATGCTCTGCACCTGCAGATCGTGGTTCGTGGCCGTCCGGTCGTCGAGCAGCAGCACCGTGCATGCGCGGCCGGCGAAAAACTGCTTCAGCGCCAGGATCTGTCGGCGATAACGCAGCGCATTGCCCGAGAGCAGCTGCAATTCCGAAAGCGAGTCGAACACGACGCGCGAGGGTTTCAGCGCATCGACATGGATCAGGATCTTCTGCGTGGTTTCACTCAGCTCCACCTCCGACGGATGGAACATCGTGTACTGCTCCTCCGGGTGCAGGGTCTCCTGCGACGGCAGCAGTTCCCGAATGTGGATGCCATCGAGATTCCAGCCGTGCGAGCTGGCCACGCCCTTCATCTCGCTTTCTGTTTCCGAAAGCGTGACGTACAGGACCGATTCGCCCTTGGCCGCGCCATCGAGCAGGAATTGCATCGCGATGGTGGTCTTGCCGGTGCCGGGCGTGCCCTCGACCAGGTACAGCCGCCCGGCGGTCAAGCCGCCGCCGAGAACGTCGTCCAGGCCGGCAACGCCACTGCTCACCAATTGGCTGCCGGTGCGAAGTTTCAACTTGTCGGTTGTTGACATTAGTTGCCTCCGTGGCCGCCAATGCACGCGTCCGTCCCCTCGCACGCCAGTGGGCGGCGGGGAACGGGTTGTAGACCCTGTGCTCGGCAATATCGCACAATTACGCGAGGTCAATCTAACCAATACTGAACGCCGTGCCCCTGATCGTTCTGGTCTCCATCGCGCTGCAGATCGCCTGTGCCATCCACGTGGTGCGCAGCGGCCGCCAGCTGTACTGGATCTGGATCCTGTTCATCGGCTCGTACCTGGCCGTGATCGTCTACGTGCTGGTCGCCGTGATCCCCGACCTGCGCAACGATCCGCGCAGCCGCCAGGCGGCGACGCGCGTGCTGCACACGATCGATCCGGAGCGCCGGCGCCGCACGATCCAGCAGCGCCTCGAGATCGCCGATACGGTCGACAATCGGCGCGCACTGGCCGAGGAGAGCATGCGCCTGGGCGATTACGCCAATGCGGCCGAACTGTATCGCTCGGTGCTCAAGGGCATGTACGCGACCGATGCCGGCTTCCTGGTCGGCCTGGCGCAGGCGCAAGCCAACAGCAACGATTTCGAAGGCGCGCGCGCGACGCTCGACACGCTGTTTTCGAGCAATCCGAATTTCCGCTCGGCCGACGCCGAACTGCTGCGTGCACGCGTGCTCGAGTCGCAGGGCCACCAGGACGCGGCGCTCGAGCAGTACCGCACTCTGGCCACCAGCTATCCGGGCGAGGAGGCGCGCTACCGTTACGGCACGCTGCTGAAGCAGCGCGGGCGCTTCGGCGAAGCGCGCACGGTGTTTCGCGACATGCTCGTGCGCTCGAAGAACGCACCGCGCTACTACAAGAAGAAAGAGAAGGAATGGATCGATTCGGCGCAACGTGAGCTGGCAAGTCTCGGCCCGGGCTGACAGGCAAGCCGAAGCGCGCTCGTCTTCCCTTCCCCGTTGGCGGGGGGTTCTCGTCGCTCCAAACGTTAGCTGGTGAGTCTCGGCCCGGACTGACAAGCAACGCCGAAGCTCGCTCATCTTCCCTTCCCCCGCTTGGGGGGAAGGTGGCGCCAGCCGGAAGGGGGTGACTGGCAAGCGGCACGCTTGCCGCTGCGAAAGCCCTCGTGATCACCACGGCGTGCTCCGATTTGCCCCCATCCGCCTTCGGCACCTTCCCCCGCAAGCGGGGGAAGGGATCCAAATTTTCCCGTCGCTCCAAACATTGGCTGACAAGTCTCGGCCAGCCTGACGGGCAACGCCGAAGCTTGCTCATCTTCCCTTCCCCCGCTTGCGGGAGAAGGGAAAGGCGACCGTGGTTGCGTCAGATGCGGCTGTGCTCCAGCGGTCGCTGGCGATGCATCAGCGCCCACTCCACGTGCTCGGCCAGCGACGCCTCGCCGAGCAGGCGCAGGATTTCGCGCTGTTCGTCGGCGTCGGCCGTGCGATCGAGCGCGGCGCGCGCCTGCGTGAACAATCGATGCATGAAGCGGTATTGCTTGATCAGTTCCTTGTCGGCCTTCTTGTACGCGTAGGCCTCGCGCACGGCGGCGACGATCGAGAACACGGCCATCACGACGACAAGCCAGTTCTTCGCATCCGGCGACAAGCGGCTTGCCATCACCGCCAGCACGACGCTGATGCCGATACCAACGCAGAGGCTGGCGACGCCGAGCGACTCGGTGAAGCGGTGCGTGCGCGCGCGCTGCGTGCCCTTGCGTCCGTAGTAGTCGAGCTGACCGCCATGACCGACCTCGCCGACCCATTCGCGCACGACCCTGGGCAGGTCTTCGGGTTCGGCCGTCGACGTGTCGAGCGCGCTGTCGAGCGCCGCGCCGCGCATGACGTTGCGGATCCAGCCGAGCTCGACATCCTGCTTCTGCAGGAAGTTGTCGCGAGCGAACTCGGCATCGCCGGTCATCGACAAGCCGGCGCGCCGCCAGTACGACTGCACGCGCAAGCCCTCGGCCAGCGCGCGATAGTCGAGGTACTTGCGATGCCACGAACGTCGGTTGGCGATGATCACGACCAGGCCGCCGACCGCGAACAGCAGCAGGAACACCGACAGCATGTAGTCCTGCTCGGGCAGGTTGTCATAGACCGTGAACGCGATGCCCATCAGCGCCGCCAGCGTGTAGAGCGTGCGCATCGCGAGCAGCACACGCTTCTGGAAATGGATCGCGAGCCAGTCGGCGGCGTGGAACAGCGCGCCGAAGGCGGACGCAAGCGGCGGCTGCAGGCGTTCGGCGCCCGCAATGTCACGCGCGTAGGTCGCACAATCGGCGTTGAATTCGCCGGTGTGCACGAACATCGTGTGGAAATCGAGTGGCATGGGTTCGTCGCCCGGCACGACATCCTCGCCATCGCGCCAGAACGATTGCAAAGGCTCAAGCGGCGGTGCCGGTGCGCCTTCGGGCTCGTCGCGTGAACAGACGATGTGATAGACGAGCCGCTCGCTTTCGCTGCCGATCAAGGCGCTGCGCAAGGCCCCGCGACGGCGTTCCTCTTCCGCCGGGCGCACGCCGGTCAGATGATAGCGCACGACCTGCGCCGTGCCGCCGACGCGCTCGGACAACTTGCCGTCCCAGATCGCCAGCAGGATGTGGCAATGCTGCGAAATGTATACGCCGGCCTGTGCGTAGTGCAGGTCGCGCTCGCGGCCGGCCGGTACGTCGTCACGGCGCCCGCGCGCATTGCCGGCGACGACCGGCACGTCGATGATCTCCGCCGCATCACACAGCGCGTGGTAACGCGCGCGCGCCGCGACATCGTCGAAGTCGCGCTCGTAGTCCGAACGCGCCATCGGCAGCGGCGCGATCAGGCGCGCTTTTATCGCGAGCGCGTCCTCGGCCACCCACTGGTCGCCGCCCTCGGCCAACGACGACAGCACGACCAGCGGCAGGCGCGGATAGTCGCGCCGCAGCCGCGCAAAAAAATCCCGCACGCGCTGCCGGATCGCCTCGGCCTCGCGTGCGGGGATGTTGCGGTGGCTGGTGACGCCGATGACGAGCGGCACTGCGGTGCGGTGGTCGATGATCTGCGCCGGTTTCGGCATGACTAGTGGAATCGTTGACGAACACCAAGCATCCTACGCGAATTTCAGGGCGCTCCGCGCCGCCAGGGAGTGGGCGCCGCAAGAGCGCCCGCTCCGTTTCGACACATGGGTGGCCGGAACCGGCGTCACGACAAGACCGTTGCCACTTGTCTGATGCCGTCGCTTCGTCCTTGATCGTCGGGTTGGCGGATTGTGCGTTCCCCTCTTTGCCTCCTTGTCGAGGATTCAGTTATTGACGATCGTCGGGTCGCGGGTCACGGCTCTGGGGTTTGGAATCGTCGCGATCGTTGAATACTGCTGGCCGTTGATGGTCGCCCACAACTGGTATGTCCAGGTTCCCGACGCTCCCTGGATATTCGTGTTGAGATCCGTCATGGTCATGTTGCCCTGCGAATCGGGTACCGCTGGGCCAAATATGCCATCCGGTGGCCGGGTGCCCTTCCATGCGAAGCCGGGGTTCGCTGCCGTCATCGAGTTGAAGACTCCACCATGCGCGTTGCCGTTCAGCCTCCACGTGATCGTCGATGAACCCGCCGTCTTCGGCACATGATTGGCGTTGCCGCTCTGGTCAACATCGAGGCTGCCGTCTTTGATCGTTACATTCAGATTGATGGCCGTCATGATCTGCTCCTGTGATGAACACAAAGTCGAATTGCCTTACTCCTCGTTGCACTTGTTTGCCTCAAACAAAACCGCCTGCCAAACAACTGCGCGATGCTTCATTGTGATGCCCCGTCGTTCAGCAGGGTGGCCGGAATCACGAGTGAACCGGATTCAGTTTTGCGCCGCACCTCGGGTCCCGCCCTCCAGAGCCACTGAGCGCAAGCGCTGCTCGAACGGCTCGTTTGGCGGGTATTCGATCTGTGCAAGCCGCAGCTCCTCGACCAAAGCAGGGTCGCGATAGCCGCTGCTGCGCAGCTCGTCGATCACGGCCCGCGCCTCGTCCTTCCGGCCGAGCGAGATCAGAGCGCTCGCCTGGAGTGCGCGCAGGCGTGGATCACCGCTTCCACTCTTCACGGCGGCGATGGCTTGGAGGCAAGCTTCCCGCAGCCGTTGCGCATCCGGTCCGCCGCTCACTGCCGCAAGCAGCAGCCGCGCGTTGACGGTAGCCAGTAGCCTCGAACGATCGTCCGGATTCTTATCCAGCAACGGATTTAGCACGTCCAGGGCCGTGTGTACCCGCTCAATTGCTTCGTCGCGCCGGCCGTTCGCCAGCGATTGCGCAGCTTGTTCTGTCAGCACCTCGGCAAACTCGCGCTGCCATGACGTATTTGCCGGATCCTGCTTGGTCAAGACGCCGAATGTCTCAAGTGACTGGCCTGTCAGTTTGGCCGCATCAGTGAGATCTCGTGCAAGGCGCAACAGGCGGCTCAACTGCATCTGGTACAGCGCCCAGCTCTCTTGTACCGACGTGTTCGACGCGTCCTGTTGTTTCAACTGATTCGCAATGTCGACCGCTTCGCGGAGATGACGAATGGCTGCATCGGTCTCTCCGACAAGCGCCAGCGTTCTGCCGAGTATCGCGCGCACCCTGCACAGGTTCTCGCGCTGGTCGTTATTGCGCGGATCGCGCTCGCTCAGTTCCGTTTCGATCCTATCGTCGGCAGCATATTCTGCAATCGATTTCAGCAGGTCGCCACGCATCAACGCGATCTTGCCGAGATCGTTGTGTGCCCTGCCACGGTTTACCGCCCATTGAAGGTTATCCGGGTTCGTGACCACCAGCTTCTCAGCCAGAGCCAAGGCCTCCTCGTACGTCGCAAAGGCCTCATCGAGCTGTCCACGAGACTCCAGAATGTGACCGAGATTGTTCTCCAAGACCTGCATCTCGGATACGAATTCCGGCCCGGCCGCAGCAGTTTTCTCGACCCGTGCGAGGATGGATTTTGCGGACCGGAAATCACGTTCCGCCGCATCGAGATCGCCCTGATGCCAATGCGTCGTGCCGATAAACGCGATCGTCTGTACTTGGGCAAGTTGCAGAGGAACGTCTTGCGGCGCAGCGGCTGCACGCACCGATATCAGTTTCAGCGACGCTTCGTAAGATTCCAGCGCCGCAGGCAAATGGCCCTGGTCGAGACGCACGCTGCCGATCTTCTCGAGCGCCTTTGCGCGCTGAACCAGCGACTCATCCGTGACGTCGGAACTCGGCAGCGAGACGAAGTACGCCATCGCCTTGTCGTCGACGCCTTCCATTATGTCGATCCGGTTGACATCAGCCAGCTTGTCGTTGAGATCGCCGAGCATGAAGTTGACGAGATCCTCGGCCTGCTTCTGCCGCCGTTCGGCATCGTGCCGCGCGATGACCGCGGAAATCGCCAGTGCCGTCGTGATCGCCATGATGACGAGCGCCGCCGCGGTGACGATCGCCATGCGCCGGTTGCGGCGCTGCTGCTCGCGCTGCTTCAGCGTGTCGAAGCCGACATCGAGCATGCCGGCAATGAGTTTCAGCTTCGCGTTGGCCTTGCCGTCCTTGCCTTCGCGCGCGTCGGCGGCGATCGGTTCGGTGCGCTCAGCCGTTGGCTGGCCATCGGCGCCGATCTGGAAACGCAGCGCCGGCGTGAAACATTCTTCCGCTTCTCTTCCGGCGAGATCGCTCGCGTTCGGCTCGCCGCTGACGACGAGGCAGAAGATGCGTTCGGCGTGTCCAAGGCGCTTGTACGCGAGCACTTCCTCGTTGACCCAGCGCGATTTCGCCGAATTCGGCGAACAGATCACGATCAGGTTTTTCGATTGCGCAAGTGCGGCGTTGACGGTGCGACCAAGATCGGTAGCGCTGGCCAGTTCATCGCGGTCACGGAAGATCGGCAGCAGGCGCGGCGGAATGACGCCGGCGACGGTGGTCTGGCCGACCAGCCGCTTCGGCACGCGCCAGGTTTCCAGCGTCTTGTGCAGCCACTGCGCCCAGATTTCGTCCTGGTGGCTGTAGCTGATGAAGGCGAAATAACGCTGGGCGTCGGCGGGCGAGTTCATCGCGCGCCTCTGCAGCTTCTCGCGCTATCGTCCGGGTTCGGACCTGCGCACGTCATTCAAAGCCCCCTGCCTGACGGTCTTGAGACATCGGCCGGCTGGCGAGTATCGGTCAAAACGAAACGCAAGTCACGAATGTGAAGAATGCGCTGTCGCGCCGCAGCAAATTGCGCGGCTGGCGGCACAACATGTGCGATCGGGTTGTCGCGGTACGGAGTTGCAGCGGCGTCGCGGCCTTGGCGGCGGGGACGGACGCGCCGCGCGACCTCTCCCCATCCCGGACCCCCGATCGCGCTGGGCGGGAGCCGCACAGCGGATCCTGCCTTCCAATCGAGGTCGCGAGCGGCGGGATGCGCCGCTGATGCGGCTACTCGCGCCCTGCAAACAGACAGACATCGAAAATCACGGCCGCGCCGGACGCGACCAGCGCGGCGGATCCCGCCTCTTGACGAGGTCGCGAACGGCGGGATGCGCCGATACGGCTACTCCCGCCCTGCAACCACCATGAAATCAGCGCGTGGCCGCGCTGTCGTAGAACTTCGCCAGATCGGCCTTGAACTGCTTCGCCGCCTCGAGGTTGAGGTACACCATGTGGCCCGACGGGTAGTACGTGAACGTCAGGTTGCTGCGCAGCTTCGGGTCGATGTCCATGTGCGCGAGGTCGTATTCGGTCGCGAAGAACGGCGTGGCCAGATCGAACCAGCCGTTGGCCGACATGACCTTCAGGTGCGGATTCGTGCGCATCGCTTCGCTCAGGTCCGCGATCATGATCGGCAGCGGCACCGGGCGCGTCTGGCCGCGCAGCGCGTGCTTCCAGTCCCATTCGCGGATCGCCGAGCCGGCCGACGTCGCGTAGGCGACGTCACTGGTGTAGTTCAGCTCGCGCACGATGTAGTCGTTGAACGCGGCAGTGAACGCACCGCGAATCGCCGTGTCGGCCGGGTCGGTTTCCGGCGTTTCTCCGGCCGCATCCATGTCGATGCCTTCGAAGCGGCCGTCGTAGCGGCCGAGCGTGCGCCGTTCGTCGCGCAGCAGTTCCTTGCGGAAGCGCGGCTGGCTGACGCGCAGGTTCGCTTCCTTCAGATACGCCGCGCTCAGGCCGGTGTATTTCGACATGCGCTCGGCGATTGCGTCGCGCTCGGCGGTGGTCAGGTCCTGGCCCTTGTTCAACGCAACCGCATAGTCGCCGCGCGCGAAATTCCGCACCTCGGTCAGGTACGGTTCGAGCGTGGCCGGCCGGTTCGCGATCTTGTTGTGATACCAGGCGATCGCGGCGTACGACGGCAGCAGGTTGACGTAATCGTTGTCGAGCCCCGGCATGCGCGATGCGTAATTCAGGATCGACGACAGCAGCACGACGCCGTTCAGCGCGATGCCGTGTTCCTCCAGATATTTCGACAGGCCCGCCGAACGCGGCGTGCCGTACGATTCGCCGAACAGGAATTTCGGCGAATTCCAGCGCTTGTTGACCGTGATGTAGCGCGTGATGAAGCGGCCGAACGCATCGATGTCCTGGTCGGTGCCCCAGAAGCGCTTGTTCGGATTCTCGATCGTTTCCTTGTCCGGCTTGCCGTCCTTGTCTTCCTTCACCAGGCCCTTCGAATAGCCGGTGCCGACCGCGTCGACGAAGACGAGATCGGACTTGTCGAGCAGGCTGTCCGGATTGGCCTCGACGCGATACGGCGCCGGCGCGGTCGGATCGGGACTCGACGTGACGATGCGCACCGGACCGTACGAGCCCATGTGCAGCCAGATGCTGGCCGAACCGGGGCCGCCGTTGTACAGGAACGTCACCGGCCGCCGGCTCGCATCGCGCTCGCCCTCGGCGGTGTACGCGACATAGAACACGCTCGCGTCGGGTTTGCCCTTGTCGTCGCGGATCAGCAGCGTGCCGGCCGTCGCCTTGTATGCGATCGTTCGGCCGCCGAGCTGCAGGCTGTGCGACGTCACGACCGACTTCTCCGCCTCCGCCCTGGCGCGCTCCTGCGAAGCGGCTTTCGTCGATTCGGATTTCTCGTCGCGCTTGTCGGCGTCGTCGTGCTCGGCAGCAAGCAGTGTCGCGACAGGAATCATCAGGCTCAGCAGCAACGCTGCGAATGCGGCAGGCTTTCTCATAAGGGATTTCCCCGAAGTATCAGTGGAGACGACGGACGTATCGACGTCCAAAACTCGACGCGCGAGTATGCCGCGATGGAAGACATGCTGCACCGTGTCGAAAGCAATGGATTGCACCAGCGCGCGTTAAATATTGTAAGCGCAGCTCAGTGCGTGCGGGCGATCTTCGGCGCAGGTTCGCGCGAGACGTCGACCGGCAAGCGCTCGAGCGTCTGCAGGCTCGCCCAGAAGAATGGATGCGTGAATGCGCGGCTCTGACGCAGGCGCAGCTGTGCCGCGCGAAGCGCCTGGGCCGGGTCGTGTCTCGGATCGCCGGTCAACGCCTCGTAGAATGCCGGCACCCACATCGCCGACGCCGAGTCGCTGACCGGCCACGCGGCGGCCACGACATGACGCGCACCGGCGCGCACAACCGCCGCGGCAAAACTCAGGTTCGCACCGATGACATTGCCGCTGTCACCGAGCCGGCATGCGTCGAGCACGACGAGGTCCGCGCGCGCGCCCGAGTCGAGCACGTCGAGCCAGCTTAAAAATGGCGGCGTCGTATCCTGCTCGGTCGGTTCGAGCCAGATGCCGGCGTAGCCGATGCGCTGCGGCTGCGCCATGCCGTGGGCGGCAATGTGCACCCATGCGCCGGCCTCCCCAAGCGTGCTCAGCACTGATGCGCGGGTAGCTGCCGCGCTTGCATCGATGCCGATGCCGTTTTGCGCAAGAGCTGCTTCTATCTGGCGCGCCTCGGAATCCGCTCCGGCCAGACGTGGCAGCGATGGCTCACGCTCGGCTTTCTGCGCGGCGACGATGACCCGCACTGATGCAGGGGGCTGCATCGAGGTTGCGCTCTTTCCGTCCTCCAGCTGCACAACGCTGACCGCCGTCGTGTCGATCAGCGAATCGCTTCGACCAGGCCAACGAAGTACCGACCAGGCAACGCCGTCGGTCGATTGGTCAGAGAGCACGTACAGCCGTTTCGGCGGGGAACCACGCAGATTGGATAGCAGTGCATCCGACAAGCTCCGCTGTGCCGAGTCGATCTCTGCAATCGATGCGCCTGCCGAGCGCAGTTTGAAGCGCAGGGCGAGGCTTGCCGCCCTTACGTCTTCCGGCGCGGCGGCGTCGAGCACCGTCGCCGTGTCGTGCGTGATCCAGAGCAAGGCGCCGCGCGTGTTGCCATCGAGGTAGGCAGCAAAGACCGAGTCTGCGTCGAGAGATTGCTGAATGCTTGCCACAGTCAACGCTGGTGTCGTTGTCGACTCCTGTCGTTCGCGGTCGTGTGCGCTCTGCGCAAGGATAGACAACAACTGTCGCTGTGCCGCGGAGTCTGCGCCCCGACGTGCGGACGGGGTGGTCGACAACAACTCTGCGGCAACAGCACTGCTGAACGTATCGTCCTGGTTCAGCGGCCTCCAGACTTGTTCCTCCTCTGCGGATCGGGCAAGCCAGCGTGTTATTTCCACGATCTTCTGGGGCTGATTCGACGACCTGGAGAGCAGGCTGCTCATTCTCGCGCGCCGCAAAACAAGCGTCTGGTTCTCGATCGCATAGCGAAGGACCGGATTTCCTGCATGGTCAGCGATTAGACGAAGGCTATCGGTTGCCGTCGCAATAGCCTGTTGGGCTGCGAGTGAGTCGCCGTAGCCCTCAAAGACCCGAGCCTTCAGAAGTGCGACGTGAACTTGCTGGGACAGCTGCAGCGGATATGCGGAAACTCGGTCGAGGTATTCCCCGGCGCGCCGCAACTCGCCCAGATTCAAGGAAACCCGTACTGCAAGTATCAACCAGTCGGCGACATTCAGCGACTCTGTCTGGAGGTGTGCGGAAACTTCTTCGAGCAATCCATCTGGATGCCCTGACTGCAATCGCAACTCGAGTTGCAGACGCAGCGCACCGTCGCTCTCCAACGGCATCTTCAGGTTGGCGTATACCGCGCTCGCTGCGGCGGACCATAACTGGGCGGATTGGATATTCCCGCTGCGTTGCTCCAGGGAGGCAAACATGATCATCGCGCTGGCCATTCGAGCGGGTGCGTCCCTCATCGAAAGACGACTGACGGCGTCCGATAAGGCCGAATAGGCCTCATCCAGCGCATCGACCGAACGGTAGACGGTCGCCACGTCGAACAATGCGTTCGCCTCCCAGCGGGGCATATGGGCCGCCTCGAAGTAGGCAAGTGCCTGGTCTGCGAAGAGCAGGGCTCTGGCAAGTTCTCCGCGCCGAAATGCCAGCCATCCCAACAGGTAGCGCACGTGACCTTGAATATAAGGAACGTTGACTGTCGACACCTCTGCCAGCGCCTGGTTTGCCACCATTTGCGCTTTTTGGCCTTGTCCGCGATTCTCCAGAAGCAGGGCGAAGTCGTAGAGCGTATCCACAAGTTCGCCGCGCTCGCCGAGGTTTTTCAAACGACGCAAATTTGCCTCGTAACAACTCTCTGATGCGGGGTACTGGCCGAGATTGTTCAGAGCGAGACAGCGGGTATTTTCCAACCGGACGCGAAAGTAAGACTCCCAGCGGTCCGAAAAACCGGAAGTGAGCGCCAGTGCGGCGCTGTACTGGCCCGTCCTTCGTAGCTCCTCTGCCCGCGCGACGCGGGCGACCAATGCATGCTCCGCAGCGCCTCCAGCCATCCAGCTTTTCTCTGCTGTTTCAAAAGCAGGTGCTGCATCGGCATTGCGGTCGTTGACCAGATATGCCTGTGCGACCATATGGAGTGCAAGGGCCGAGTCCTTGTCATCGGGAGCAGACCGTGCGAGCGCCCGCAACGATTCAAGATATGAATCCAACTTCCCCTTTGCGAGGGGAGCGCTGAGCGAATCAGCGAGCTCGGCGGCAGTCCGTATCCATGCCAGTCGTTGGGCGCCGGGCGACGAAGGTTCGCAGTGGGTGCTGACAACTACGGCTCCAGCCGCACTGTTCGCCTGAAATCTCTCGATGTCAATTTGCCGGCCTGGCCGAGCAAAGACCCAGTATTGACCGAAGCGCAGGGGAACAGCGATTCGCAAGATCTCCGACGAGGGGTCGCCGGAGACCTTGATTTGCTGACCGCTTTCGCGAATCTCGATCCAAGCCTCGGTTGCGCCTGGAGCGATTATCCTCAGAGGCCCTTCGACAGGAAGGACGACGGTTTGCCCTGCGCCCGAACATGACGCGGCGACCCGGTCCTGGCCGTAGGCAGTAGCGCATCCGAAGAAGCACAGCGCGAGTAGCAGAAGCGTTAAGCCTATCAGCCGGGCCCGAAAACGGGTATACAACGACCGTCGATCCCCAGCTTGGCGGACGTCCCCCCCACCGCAACGCACCACCGTGTCCGGGTGAATGGTGCCCTTGCCAACACTTTTCTCCTTTGCGGACACATCCGACCACCTGTTGTAGTTCGTCAGTGTCGGGATGTGCATGCTAGGTATGCCGACCGAAAAAATCGGGACGCTCTGCGGAACAGACGAGCGCACTCCCAGAGTTGTGTTAGCTGCGGAACAACTCCACCCGGTAGTATTTTTCAAGCAGGCTCGGCTGTCGTCACCCCGGCGGATGCTCCCCGCTCCCGCTGCTAATAACTTCCAGTGTATGCACCCTCGAGGTGTCTCCCGAGCAGCCTGCTTGCGGGCCCCCTGACCATGGATGGTAGTTTGTTATTGCAGGAATTCCCAATGGCGGGTTTGCTGGGACTAGGAGATCGGGTCGTTCGCCTGCGCAAGCCATCGTGTTAGCTGGATTTTCCCAACTAGGAAACAACTCGACCCGATAGAATTTTTCAATCTTCCCTACACCTGAGCTCGATGGTTTTCCTTCTCCGTCGTCGAGAAGCATCACAAAATAGTCCCAGTGCTCACTGTTAGGCCAGGTCTTTGGCGTGCTCGCAAGCAACCAAGGCGAATCTGGCTGTGGCGTTGAAAGAGGTTGTGGTCCTCCGTCGGCTTGGAAATAGGATTGTTTGGTCATTGACAGAATGTCGAACCAAAATTTTCCTTTGGCGTCCTTGGAGATCTTAATTTCGTCTCCCACTTGCAATCCTACTTTTTGCAAATTTGGCGTGACTGTTGTGCAAGGGGGTGACCCTGCAGAGGGCGGGCTCAGCAAATCGACTGTGTGCGGGACTGGCGACGTCGGAATGATCCAGCTGTCCGGATTATGGACGGCACGAACAAATTGCGGGTCGTTTTTTGGTCCGCGCAAACAGAGCGACGCACCGAGGTCCGGAGACGATATGCATTGAAATTTTTGATTGGCTCCGCATCCGACGACTGGCTGCGCAAACGAAGGTGATCCAAACACAGCCAATGAAGTAATCAAACCTGCCGAAATTATCCTGTTCATGGTTTTCTCCATATCAATCAGGCAATGGGATCTTCTTTGCTTCAATGTTGGCACCTAACGTATATTTTAAGCTTGCCGTATGTCCGCGTTTTAGTTCGACACGTCCCGCCAAAAAACTCACAAAACCCTCCGGCGACGGCACAAGTTCTTGCTCGGTACCATTTTCCATTTTTATGACGACATGCTCGGCGCCAGGCGGCACGGCAATCTCGATCAACACGTACGGCGACTTGCTGTCGGCGTGCTCGATGCGCGGCGGCGTGCGCTCGTCGCGCACGGCGTCGTAGACGATGCGGGTCGGGCTTGCCATCTGCGCCGGCAGGTCGGGCTGCGATGTCGATCGTTGCGAAATCCAGCCGATGCCGACGCCAACGATGAGGCTTGCTGCCCACGCCGGCGTGTTTGAAAAGCGGCGCCTTGGCGAAATATTCCGTGGGGCGGTCCGAGAAAGCTGCGCTCGCGCCGTCGATTTGTCGCTCGACGCCACAGCGCCCGCGGCAGCAGCCCTGGTATCGACCGCGGCTTCAGCGCCGGCGACGCCGGTCGCGGCGACTGCTTGAGCCGCCGGGACGCGCCGGCCACTACCGGCCGCCGCGCCGCGCGAAACTTCGGCGAGGCCATCACGCAAATCACTGTCCGCTTCCAATCGATCGACCAATTCCGGTTTGTCCATCAGGTACGCCTCGAACCACGCCGCTTCTTCGGCATCGAGCTGGCGCTCCAGATAGCGCTGCAACCAGGCCGCCTCGAGCCATGGAGTCATCCGCGCGCCGGGATCAGGCAGCATCATGACCGCGCCTTTCGGATTTTCTCCACGTCCCACGCAGGATCAGGAGTCGGCTGCGCTGCGGTTGTCTCATGTCATGCATCCTGCGCGCCGGCGCGCTCGACCAGTTCGCGCAGCCTTTCGCGTGCGCGGAAGACAACGCGGTGGAAGTGGTCGGACTCGATGCCGAGTTCGGCGCACACTTCATCCTTGCTGCGCTCGTCGAGGTAGAAGCGCTGCAGCAGCGCGCGGTCGCGTGCGATCGGCAGTTCTGCGAGCAGGCTTCTGACCTGCGTCGCGATCTGGCGCGCGCGCAGGTGCTCGACCGGATTGGAGTCGCCGGCGATCGCATCGAGTGCGTCGACGGAAGCCGATTCGCCATGGCTCGCGCGCCGGCGGTATTCGGCCGTCGTCGCGTAGACGATGGTTGCGCGCAGGTAGGCGGGCAGTGCGGCGGCGTCGCGCAGCTCGCCCGCGCGCAATTTCAAGAGGACCTGATACAACACGTCCTGCACGAAGTCGTCGACCATCGCTTCGCCCGGCCGCGTGTGGCGGCGCACTACGGCGCGCACGCCGGGCTCGAATCGGCGCACGAACTCCGACTCGGCCGCCTTGTCTCCAGAACGGATGCGATCAGCCAGGTCTGCGGAAGTGACGTCCGAATGGGCAGCCGCCACGGTCCCCCCGCTTGAGCGTAATCGATCCCGATAGGCTGTATAGCAGATTTCATGCCGATCGGCCCATCGCCACGGGGCCGATGCGGCGTCCCGGGCTGTTTTTCGGGTCTGCTCCGTGCGATGGGCGTAGCATCGCACGGCGAGACAGCCCGCCTGCTGCAGACTCTTTTCACTGCGGATTGTCGATCGATGCGGGGAGGCGACATGAGCCAGGCGCAGCACGATGCAGGGAACACCGATGCCGTGGATGCGGCAGCAAGAACGAAGGCGGCGTGGGATGTGCACCTGACGGCGGAACGCGACGCCATTGCGGCTCGTCGAAAGGCCGCATTCGAAAAGACGCCCGAAGCCGCGGCGGCACCCCAGGCAGGGCTTGCGCTTTCCGGCGGCGGCGTGCGCAGCGCGACCTTCTGCCTCGGCCTGATCCGCGGGCTGGCGCAGAACGGCATCCTGCGCCGCTTCGACTACGTGTCAACGGTGTCGGGCGGCGGCTTCATCGGCGCTGCGCTCGGGCGCCTGGTCGGCTCGATCGGTATCGACAAGGCCGAGCAGCAATTGGCGGCGAGCGATTCGCTGGTGGTCGCGTGGCTGCGGCGCAACGGCCGCTATCTGACGCCATCGGGTGCGCGCGACCTCGGCATGGCGGCTGCTACGCTGCTGCGCGACGGCGCGTCGATGCATTTCGAACTCGGCGTTCTTGCGCTCTTGTGCGGTCTGATCGCCATCGCACCGCATGTGATCCAGACCGCGCTGCCGCTGTTCGATGCCGAAGCATGGCAGGACTGGTGGACCTGCTGGTGGCCGATCGCGCTGGGTTCGTGGCTGCTGTTCGCGCCCGGTACGTTCGTGGCGTTCTGGCCGTTGCGCGAGACCGGCAGCGAGCTCGGCAAGAAAGTATCCGAATGCCTGCCGCGCACCGAGCTGGCGCTGCTGTGCCTGGTCGCGCTCGCCGGCTTGATGCTGATGCTCGCGTCGTCTCCGCCGGTCAGCTCGGATAACCCCGCGTCGACGGCACTGATCGGCGCGCCGTCGGCACATGCTTTCGGCGCGCTGGTTTTCATCGGCATCCTTGGCCGCCTCGCAGGCCTGTTCGTGCGCCTGTCGCTGCAGGCCGACGCAGATTCCTACAACACCTTTGCCGAACACAGAAACCGTTTGACGCGCTCGCTGCGGCGCGTGAACCTGGTAACCGCGGCGTTGTTCCTGCTCGGCTTGCTCGACGTCGTGACGTGGCAGTGCAGCCAGCTGCTGACGAACCTCAACTCGTCGTGGCTGGTCGGTGGCGTCGGCCTGGGCGGCGTGGTCGCCGTTCTGCTGCGCAGCCTTTCCGATCCGCTGCAGAAACTCAACGCTTCCGCCGATCGCACGTCGAGAAACTGGCTGCCGACATTGATCAACATTGCCGGCATCGCGATCGGCCTGATCGTGCTGGCCGCCTGGGTCATCCTGCTGCAATGGCTGGTGTTCTCGCCGACTCCGCTCACGGCATTGGAGTTTTTCCCGCCGTGGCTGCGCGCCGGCGTGATCCTCGCCGGAGTCGCCGTCTGGTATGGCGCGACCGTGCGCCATCGCGAGACCGTCAATGCATCGTCGCTGCACAGCTTCTACCGCGCGCGCCTGACGCGCGCCTACGTGTCGGTCGGCAACACCGGGCGTTTCCACGACATCTGTGCGCGCAGCGGCTCCACCGCCGCGCTCGACGCGATCGCGAGCGTGGCGAGCGTCGTGCCGAACGACGACGTGATGCTCGACGAGTATCGCCCCGAAGAACGCGGCGGACCCCTGCACCTGATCTGCACGTGCCTGAACCAGACCATCGACGACCACGGCGAGCTGTACAACGCCGACCGCAAGGGCTCGGCGCTCGTCGCCAGCGCACGCGGGTTCGAAATCGGCGAACAGGTCGTGTCCGCAGGCGATGCCCGGATCAAGCCCGGCACGCTCGGCCGCTGGATCGCGACGTCCGGCGCCGCCGCGGCACCCGGCGCCGGGTCATTCACGACGCCCGGCTGGGCGATGCTGCTGTTTCTTGCGGGCGCGCGACTGGGCTACTGGCTCGACGCCGACGGCTTGCGCCGCGACGGCGTGGCCGTCACCCACGACAGCGCGGTCTCGCGCTGGCTTGCCAACCTCACCAACTGGCTGCGCGAGACCAAGCCGGGCCTGCTCAGCTGCGAGGCGCTGGCCTCTTTCGGCGGTCCGACGCGGCGCTGGTGGTACCTGTCCGACGGCGGCCATTTCGAGAACACCGGCGTCTACGCGCTGTTGCGCCGCGAACTCGAATTCATCGTCCTCGCCGACTGCGGCGCGGACCCGGACTTCGAATTCGCCGACCTGGAGAACCTCGTGCGCAAGGCGCGCATCGACTTCGACGCCGAGATCGAGATGTACACGCGCGACGAGGCCGCGGGCCTGGTATGTCCGACCGACGCCGAAGTCAGCATCCTGTCGCCACAGGACATGGCGGACAACGCGTCGGTGCGCGGCGTGCTGATGGCACGCATCTGCTACCACCGTTCGGACCCGGCGCGGCGCAAATTCGGTACCCTGCTGATCGTCAAGCCGAACCTGCATCAGGCGCTGGACAACGACCTGCTTGCCTACGCGCGCCGCAATCCGACATTCCCGCAACAGTCGACGGCCGACCAGTTCTTCGACGAGGCACAGTGGGAAAGCTACCATCGCCTGGGCGAGGACTTCGGCCGCAGCCTGACGCCGGCGTGGCTGCGGCAACTGCCCGGTTTCGAGCAGAGCGCCGCATGCCCCGGCCTGGTCACGCCGTTGCGCCCGAACCGCGACAGCGAGGCCGACAAGAAGCCGGCCGACAGCAAGCCGTTCTGGCGGCGCACAGCGGCCAGCGCCGCGCTGAGCACCACGCTCGGCATCGGCGCGATCGGCACGCTGCTCGTGCCGACCTGGAATTTCGTCGATGGCGTCAACAAGGAGCGCAGCGACAACCAGGCGCAGATCGCGGCGCGCAAGGAGGCGGCGAACAGCCGGCTCGCCGAGATCGAATTGTGCGTTCGCGACACGATCGCGCCCGCGTCACGGGCCGAAGCGGGGAAGCAGGAAGCCGCGAAGCAGAACGATTGCCGCAAGCAGGGCAGCAGCACCATTGCGCAGAAGCTCAACGAGATCTACCAGACGACGATGGATTTTCCGCAGGATCCGCAACTGCGGTTTTCCGCCGCGCTGATCGGCGAGGTGCAGGCCACGTGCATGGTCGACGCCGGAATCTGCCCGGACAATTCCGTCTCGACCCTGTGCAACGCCGTGTGTCGCAACGACATCGTCGAACAGCCGACCGATCGCTACTGGAACTTCGCACCGGCCGAGGACCGTGCATGGAAAGAAAATCCGCTGGTGCAGCGGCTGGCCGCGTGGATGCCGTCGCTGGCGTCAGGAAACAGGGCGCTGCCACCGCTCAATCCCACCGCGTCAACCGCACCGGCCGGGTCCGCGGCATCGCCGCCGCAGGCATCGCCGCCGCTGTCTGCGCCGGCCCCGTCCGAGCCGCCAGCCAGCAGCGCTGCCGCGCAGCCCGCAGCAACGGCCGCTGCATCGGCCCCATCGCCACCACACGAATCGCCGCCGCCGCCGGCGCCACCCGCGCCGGCAACGCCTCCGCGGCGGGAACAGGCTCCGGTCACGGCACCGCCGGGACTTGCGACGTGCGAATCCGGCGGGGCGGTCACGATCTACCTGCAGATCTACGACGAGCTGATGCGCGCGCGCGTCGAGGAAATGCGCAGCAACTACGGCAAGAGCGGCGAGGTCAGCTTTGCCGGCATCGAAAACGTGGCCAACACCAGTCTTGCGCGCGGTGCGAAGGAACCGGCGCGCTGGCACGAACCGACACTGCTCGTGCACCGCCCGGCCGATACCGACTGTGCCAACGCCGTTGCCGACTACCTGCAGCTTCCGCTGCAGTCCCTTTACGGCAAAGACGTGAAGATCCGCGTGCGCAGCTTGCCGCCTTCGTTCCACAGTACGCGCCACGTGCTCGAACTGTGGCTGCCGCCAACGCAGGTAGCCGCCGCGAGGTAGGCGGCGGCACTACCACAGCTGCGGCTTGGCGATCATCAGCCAGAAAGTGGCGAGAACAGCGATGAACGCGGGCCAGCCGAGCGCGAACCACCATCTCGCGCTGCGGTAGTAGGCCGCTGGCAGCGAGCTGCCGCTGCGGGCAGCTTCCGCGCTGAGGTCGCGCATGCGCAGTTGCAGCGCCACTACCGGTAGCCAGCACGCTCCGGCGAGCAGATAAAGCAGGATCGCGAGAAACAGCCACGGTGTCGCGAACGGGTAGCCCGCAAGCCACATCAGGCCCGCGCCGCTCAGCGGCTGCACGATCACCGCGGGTGTCGTGAAGAACCAGTCCGCACGCACGGTGATGCGAGCCGCGGCGGCAATCGCCGCGATATTGCCACTGCGATGGCTCATCCACATGAAGAACGCCGTACCAAGCCCCGTGCCGAACAAAATCGTCGACCCAACGATATGGATGAACTTCAGCACCGTGTAGGCGTTCATCGGCGTCGCGGTGCCATCCACAACAACGCCATCAGGGTTGCGGCGATCGGCAGATTCTTGAGCAAGCCGCCGAATGGATCGAGCCACTGCGACGGCGCGGTGATGCCTATGGCCGCGGTGTATGCGATCACCATTGCAAGCATGCAGCACAGGACGGTTCGGGTCGCCCTTCCCGTCAGCAGCGCAACACCCAGTGTCAGGTCCGCAATACTGCTCGATAGCGTCACCAGTCGCGTCGTCTCCGGTTTCCAGCCCGGCAACGCCGCCACGACCACCGACTCGGGCAATGACAAGCCGACAAGTCCCGACGCAATCCAGACTACCGCCAGCGTGAAAATCAGCAGATGCTCCAGCACGTACCAGCGCGCGAACATCAGGTCCGGCAATTGACTGGAACGCTCACGCAAGGCATCGACCAGGCGCAGCGGCTCACGCCCGATCAGTGCCCGTGTCGCCTCCAATGCCCCCTCGCTGCCGACTCGGCCGCGCTGCAGAAGATTGGCTATGACGCGGCAGAGCGGGCCGCGTCCCCAGAATTCACCGATCGCCACGGCAATACCGACCAGCGCAGACGGCATGGAAACAATGATCGGCCCTGGCAGACCGAACCAGCGCCGCCAGGCCAGCAGATAGTCGCGCAGCGTGATGATGTCGGGTCCGACGATCTCGACAACTTGCCGGAAGCGTCGCGGAGCCTCGATACCCGAGACTACCGCGAGCGCCAAGTCCCGCATGGCCACGGGACGGAGCGCCTGCCGACCGTCTCCGGGCAGCAGCAACATGCCTGGCAATGCCGACAGCGCACGCAGCAACGATGTTCCGCCGTACGTGCCATGCGCGCTGTAGACCAGTCCTGGCCGCAGCACGAGCCAGTCCAGGTCGAGCATCGCCAGCCCTGCGTCGCAACGATGTTTTGATGCAACGAATTCGCCGTCTTCGGCGGCGCCTATCGAAGAAATCTGAATGACACGGCCGACCGCCGCCACCGTGCACGCCTTGAACAGGGCGAGCGGCGCATCGACCTGCACGCGCTGGAACGTGTCATCACGCGTTTCGCGCAGGATTCCAACGCAATTGACGACTGCTTCGACGCCCACGAGGCGTGCCTGCCACGACTCCATCTGGACATCGCGGGCAAAATCGCAGCGGATCGCCTTGCCTTGCTCCAGATCGCTCGCGCGTGGCCGGCGCAGCCCCGCGACGACTTCGTGCCCCGCATCGCGCAGGGCCGCGGCAATCTGCGCCCCGAGGAACCCGTTCGCGCCCGTCACCAGCACGCGCATGCGCGGATCAGATCTTGTAGCCGCGATGGATTGCGACGATGCCGGCCGACAGGTTGCGCACGTCGACCTGGGCGAAGCCGGCCTCGAGCATCATCGCCTTCAGCGTTTCCTGGTCCGGATGCCTGCGGATCGACTCGGCGAGGTACTGGTAGCTCTCGGCGTCGTCGGCGATGAAAGCCCCCAGGCGCGGCAGCACCTGGAATGAGTGGAACTCGTACAGCGGCTTGAGCCACTGCGACCGGACTGCCGAGAATTCGAGGATCAGCGCGCGGCCGCCCGGCTTGAGCACGCGCAGCATCTCGCGCAGTGCGCGCGGCTTGTCGGTGACATTGCGCAGGCCGAACGCGATCGTCACGGCGTCGAAGCCGTTGTCGCCGAAAGGCAACGCTTCGGCATTGAGCTGCAGGTACTCCAGGTTGCGCACGAGCCCGCGGTCGAGCAGGCGATCGCGCCCGGTGCGCAGCATGGCCGCATTGATGTCGCCGATGAGCACGTTGCCCGTTTCGCCGACCTGCGGCAGCAGCAGTGCCGCGATGTCGCCGGTGCCACCGGCCAGGTCCAGCACGCTGTCGCCGCTGCGCACGCCGCTGGTCGCGGCGAACCAGCGTTTCCACAGCCGATGCACGCCGAACGACATCAGGTCGTTCATCAGGTCGTACTTCGCGGCAACCGAGGTGAATACGCGGCCGACGAGCTTTTCCTTTTCGGCAACCGGTACGTCGCGATAGCCGAAATGCGTCGTGCTGTCCTCGTCGTGCGGTCCGCTCGTCGTCGCCATTGCCGGATTCTTTCAGGAAAAGAATGCGTAGCCGAGAATCGCCGCGCCGGCGAACCCCAGCAGGATGGAGGCGATCCAGACCGGTTTCCGGCGCGTCAACGCGGCCACGGCACCGAGCGCGATCGACACCTGCAGCAGCGCCACCGATTGCGCGAAGAAGTGGTGGTGGTGCATCAGGTGATCGGCTTCGGCGCTCTTCTCGTCGCGCTGCTTCTCGAACTCCTCGGCTTTTTCCTTGCTCTTGCGCTGATCTTCGAGGTAGCGCTCCTGGTTCTTCGACAGCTCTTCCGGCGCCGGCTTGTCGAGCACCGCCCAGGCGTTCCTCTCCGCCTCGGTGATGGTCGCCTTGAGGCCCTTGGCCTGGTAATAGGCCCACTGGTCCGACGCTTCGGCCTGCAGACGCGTGGTCTCGGTCTTCAGGATCAGCGCCTCGTTCGCCGTGCCGCCGGCCTTCAGCGCGGCGACGGCAGCCAGTGCGGCGAGAATCGCGGTCGTCAGTGCGATCGTGCGCAGCAGCGTGCCGCCTTCCTTGTCGATTTCCTCGTCGATCGTTTCGCGCAGCTTGTCGGTGTCGATTTCGGGGGTTTCTGGCATGACACGCGCCTGCAAGGGGACCTGGGGCATTATCGCGCAATCGCGGCTGCCGGGGCGCGCCGCGGGATCGTCGGGCGGCGCAAGCGGCAATCAGCCGCGCGACAGACCGGCCGTGTCGAGCGCCTTCAGGTAGGCTTCCCAGTTGGCTTCCTGGTTGACGCCGAGATCGTGCAGCACATGCCACGAGAAGATGCCGGTGTCGTGGCCATCGTCGAACTTCAGCAGCACGCCGTAGTGCCCGACCGGCACGATTTCCGCGATGCCGACGTTGCGCTTGCCATGCTGCAGAACGCGCTGCCCCGGCCCATGGCCCTGCACCTCGGCGCTCGGGGAATTCACGCGCAGGTACTCGCACGGCAACCTGAAGGTCTGGCCGTTGTCGAATTGGACCTCGAGCACGTGCGAGGCGCGATGCAGCGTGATGCCGGTCGGCCGCGGCGCGGCATTCATGCCAGCGGCAGCATGTCGGGCGACTGCGGCACCGGCGGCACGCCGGCGACCTGTGCCAGCATCATCATGTAGGCCGTGCCGAAACTGATCGAGGCAATGCCCTGGAATTCGTAGGCGCCTGTATCGGGATACCACTTGGCGTTCGGATCGACTTCCTGCAGCACCAGCGCGTCGTGCTCGTGACCGACCAGGCGGCCGACGTAACTGACTTCGCCGGCTTCCTCGTCGAGCATGTTCAGCGAGATCAACGGCGTCGCGACGGCAGCCGACTCGGCGATCGTCTGCCAGTCGTCGAGGCGCAGATCCGGCAGCTCGGGAATCTTTTCGCCGTTCAACTCCAGCGCGCGCTCGACGAACTCGCGGCCCGGGTCTTCCTCGACCACGGTCACGTCGCCGATCGCCAGCGCGATGAAGCCGTCGAAGCGCATCGAATCGCTGACCTCGGCGACGAGGCAGAACTCAGCCGACATGCCGATGACATGGCCGTGCACCCAGTTCGGCGAGATGCGCTCGCGCAGCACGCGCAACGGCGCCTTCGCCTCGAGCGCTTCGCGCAGTTGTGCGCGCACGCCGCGGCCGCGGAACTGGGCGACATTGTTGCTGTCGCGATGATGTTTGATCGTTGCCATGATTGATTCTTGCAAGAGCCAAGTTGACGCGGATGAACGCGGATCGACGCGGATGGAAGCCAGGTTCGCCCATTCATCGCAGAGGCTTCACCGTGATCCGCGAAAAATCCGCGGAATCCGCGTCGAGGACGCTCTTGTTTTCCTGCTCTACAAAATGTAGCGGCTGAGGTCCTGGTCCTGCACCAGCGCCGCAAGATGCGCGTCGACGTAGGACGCGTCGATATTATAGCGCTTGCCGGCCTGATCCGGGGCCTCGTACGAGATCGTGTCGAGCAGGCGCTCGAGCACGGTATGCAGCCGCCGCGCGCCGATATTCTCGGTGCGTTCATTGACGGCGAAGGCGATTTCGGCCAGCCGGCGCACGCCGTCGGCGCTGAATTCCAGCGTCACGCCCTCGGTCGCCAGCAGCGCCGAATACTGCTTGGTCAGCGCGTGGTTCGGCTCGGTCAGGATTCGCTCGAAGTCGTTGGCGGTCAGCGCCGCCAGTTCGACGCGGATCGGAAAGCGGCCCTGCAGTTCCGGAATCAGGTCCGACGGCTTGGCCAGCGAGAACGCGCCCGACGCGATGAAAAGGATGTGGTCAGTGCGCACGATGCCGTGCTTGGTCGACACGGTCGAGCCTTCAACCAGCGGCAACAGGTCGCGCTGCACGCCTTCGCGGCTGACACCGGCGCCGCTCCACTCGCCCCGCTGCGCGACCTTGTCGATCTCGTCGATGAAGACGATGCCGTTCTGCTCGCACGACGCGAGCGCCTGTTCCTTGAGCTCGTCGTCGTTGACCATCTGCGCGGCGGCCTCTTCGACAAGCAGCGGGCGCGCGACCTTTATCGCCAGCTTGCGCTTCTGCGTCTTCTGCCCGGCCATGGACGAGAACATGCCGCGCAGCTGCTGCGTCATTTCCTCCATGCCGGGCGGTGCCATGATTTCGACGCCGAGATTGACGGCGGTTTCGATCTCGATCTCGCGCTCGTCGAGCGCGCCTTCGCGCAGCTGCTTGCGCAGCTTCTGGCGCGTGTCGTTGTCGGCCGCTGTCGGCGCCTGGGGTTCGCCGACGAAGCCCAGCGTCGGCTGCTGGCGCTTGGGCAGCAGCGCATCGAGGATGCGGTCCTCGGCGCGATCCTCGGCCTGCGAGCGCACCTGCGCCTTGGCCTGCTCGCGCGCCATCTTCACGGCGACATCGGCGAGGTCGCGGATGATCTGCTCGACATCCTTGCCGACATAGCCGACCTCGGTGAACTTGGTCGCCTCGACCTTGATGAACGGCGCGTTGGCCAGATTCGCCAGACGCCGCGCGATCTCGGTCTTGCCGACACCGGTCGGACCGATCATCAGGATGTTCTTCGGCGTCACCTCGTTGCGCAGCGAAGCGTCCAGCTGCATGCGCCGCCAGCGATTGCGCAGCGCGATCGCAACCGCGCGCTTGGCCGCGTTCTGGCCGATGATGTAGCGGTCCAGTTCGTTGACGATTTCGCGGGGGGTCAGTTCGGACATGGCGACGGGAGACCAGAGACGGGAGACGAGAGACGCAAGAGCAGAAGCGTGGTTGCCCCTACGCCTCTCGTCTCTCGTCTCTCGTCTCTCCGAGCTCCTCGATCGTGATGTTGTGATTGGTGTAAATGCAGATATCGCCGGCGATCTTCAGCGCTTTTTCCACAATGTCGCGCGCCGCCAGCAGCGAATTTTCCAGCAGCGCCTTGGCCGCGGCCAGCGCGAACGGGCCGCCGGAGCCGATCGCGATCAGGCCGTTTTCGGGCTCGAGCACATCGCCGTTGCCGGAGATCAGCAGCGAGGCGTCCTTGTCGGCGACGGCGAGCATCGCTTCGAGCCGGCCGAGGCGGCGATCGGTGCGCCACTCCTTGGCAAGTTCCACCGCCGCGCGCGTGAGATTGTTGCCGTGCTTGTCGAGCTTGGCCTCGAACAGCTCGAACAGCGTGAACGCGTCGGCCGTTGCGCCGGCGAATCCGGCCAGCACCTCGCCGTTCTTGCCGAGCCGGCGCAGCTTGCGCGCGTTGGCCTTGACCACCGTGTTGCCGAGCGTGACCTGGCCGTCGCCGCCGATCACGACCTTGCCGTCACGGCGCACGGATACGATGGTGGTGGCGTGGAAGCTTTCCTGCATGGTGCGCATCGCGTGAGCGTGGGCATGTCATCATGGGGTCGGGGTGGACAAAATCCAAGCGCAGCGTGACCCCGATCCTCCCTTCGCGGCGTTTGACCGGCGGACGGTGGGTGACCCATCCAGCATCTATCGAGGCGGCGGATGAAATTCCTGGCGGGCATGGCCCTTTTTTGTTGCATGGCGGGTTGCGCGAACGTGGGTCTGCGCGAGTACCAGCCGTTCGAAGAGCGTGATTCGGACTACGGCCTGATCGCCCGTGCGGCCGTAAAACTGGTCGAGCGCATCGGTCCGGTAAGCCAGTTCGTCGTGCCGCCCGACCTCGATCGCCGCGCGCTGGCGGCGCTCAGGCAACTGCGCCCGGTCGTGCCGGCCAGCCGGCTCGCCGGCAATCAGGGCCTTCCGGCCGGGTTCTTCCTCATCGAAACGTTCACGATCCAGGGCGACGGCCTGGCAACATTCGAGGGCGATCTGGGACCCACCGGCTGCCCCGGCGGCTGCGGCAAGAACATCTCGATCCCCTACATCCTGCAGGGCGACGACTGGTACAACCCGTCGTTCAAGATCGTCGACTACGCGCAGCATCGCGAAGTCGTGCCGGTCGATTCGGCCCGCACCCAGCCCTGATCGCGATGCCCAGGAGGGCTGAGCGTAGCGATGCCGAGTGCCGTCGAGCACCCGCTGGAGTCCGCTCCGCGCACTGCCAGTCTTCAGCAACAACGAACCTCACGATTTCTCGCGGCGCCGGGCGCGCGGGTGCGCCGCGTCGTACACGCGCGCAAGGTGCTGGAAATCCAGATGCGTGTAGATCTGCGTCGTGGCGATGTCGGCGTGGCCGAGCATTTCCTGCACGGCGCGCAGGTCGCCGGACGATTCGAGCATGTGGCTGGCGAACGAGTGGCGCAGCAGGTGCGGATAGACGCGCTTCCACACGCCCTGGTCGCGCGCGCGGCGCTTGAGGCGCAGGCGCACGCCGTTCGGCGTCAACGGCTTGCCGAGCCGGCCATGCACCAGCACATCGTTCTCGCGCGGATGATCCTGCGCGCGCAGCGCGGCCAGTGCGGCAAGCGCCTTGCCACCGACCGGCACGATGCGCGTCTTGCTGCCCTTGCCGGTGACGCGGACCAGGCCTTCGCGCAGGTCGAGGTCGCGCCAGCGCACGCCGGTCAACTCCGACACGCGCAGCCCGCTCGAGTATAGAAGTTCAAAAAGTGCGCGATCGCGCACCGCTTCCGGATCGTCCGGAGGAAACTCCAGCAGCGCCGAGACTTCATCGACGTCGAGCACCTCGGGCAGCTTGCGCCGCAGCTTCGGCGAATGCACGCCGGCGGCCGGGTTCGTCGTGACGGCGCCGTCGCGCGCCAGGAAATTGAAGAAGCTGCGGCATGCCGACAGCATGTGGTGCAGCGTGCCGGGCTGCAGGCCGCCGCGATGCAGCTGCGCAAGCCAGCCGCGCAGCTGGTCGGGCTTGAGCTCGCGCCAGTGGCGCAGCGACAGCTTCTGCGCGTACTCGTGCAGCCCGGCCAGCGCACGCGCGTAGTTGACGATCGTGCCGGCGGCATAGCGTCGCTCGACGCGCAGGTGGTCCAGATAGCGCTCGATCGGCCCAGCCAACGGCCCGGATTGCGTCACGTCAATCCGGCGCCGGGAAACGCGCGAGCGCCGCGGCGGCCGCTTCGGCGATCAGCTTGAGAAACACCGTGCCCATGCCGGGATGGAAGCGGTTCGCGTCGTGGCTGCCGATCGCCAGCATGCCGACACCGTCGATCGGCACGAGCACGGCCGAGCGCACGTCGGCCGAGCGCGCGCCGAACAGCGCATCGAGTTTTTCCGGCTGCAGGCGCCCGCACAGCGGCTCGTTGCGCTGCATGAACTCGGCGAATGCCGGCATCGACTGTGCGCCGTCGCGCTGCGCGATCAGCCAGTCGGCGCCGGGCAGGTCGGCATCGGCGCGGAACAGGACCAGGCGCACCAGGTCGGTGTGGAAATCCTCGGTCAGTCCGGCCGCGATGCGGCGCAGCGTATCGGCCAGGTTGCGCTCGCGCATCAGGCCGACGGTGAGCGAATGCACGCGCACCATCAACTGCTCGTTTTCGCCGGCGATCTCGACCAGTTCGTGCAGGCGCCGGCCGAGGTCGCGATTCTTGTCGCGCAATACTTCGAGCTGATAGCTTGCCAGCGACGTCGTCGCGCCTTGTTCGCGCGGCACGTGCAGGGTCAGCGCGAGATCCGGGAAGTCCTTGAGGAATTCGGTGTGGCGGCGCAGGTAGCTGGCGACTTCCATCGCGGTCAGTCCGTCCTTGAGGTTCATCTCGGTCATGCGCAATAGTCTCCTTCGAAGACGAATTCGGCCGGGCCAGTCATGCTCAGCTCGCGGCCTTCGCCAGGCCAGCCGATCTGCAGCGTGCCGCCCGGCAGGTCGACCGCGACATCGGCATCGACCTTGCCGCGGCGACGCAACACCGCAACCGCCGCACATGCGCCGGTGCCGCAGGCCAGCGTCGCGCCGGCGCCGCGTTCCCAGACGCGCAGGCGCACATGACCGCGATCGATGACCTGGACGAAGCCGACGTTGGCGCCTTGCGGAAAATGCCGGTCGCTCGACAGTGCGGCGCCGAGTGTGGACAGCGGCGCCGCCGCGACGTCGGCGACTTCGATGACCGCATGCGGATTGCCCATCGACACGGCGCCGAATTCGATCTCGGCATCGCCAAGACGAACCCGGTACGGCTCGGCCGGCGACAGGTCGAGCGGAACGTCCTGCGGCGCGAAGCGCGGAACGCCCATGCCGGCGCGCACACGGCCGCCAGCGAGCATTTCGACGGCGATTGCTCCGGACGGACTCGACAACCGCGTCGCGCCGGCGCCGAGCGTGCCGTCGCGATGCAGCCACGCGGCGACACAACGCACGCCGTTGCCGCATTGCTTCGCGCGATGACCGTCCTGATTGAAGATGCCGTAGGCGAACGCGCACGAAGCGTCGCCGGAGCGTTCGATCGTGAGCAGCTGGTCGAAGCCGACGCCGAAATGGCGATCACCGAAACGGGCGATCGCAGCGGTGTCGAGAACGAGCGGATGGTCGCGGCAATCGACAATCACGAAGTCGTTGCCGGCGCCGTGCATCTTGGTGAAGCGCAACCCCATGGCGCGTACGTGCCGTCAGTCGCGTCAGTGCTGCCCGTCGCCGGGGCCGCCGGAGCCCTGTGTCGCCTTGTCGGCATCGGGCGGCTTGGCTGCCGGCGTTCCCTGGGCCGGTGGCGGCTCGGCCTTCTTGTGCTTCTTCGCTTGCGGCTGATCGGGCAGCACCAGCGGGCCCTTGTTGCCGCAGCCGGCAAGCAGCGCGGCAGCGAAGCAGATGGCCAGAATGCAGGAGATTGCGCGCGCCATGACGAACCCACCGGATGTCGATGGCGCCAGTATACCGGGCCGTGCCCCGCATGCGCAGGGCACGGTGCGTGACCGGACGGTCAGTGCTTCTGGACTTCGCCGGATGCCGGCGGCGTTGCCGGCGGCGCCTTGTCGACCGGGGGCTGCTCGATCGCGCCGACGCTGACGGTCGCCTTCCATTCCGCGTCGCGCGCAGCGAAGTACTGCTTGGGTTCCCAGCGCGACTTGGCGGCGATGTTCACGCCGCCGCAACCGGCGTTCGGCGTCTCGTCGCCGCCGACCACCACGCTGGGTCCGCAGGTCGGCTTGTTCGACCACTGCGTCGCGCCGGAATCAAAACCGGTGCGCGAACCGGTCAGCTGCATCTGGCCCTGGCGCAACTGCTTGACCATGCGCGGCTTGGCGACCGCGTCGGCGTAGCGCTCATCGAGTTTTGCGCGGATCGTCGCTGCCTGCTCGAGCTGCGCGGGAGTCAGCGTCGCCTTGGTGCGATCGCGCGTCGCGACGAAGTCGGGATAATCGCGCTCGGCGGCGACACCGAACCAGGCGTAGGCTGTCACCGGATCCTTTGCGACGCCTTCGCCGTTGAGATACATGAGCCCGATGCTCAGCTGCGACAGCTTGTCGGCGTAGTAGGCGCCGATTTCGAAGTACTTCATCGCATCCTGGTACTGGCGATGCGCGTAGTAGCGCATGCCGGCGAACTCGCCGAACTGGTCCGGGTGATACCACGTCGACGCGTCAGCCATCGCGCGCAGCGACTTCAGCACCGACGGATCGTTCAACGGATCGTCCTCGGCATGAACCATGCCGACGCACGCCAGCACGACCGCGGCCACCCAAAACCTGCCAAACCCCATACGCATGACCTGCTCCTTGTGTTTGCGTCGCCGCCCGTTCGTCGGACGGCTCCAGACCCGGCGAATTCTCACCCGCGCCGGCAATCTGCGACCAGTGAAGGAAGACATAGTTCCTGCCCGCAAAAAAACAGGTTCTCGTCGCGGCGACGGCCGCGAGGCACGGTGCGCGCGTCAGTGCTTCTCCGGCTGCTGCGCTTGGGTCTTTGCCCCGGATGGCGGCGAATCGATCGGGCCGACCTTGACCGTGCCCTTGCCTTTCCATTCCGCGTCGCGCCTGGCGAAGTATCGCTGCGGCTCCCATGGCGCGTACGAGTAGTCCCTGTGCGGTTGCAGGGTGCCCTGGCGCAACTGCACGGCCATGCGCGGCTTGGCGACGTCGTCGCCATAACGTTCGGCGAGCCGGGCACGTATCGTCTCGGCCTGCAGCAGCTGCGCGTCGGACAGGGTCGTCTTCACGCGATCGCGCGTGGCGATGAAATCGGGGTAGTCGCGCTCGGCGGCAATGCTCAACCACGCATACGCCTCCACCGGGTCTTTCGCCACGCCCTCGCCGTTCAAGTACATCAGGCCAATGCTCAGCTGCGACACCTTGTCGGCGTAATACGCGCCGATCTCGAATGCTTTCATCGCGCCCTGGAACCGGCGATGGGCGTAGTAGCGCATGCCGGTGTATTCGCCGTAGATATCCGGATGGAACGCGGTCGGCGTGAGGGACATGTCGAGCAGCATTTTCTGCACGGCCGGATCGCTCAGCGGATCGTCCTGCGCATGCGCCCTCGCTGCGACGACGAGCAACAAGACGGCACACGCCAGCTTGCCCAACCCCGAACTCATGATCGACTTCTCGAACCGCACAGCCGCGACTTTGCGACCGCAGCAAGGTTGCTGCCGGGGCGGACAGGGTTTCCGCGCGGCGATGGCTCGGCCCGGCCCTGCCCGGTGCTACGCGATGCTTGCATGTCCGATCGCGCGCAGCACTTTCTGCACGCGCGGGTCATTCAGCGCCTGTTCGCGCGAGGTCTGCGCAAATCCCGACGTCGACAGCAACGGGAATTGCGCCTGCAGCGCGTAACGAATCACGACGATTTTCATCAGCAAATCCTTCTGCAGCCGAACGATTGTGAAAATTTATACTCCCGGCGCGCATCGATCGCAAGGCGATCGCCGCGGTTTTCGTGTAAGGTTTGATTGGCGCCGATTAAAGGTTTGTAAATGGCCGGTCTCTACGCAGTGGCAATCGCTTTCCTCGTCCTCGGCGGCATCCTGCTGCTGACGGCGTTCCGCCACCTGTTCGTTGCGCGCCGGCACTGGCGCGCGCGCCGCCACGTCGCTGCCACGTTGCGCGCGGCCTGGATGCTCGTGTTTGTCGCGCTCGCGACGATCGCGCTGGGTCTCGGGCTCGCGTTGCGCGGCTATCGGCTGATGATGGCCGAGGAACCGATCGTCAACCTGTCCGCGCGGCAGACCGCTCCGCAGCAGTTCGCGCTGCGCCTGGATTTCCCGGATGGCAGTCATCAAAGCGCCGCACTGCACGGCGACGAATGGCAACTGGATGCGCGCGTGATCAAGTGGACGCCGCGCGCGATCGAGCTCGGCGCCCGGCCGCTGTATCGCGTCGATCGCCTGTCCGGACGCTTTCGCGATGCCGCGCAGGCAGCCGGCACCACTCCGAGCATCGTCGACCTCGGCGGCGAGTCGATGCTCGACCTATGGCAGCTCAAGAGGCAGTTTCCGCAGTGGTTGCCGTGGATCGACGCCGATTACGGCAGTGCGGCCTACCTGCCGCTGGTCGATGGCGCGAGCTATCGCGTTAGCCTGAGCCCGGTCGGCGGATTGATCGCGCGGCCCGCGGATCAGGCGAGCGCGGACAAGATCAAGGCGGCGGGATGGTGAGCCATCGCCTTCAGACGCAGACGCCGAAGGATGGCGCGGACTGCTTCCCGGTCTTGCAAGCAAGGTCAGCATGGATTCCGCCTTGCGCCGGAATCACGACAGATAGAGCCCTGTGTTTCGTTGGCTACTTCTAATTGGTTACTTTACTGCGGGTGGCGCGGGCGCGGTCTTCGGCAGCTGGTCGATCAGGAAGGCAAATTCCTCCGCGACCTCGCGGTAACGCTGGAAGCGGCCCGACTTGCCGCCGTGCCCGGCCTCCATGTTCACCTTGAGCAGCAGCGGGTTCCTGTCGGTCTTGGTCGCACGCAATTTGGCCACCCACTTGGTCGGCTCGTAGTACTGCACCTGCGAGTCCCACAGGCCGGTGGTGACCAGCAACGCCGGATAAGCCTGCGCCGCAACGTTGTCGTACGGCGAATACGACAGCATGTAGTTGTAGTAGATCGTCTCCTTCGGATTGCCCCACTCGTCGAACTCGTTCGTCGTCAGCGGAATGCTCTCGTCGAGCATGGTGGTGACGACATCGACGAACGGCACGTGTGCGGCGATTGCGCGGTAATCCTGCGGCGCCATCGTCGCGACCGCGCCCATCAGCAGGCCGCCCGCGCTGCCGCCTTCGGCGAAGCATTTGTCCTTCGCCGCGTAGCCGTACTTGACCAGGAATTCGGTCACGTCGATGAAGTCGGTGAAGGTGTTCTTCTTCTTCAGCAGCTTGCCGTCCTCGTACCATGAGCGGCCCATCTCCTGCCCGCCGCGCACGTGCGCGATCGCGTAGACGAAACCGCGATCGATCAGCGAAAAACGCGGCGACGAAAAGCGCGCATCGGACGAAGCACCGTAGGAGCCATAGCCGTACTGGTACAGCGGCGCGGTGCCATCGCGCTTGAAGTCCTTGCGATAGGCCAGCGATACGGGAATCTTCGTGCCGTCGCGCGCCGTCGCCCAGAGGCGCTCGGCCGTGTAGTTGGCCGGGTCGTAGCCGCCCAGCACCGGATCGCGCTTCTTCAGGTCGCGCTGGCCGGTCTTCATGTTCAGGTCGTAGACCGTGTTCGGCGTGATCAGCGACGTGTAGTTGTAGCGCAGCGTGTCGGTGTCCTGCTCGCGGTTGTCGCCGATGCTTGCCGTGTAGTCGGCGTCGTCACCCTTGACGTAGGTCTCGGCCCCGGCCAAACAGGTTTTCGCGGCCGGCGGCCGCTCCGGCTTGTCCTCTCCCGCGCCGCGGGAGAGGGTGGCCCGAGGGGCCGGGTGAGGGAGGAGACCGCGCTGATCCGTGCGTGCGCCTTCCGTGGAACAATCGGCGCGGTCGCGCCAGGGCTTGATCCGGACGCGCTGCAAGCCGTCGCTGCGCTCTTCGATCGCGAGGAAATTCCTGAACGGCGCGATGTGCTCGATCAGCACGTCGTTGCGCACCGGCACCAGTTCGCGCCAGCCCTTCTTGTCGCCGACACGGGCGTCGTCGACCTGCATCACGCGAAAATTCTTCGCCGCACCGCTGGCGCCGCCCCAGTTGGTGCGGATGACCCAGCGCTGGTCGATGTGATCGGCGTGGTATTCGAAGTCGTGTTCGCGCGGCGCGATCACGCGGAACTTTGCCTTCGGCTGCGCGGCGGGCAGGAAGCGGATCTCGCTCGACAGCGTGCTGTGCTCGTCGATGACGATGTACTTTTCGTCGCCGCTGCGGCCGACGCCCATGTAGAAGCTGTGGTCGCGCTCCTCGTACACGACCGCATCCCTCGCCGCATCGGTCCCCAGCAGATGCTTCTTCACGCGCACGGTCAGCAGCGTGACCGGATCGTTTTCGACATAGAAGAGCGACTTGTTGTCATCGGCCCACGCCATCGACGCCGACGTGTTCCTGATTTCGTCCGGCAGGATCCTGCCAGTGGCAAGGTCCTTGACGTGGATCGTGTACTGGCGCCGCCCGGTATCGTCCTCGCCGTAGGCGAGCAACTGCTCATTCGGACTGATTTGCGTTCCCGCGATCTGGAAGAAGTCGTGACCAGTGGCCATTGCGTTGCCGTCGAGCATGACCTGCTCGAGGCCGTCGGCGCTGCCCTTGCGGCGCGCGTAGACCGGATATTCGGCGCCCTGTTCGAAGCGCGTGTAGTAGAAGTAGTGCTTGTACTTTGCCGGAACGGTCGAGTCGTCCTGTTTGATGCGGCCGACGATCTCGTTGTACAACGTGTCTTCGAGCGGCTTGGTATGCGCGGTCATCGCCGCGTAATAGGCGTTCTCGGCCTTCACGTAGTCCAGGACCTCGGGCCGGCTGCGGGTGTCGTCGCGCAGCCAGTAGTAGTTGTCGACGCGCACGCCGTTCGGCGACTGCACATCGAAAGGATGCACGGCAGCCACCGGCGGCTGCGGCTGGGCAGGAAGTGCCGGCTGCGGCTTCGGCGCCGCACAGCCAGCGAGCGTGGCCAGGAGCGCGGCCAGCGCGAGAACGCGCATCTGCAATCGCAACGTCATGACGAAACTTCTGCGGCGGGAAAGGCGGCGATGGTAGCAGACCGGCGGCGGGGCGAGGACGGCGCACGACGTGAAGGTCGGGAGGTTTTGCGGAGAGTGTCCATCGAAAGCTGCCCCCGTGGCGCGCCCTCCCATCGACGTCCCCGTCTCATCCTCGTGCGGCGAGCGCGATGCGCCAAGTCGCGCCATCCATGGCGCTCGCCCTCCGGGCCAGCTCCGCTGTTCGCGCACCGCTCCCGGCGCGCAGTCAACGCATCGCGCCGGACCCGCCGCGGTCCCTCAGCCCTTTCTCATAGCGCCATGCGTCGGCGCCATCCTCATAGAACTGCGCATAAGCCCCGAAGCGCCGATAACCCGTGCGTTCGTAGAGGCGGATCGCCGCGGCATTGTCCTTGCGTACTTCGAGCCGCATGCGACGCGCGCCGTGACGGAATGCCGTTCGCTCGGCCGCCGCGAGCAGCGCCTCGCCCAGTCCGCGCCCGCGCGCGGCGTCGGCAACGGCGATGGAGTACAGGCGCGCGATGTCGCTGCCGCGATGAAAGAACACCACCGCCTTGCCGAGCAGGCCCGATCCGTCGACCGCCGCCAGTACGGCGGCGCTGTCGCTGCGCAGATGGCGCCGGTATTGGCGCTGCGACAAGTGATCGGTGGTGAAGGCAGCGCGTTCGAGCACGACCAGTGCAGCCAGGTCGGCGGGCAACGCGCGGCGGATGCGAAACGCGGCAGGCATCGGCAAGGGTCAGGAAAATGTCAGCCTAGAGGAGCGCCGCGCGGCGCGCAATGCCGACCCGAACGAAAGCAAACCGGCGCGTTCGCACCGCACTTGAAAGGCCCGCTCTGTATGTCACACTAGGCGCCCGAGAAAATCTGCTGCGCCCAGGACCTTGCGCGCCTTCCGCTGGGATTTCGTCGGGTACCTGAAGGATGCCCCGACCACAGCGATCGTCACGACCATGTCCGAACCTCCGTCTGCGCGCACGACTACATCCCCGGCTGAACCAGCATGAGCCGGCTCGTCATCGTTGTCGAAAAGGCATCGGACTGGGGTTCGTACTATCCGTCGGACAACGTCGTGGCGGCCCAGGACTATCTGAAGGAAGCCATCAGCGTCGACGACGAACGCGTGCAGGTGATCAACCTGTGCCGCAGCTACAAGTACCTCGGAATCGGCTACTACGTCTCGCTGCTGGCCGAGGCGCGCGGCCACAAGGTGATTCCGTCGGTGCGCACGATCAACGACCTGCGCAAGCGCGCGCTGTACGGCCTCGACATCGAGGACCTCAACCAGAAACTGATCAGGTTCCTGCCCGAGGAAGGGCGCGACACGACCGACTTCGGTGTACTTCTATACTTCGGCGAAACCAGCTACTCGACGCTGTCCGACCTCGCCCGCCAGGTGTTTGAAACATTTCCCTGCCCGATCCTGCGCCTGGAGTTCGAGCGCGAGAAGGTGTGGCAGATCAGTGCGATCAAGCCGGCCAGCCTGCACACCCTGGCCGATCCGCAGGAAGACTCGTTCGCGCAGGCGCTGGACAAATTCTCGAAGAAGCTGTGGCGCAAGCCGCGCACGCGCAAGAAGTTCCGCTACGACATCGCCATGCTGGCCGATCCCGCCGATCCGATGCCGCCTTCGAACAAGCGTGCGCTCAAGCAATTCATCGAGGCCGGCAAGGAGCTGGGCATCGAAGTCGAGCAGGTCACCAAGAACGACTACTCGCGCATCGCCGAGTACGACGGACTGTTCATCCGCGAAACGACCGCGCTCGACAACCACACCTACCGCTTCGCCAACAAGGCCGAGAAGGAAGGCATGGTCGTCATCGACGATCCGGGCTCGATCCTCAAGTGCACGAACAAGATCTACCTGCACGACCTGCTCAAGTCGCGCAAGCTGCCGACGCCGAAAACCGAAATCATCTATCGCGACGACGCCCGGCGCCTGGGCGAGTTGCCCGACCTGCTCGGTTTCCCGATCGTGCTGAAGATTCCGGACGGCTCGTTTTCGCGCGGCATCGTCAAGGTCGAAAGCGTGGAGGAACTCAAGGCCGCCGCCGAGGAACTGTTCCAGCACACGGCGCTGGTACTGGCGCAGGAATTCATGTTCACCGAATTCGACTGGCGCGTCGGCATTCTCGACGGCCAGGCGCTGTATGCGTGCCAGTATTTCATGTCGCGCGGCCATTGGCAGATCTACAACCATGGGCCGAACGCGCCGCAACGCTCGGGCGGATTCAAGACCTTGCGCGTGCGCGACGCGCCGAGCGAAGTGGTCAAGCTGGCGCTGAAGGCGACCGCGCCGATCGGCGATGGCCTGTATGGCGTCGACCTGAAACAGGTCGGGGAGCGCGTCGTGGTGATCGAGATGAACGACAATCCGTCGATCGACGCCGGCGTCGAGGATGCCTACCTCGGCGAAGACCTCTATCAGCGCATCATGGGCGAGTTCCTGCGCCGGATGGAACGCAAGCGCCTCGGCATCACCGACTGATTCGCGGCGGCCGCCGGCCGTGCCGTGAGCTGCAGCAGGCGCCGTTCGCCGCGCCGGCGCCATGATCTGGCTTGACGCCGCGGCACGCGGCGCGTCTGGTAGCGGGCGATGCCGCTGCGCATCCACGCGGCGATCCGCTTGCGGCGCAGGAATGCAAGATCGATGGCCGGCGCCACCACGAGCCAGAATGGCAGCCAGCCGAATATCGGGTCGACGTTGCGCAGGACCGGAAAGCACGCGACCGCTGCCAGACCGAGCAGCAGCCATACTTGCAATGCCGCGATCCATTCCCATGGTGGAGATGGCGCACGGTTCGAGGCTGCCTGCGATGGCGTTGCGATCATGACGGCTCTCCGTTCGAATTGCCGCGCAGCCTAGCCACGCGCGATCTCATCGACTGAGATGGCGCGTGCCGGCGCAACGGCAGCCCGACCGTTTACGGGGATGGATGCGGGTATGTGCCGGACGGAGTGCACCGGTACGATTCGCCGTGCCCATGGCGGAAGAGTTTCGCCCGGGCTTTCGCGGCATGGCGGCCTGCGCGGCCGGCAAACGCGTCGTGGCCGGAGCGTCCTCTATAATCGACCCGGTATCGAAGCGGTGGAGTGTCGGGAATGGAGACATCGCATTTTCTGCAGGATGCCGTGATGCTGCTGGCGGCGGCGGTCGTGGCCGTCGCGCTGTCACGGCGCTGGGGGCTGGGCGCGGTGCTGGGCTATCTTGCCGCCGGCGCGGTGATCGGTCCGCAGGTACTCAACTTGGCGCCCGACATCGGCGCGACCACGAAGGTGTCCGAGTTCGGCGTCGTCCTGCTGCTGTTCGTCATCGGCCTGGAGCTTTCGCCGCAGCGCCTGTGGCTCATGCGCAAAGCGGTTTTCGGCGCCGGACTGGCGCAGGTGGCCGTATCGGCATTGCTGCTCGCCGGCGTTGCGCTCGGCGTCGGCCTGGCTTGGAAAAGCGCGCTGATCGTCGGCCTCGCGCTCGCGCTTTCCTCCACTGCCGTCGGGTTGCAGATTCTCGCCGAGCACAAGCAGCTGGGCAGTCCGCACGGGCGCCTGGCGTTCGCGATCCTGCTGTTCCAGGATCTGGCGGCAATTCCGATTCTCGCGCTGATTCCGCTGCTCGGCGCCGGGCATGTCGAACAGGACGCCACGGATCAGGCATTGGCCGTGTTGCGCATCATCGGCGTCATCGCGGCTGTCGTCGTCGGCGGCCGCTATCTGCTGCGGCCCGTGTTCCGCATCGCCGCGCGCACGCACATCGCCGAGGTGTTCACGGCGACCGCGCTGCTGGTCGTGCTCGGTACGGCGTGGGTCATGGAACTGGCCGGAATGCAGATGGCGCTGGGCGCGTTCCTGGCCGGCGTGCTGGTCGCCGACTCGGAATTCCGCCATGAAATCGAATCGCAGATCGAGCCGTTCAAGGGTCTGCTGCTGGGCCTGTTCTTCGTCAGCGTCGGTGCGTCCCTGGATCTGGACCTGGTGCGCGAACGACCCGCGCCGATCCTCGCCATCATCGCGGTCATGCTCGCGCTGAAGTCGATCGTGTTGCTCGGCATCGGCCACATGAAACGCAAGCTCGGCTTTGCCGAGACGGTGCGACTGGCCGCGGTCTTGGCCGGCGGCGGCGAATTCGCCTTCGTCGTGCTTGCCCTGGCGCAGCACGATGCGCTGATCGATGCCGAGCAGAAGAACCTGCTGATCGTCGCCGTTACGGTGTCCATGGCGCTGACGTCGCTGGCGGTGCTTGCTGCGAATCGCTGGCTCGAGCAGCGCGACAAGGAGCCGGCGCGCGACTTCGACGAGATCGTGGATGAACACCCGCGCGTGATCATCGCCGGCTACGGCCGCGTCGGCCAGATCATCGCGCGCATCCTGCGTGCGCAGCGCGTGCCGTTCACGGCGCTGGAAAGCTCGGTCGAACAGGTCGATTTCTCGCGCCGTTTCGGCAGCATGATCTATTTCGGCGACCCGAGCCGGCCGGAACTGCTGCGCGCGGCACGCGCGGACCAGGCCGAGGTGTTCGTCGTCGCCACCGACGATCCGGAGGCGAACCTGCGCACCGCACGCATCGTGCGCCGGCTCTATCCGCACCTGAAGATCGTGGCGCGCGCACGCAATCGCCAGCATGCGTTCCGGCTGATGGACCTGAATGTCGACGGCGTGGTGCGCGAGACGTTGCACTCGAGCCTGGTGATGTCGCGCCTCGTGCTCGAAGAACTCGGCATCGAGCCGGCGGTCGCGGCCGAACGCGTCGAGAAATTCCGGCGCCACGACGACGAGCTGCTCAAGGCGCAGTATCTGGTCTACGACGACGACGCGGCGCTGATGCAGGGCGCGAAGGAGGCGTTCGACGACCTGCAGCGGCTGTTCGAGGCCGATACCAGTTCCGAAGCCGAGCAGCAGCCCGGCTGACATTCAGCCGCGGGTGTCGATGGCTTTGTTGTCGACGGCATGTGCCGCCGGTTCGCGCTGACCCAGTTCGGCCGCCAGATCGATGTAGCCGAGCAGCTGCGCAACCTGGCGCGGGCTGCGATCCAGCACGTCGCGGCGCCCCGGGTCGGCCTTTGCCGCCAGCAGCGCGCGCGCCGGCAGCAGCAACCCGTGGATTGCGCAGGCGTGCAGTGGTCCGACGCCGCGCTGATCCTGCAGGTTGATATCGGCATGCGCAAGCAGGAACAGCGGCAGCAGCGCGAGCAGGTGTTTCTGGTCCGCCGGACTGCCCGGTTCGGCGCGCCCGCCGAGCAGCAGCAGCAGCGGCGTCTGTCCGCTCACGTTGACGGCATTGACGTCGGCGCCGTGTTCGAGCAGCAACTGCAGCACGCGCCTGGCGCCGTCGGTTTCGCTGCTGCGAAAGGCGAACTGCGCAGCGGCATGCAGCGAACTCGTGCCGCGCTCATCGCGCGCGTTGACCTGCGCGCCGCGCGCCAGCAGGCGCGTGACGATTTCCGGAAATCCGAGCGCGGCGGCAATCATCAGCGGCGTACCGCCGGTCGGCAGGCGCGAATCGACTGCGACTCCCCGCTCGAGCAGCGTGGCGACCGCATCTTCGCGCCGCGCGGTGACCGCGGCACTCAGCGGCGTTGCACCGCTCGGCGCGGCGCGTGCCGGGTCGGCACCGCGATCGAGCAACAGACCGATCAGCGCCGCATGGCCACTGCCGGCGGCCCGCAGCAGCGCGTCGGCGCCCTGCGCATCGACACTGTGTATGGGCAGATCCAGGTCGAGCAGTTTGGTTACCGCATCGAGGTCGCCGAGTGCTGCCGCGGCCGGCAGGTCCTCGCCCCGCGGCGGCCGTGCCGGCAATTTCCAGCGCTGCCAGTTGAACCAGCGCCGCAGTTCGGGCCGCGCCAGGGCGAGCCCGAGCGGCGTTTCGCCGTTGGCAGCCGCGATCTCGGGACTTGCGCCGGCGCGAATCAGCTGGCGGATGATTGCGTCGGCCTGCTCAACCGGCAGTGCCAACGCATCGAACAGCGGCGTGCGCCCCTGTCGATCACGTACGTTCGGGTCGACTCCGCGATCGAGCAGTGCCTGAACGACACAGACGCTTCCCGCGGCGACGGCGTGCGCAAGCGGCGTGCGGCCGTCTCCATTCGGCAGGAACGGGTCAGCCCCGTTGCCGATCATTTCGAGCGCGAGATTTTCCAGCTTCGGGCGCAGCTGCCCCGCACCTGACAGCGCCGCGCAAACGCGGATGATGGCGTGGAGACCCGAAGGCGAGGCGCCGTGCTGATGCCATTCGCAGGCGGCGTCCGCTGCTCGAGGCAGGCGTGCAAGAAGCGCATCGAGCACGCTCGCGCCGCCGTCGACGGTCGCCTGCGGTCGCAGGCCGTGGTCGACCAGCCAGATGCGCGACGCCGGCGGTTCGTGCTCCGCCAGCTCGAGATAGAGGCGCTCGAGGTCGACCAGCGGCCATGCGCGAACCGGCGCCTCGAATGTTTCCACAATGTTCCAATGTCCAAAACGCAGCGCATCGAGCAGGTGCGGCGGCGACACGCGGCCGGCCGGCGCGACCGCCGGGGAATCGGCGACGCTTGCCGGCAATGGATAGTCCGGGTCGAGCAGCGCAACGATGTTCCAGCGCCCGGCCGCGGCGGCGAAGTCGACGGCGCGCTTGCCGTCGCTTGTCCTGATGTCGGACGAGGCGCCGGCCTGCAGCAGCAGGCGTATCGTTGTTTCCCCGGACTTTCGCGACTGGCTGGCGATGATCAGGGCGGTGCGGCCCATCGCGTCGGAAGCGTCAGGGGCCGGATCGCGTTGCGCGATCAGTTCGACAACGACGTCGGCACCCGAGCGCGCCGCTTCCATGAGCGCCGTCGTGCCGCGCGTGTCGGTGGCGCCGACCTGCGCTCCGGCATCGATCAGGACTTCCGCGATGGCCGCGTTGCCGTGCAGGGCCGCGATCATCAGCGCGGTTCGGCCGAGTGCATCGCAGGCATCCACGCGGGCCTTGCGCTTGAGCAGCAGCTCGGCGCCCGTGGGGTCATCGTCGTTGCATGCAGCCGCGCTGAGCAAAGCCGGTTGCGCACGTTCGTTTTCCATCTTCGCGCCGCGCTCCAGAAGAAATCGCGCGAGCGCCCAGTTGCCGGCAGCGCAGGCCATGGCAAGCGGACTCAAGCCATCGCGGTTGACCGCGTCGAGCGGTGCTGCCGCATCACACAGCAAGGCGCAGACGATGGGAGTGGCCGACAGCGCCGCATAGTGCAGCGCGCTGTTTCCGCCGGGGTCGACGCAACGCGGATCGGCGCCGTTGGTCAACAGGGTCATGACCGCTTCGGGCCGTCCCTGGTGGCTGTCTCTCGTGGCCGCGATCAACGGAGTGAGCCCGGCGTGCGCGCGATTCAGGTCGGCGCCCTTCGCGATCAGGCCGCGAAGCAGTCGCATGTCGGTACCCAGCGTGGCCAGCACGACGACCGAACGCTGGTCGCGGTCATCGGGCGGCGGCAGCGTGTTCGGGTCGGCGCCGTGTGCCAATGCGGCAAGCGCAAGGTCGGTCTGTCCGGCGCGTGCGCAGCGCAGCAGCTTCGCGTTGAAGTCTGCTGGTGTGGGCAGCTTGCCCGGCGCAGACGTTTCCTGCGTTTGCGCTTCGATTGGTGCTGGCGGCGCCGCAAGCGGCACTGTGCGGTCGCGGCGCTGGCGCCGGAGTTCGTGCAGCAGAGCCGTGGCGCAGCGGTTTGCAATGACCACACACACCAGCGGTGCAATGACGAGACCGTAGATCGCGACGGCAGCCAGCTGCATTTCCGGCGCGGATGCTGCGCCGACAGCGCCGATCGCCATCGCGCCCGCTGCGAGGGCCAGCACTCCGAGCGCAACGATCAGTCCGTGGCTGAAGAAGACCTCGTTGCGTCCGGTGAGCTGATGGGCAAGACGACTGCAACGCGCGATTGCCGCGCCGACGTCGATATTCGTCGATTGACTCGGGCAGGCTTTGCGCCAGACGAACAGCAAGCCGAACACGGGCCAGAAGCGCCACAAGCCGAGGACTGCAACGACCGCTTCGGTCGATACCGCGATCGTGGCGCCAAGCGAGCGGTCGCGCTGCAGCCATTGCAGCGGATAGGCGATCAGCAGGGCAACCAGCAGGGCGTATGCGGCAAGCAGGAGCAGGAAAGGCAGCCCGCGTCGCAACGCCGTTCGGATGAAGGTCGCCTCGTGCCGCAGTCCAAGAGCGCGGCAGACGCCGACCATCATCAGTGCATCGAAAACCAGCAGCAGCAGCACGGCCGCCGGATGCCTCAGCAGTGCTGCCGCAACGAGCACGGCAACAGCGGGGACAAACAGGCGCAAGTCGGTGATCCAGGCTTTGAGGCGGTCGAAAAAAGTCATCGACATCGATTGGCAATTTCGACGGAGCGGCGGCAGCGGAAGTATATTGGCAATGTGCCCGCGGATCGTAAAGAGCGTGTCGAGCGGAGCGGGTGGCAAATGAACAGGTGCAGGCCTTTGGACCTTCATCGATCACGGGCGATCGTTGCCACGCCGATGGGTTTCTGCGCTCCGCGCCAGCGGACACTTCGGAAAGGGCCGATGTCCGTCAGGGTGGGCGAGCCAGTTCGGATGGTCGCTGTCAGGGTGTCGCGTTGGATACGGGCCAAAACAAGCGCCGCGATTCGCTCTCGACCGAGGCGGTGGAAATGGAGAGCAGGCGATCGGCATCAGCCGTCCCCGGATCGTCGACCTGGCCTGTACATCCGTGCGCAGGCGCTCGCGACGGTACGATCTGCTGTTCAAGGCAGATCGCGAGCACCGCCGCGCGCCTGTAAATCATTCTCGGGCCGATCGCTGCAGACCCCGCAAAGTAAAAGGCCACCCCGTCGGGGGTGGCCTTCCGTTTGCGGGGACGGGCGGATGTTGCGTCTGGACACAGACAAACGCCCCGATTCGCGAGGAACCGGGGCGTTTGGGATGAAGCCCCTGGCAGTGACCTACTCTCGCATGGCTTAAGCCACAC
>Ga0157369_10000535_pt1 | contig 50270 bp, 43 predicted proteins | sample C25metaG_FD_113461 | JGI IMG/M metagenome (GOLD analysis project Ga0157369, IMG submission 113461) | Corn rhizosphere microbial communities from Kellogg Biological Station, Michigan, USA - C2-5 metaG | ecosystem: Host-associated > Plants > Roots > Rhizosphere > Soil | place: USA: Michigan... | reverse complement strand
GCGCCGTCGGTCGGCTGCACCAGATCGAACGACACGCCGATGGCGCCCGAGCGCCGCAACGCGGCAAGGATCGCTCCGCCGATCGCGCCTGAACCGCCGGTCACAATTGCTACCTGCCCGCGCAGATCCTGATTCCGTTCTGTCATTTCGTGACGCCGGCGCCCGACCACTCCGGCGTTCGCTTGTCGAGGAACGCCCGGATGCCCTCGGCCGCGTCGGGCGTGTTCATCAGTTCGCTGAGGTACAGTTGCTCTAGCAGCGGCAAGTCGTGCTCCAGCGCCTCGCGAACGCGCAACCGCGCCGCGCGGCAAGCATAACCCAGCGACGATGGCGAGCGAGGCAGGAATTCCGTCGTCAGCCACTTCTCGAGCGACGCTTCCAGCTCGTTAGCAGGAACTACGCGCGCGATCCATCTCTGCGCGGCGGCTTCCGCTCCGCTGATCACGTCCGCGGCGATCAACATGCGCGACGCCAACGCTTGTCCCGCTTTAACCGGCAACAGCGCCGATGCCGCCGGAGCGAATACGCCAAGCTTGATCTCGGGGCACGCGAATTGCGCGGTCGACTCGGCGACTACGAGATCGCACGCCAGCACCAGCTCGAATCCGCCGCCGAGGCATTGTCCGCGCACGGCGGCGATCACCGGTGCCGGCGCATTTGTCACCGCGCGCAAAAGTGAATGTAAAGCGGCAAGCGTGTCACCAATTGCGCCTGGCAAGTGCTCCTCGACGCTCGCGCCAAAGCTGAAATGCGGTCCATCCGCCGTCAATACGGTCGCGTTCACCGCATGCCCGGACGCCTCCGCGAACGCAGCCTCAAGTTCGCGAATCATCGCCCGGTCCAGAATGTTTGCCTTCGGCGCCGCCAGCGTGATGCGGGCGATGCGGCCGTCGTGCGGGAATTCCAGCCGAATTTTCTGGAACCTCATCGGGCCGCTCCCTTGGCCGTGCGCGCAGCCCACGGGGCGATCTCTTCCACGAGTTCTTCGCTCCAGGTCGCACCTTCGGCCAGGCGCTGGCGAAGCCGCACGAAATCGACCTCGCGCTGGTTGCGGTCGCCGTAGTGGAAAGCGCGGAAGCCGGCGTTCGCCTCGGTCATCATGTTGAGCGCCAGCCACGCGCGGTTGGTTTCGCGGTTCCGGTCCCAATGCTCGAGCTTGTGTTTGCGGATGCTTTCGATGGTTTTGGTCAGGCAATCCGGCATGGTATAGAGCAGGCGCGTGCACATCTCTTCGACTGCCTCGTCGAGCAGAGTCAGGTCGATCTCGGCGGACTTCAGGACTTCCTGTCCGCGCTTCCTTGCGTCGCCGGCCTTGAATTCGCCGATGACGAGCCTTCCAAACTCGTCGAGGACACGATCTGTGACTACCAGCGGGTTGGCGACGAACCCTCCATTCACCTTCGTGACCGGCACGATCTGCGTCAGCCCGCCGAGCCAGTAAAAGCGGTGCGCACTCCACGATTCGCAGAGCGTGGCGCTGGCCATCGAGCGCTCGATGCCGACGAAGAGTGGCAGAAAATCGGTGGCGCCGCCGTCGGGCGCCGAGCCGTGCTTCGGTCCAGCCTGGCTGAAGACCGCGAGGTCGCTGGCGATGGAGAAGTCACAGGCCGTGCCAATCTCCTGCCCGCCGCCCACGCGCAATCCGTTCACCCGGCAGATGACCGGCTTGTCGCACTGCAACACCGCCGTGACCATGTCGTTGAACAGTCGCATGTACTGGCGATATTCCGCGGGCGCGCCGGCGTAGTGTTCGGCGTACTCGCGCGTGTTGCCGCCCGCGCAGAAGGCGCGCGTGCCCGCGCCGGTGATCACCACCGCCACGGCGGCGCGATCGTTCGACGCTTCGCGGATTGCGAGGATGATCTCCTTGATCATCTCCGTCGTGTAAGCGTTCATCTCCGCCGGGTTATTGAGCGTGATCCAGACGTTGTGCAGCCCGTCTGCGAATCCGCCTTCGCGCGTGCGCGCCGGACGCCGCTCCACCAGGATGTGCTGCTGCGGCGGGTTTGTGACCAGGTTGTGATCCTTCATGACTATCCCCTGTTTCCGTTGCTTTGCGGTGTGAGCACCACGCGCCTCGAAATGGAGTGCTTGGCGACTGCCTCGAACACTGCCGCCGCTTCATCGAGCGAATGCGTCTCGACGTACGACGCGACCTCCACCTTGCCCGACAGCACCAGGTCGAGCACCGCCGGATACTGATCCGGCGGACATCCCCAGTTGCCGCGCGCGGTGGCGTCGAGCGCCATCAGGTTGGAAAGTCGGAGTTCCACTTTCTTTGCCGTGTAGCCGACCACGGCAAGGTATCCGCCGAAGTCGAGCAAGCCGAATGCCGTTTGCTGGCCGGCCGTGGTGCCGCTCGTCTCGAAGATCTTCATCCCGATGCCGCGCCGCCCGCTTTGCTTGGCGAACGCCCGAACGGCCGACTTCAGGTCTTTCTCGTTTTGCTGCGACGAGTTGAGCGTGAGTCCGGCGCCGTGCGCAGCGGCGGCTTCGAGTTTCTCGTCGTCAACGTCGATCGCGACCACCGCCGCGCCCAGTGCGGCGGCGATCTGTGCACCGAACCCACCAACTCCCCCGACGCCGACGAACACAGCCACATCCTCCGCGCCGAGTCCCGAACGCCGGATCGCCTCCCACGGAGTCGTCACCGCATCGGCGATGACTGAGAGCATCTCTCGTCCGATCCCGTTAGGCAGGGAATCGGGCACGGGACAGAGCCCGCGAGCCGGGACGAGGACGTGCGTCGCGAATCCGCCGTCGGCGTCGTTCCCGGGCATGAACTGGTTGCGGCAGATCGTCGGGCGCCCGGCGCGGCACGCGGGACAATCGCCGCACGGAGTCACCGCTGGGACGATCACGTTGCGCCCCATCCACGGTTGCGCGTCATCGCCGGCAGCCACCACTCGTCCGCTGATCTCGTGTCCAAGAATGAGCGGCAACGCCTTGCGCGTCGGCACACCATCGATGCCGTAGCCCACGTCGGTGTGGCAGATTCCGCAGCCCGCGACTTCTACCACCACTTCGTTTGATTTCGGTTCGAGCGATGTCGCCCGAAGCCGGTCGTCGCGATGTACTTGAGGTCTTCCCGCTTCAGGTTCGCCTGCGAGAGTGCTTGATCGAGAGCCTCTCCTGCGGCCTGGTCGACATTTACGCCGCTGCGCGCGCGGCCGCGGCCGATTACGCGCGGCGCGCCGTCGACGTCCGCGATCACCACCGCTTTGCTGAAGCTGGTTCCGCAATCAATGCCCGCCACTAACGGCATGCTCATTTCTCCAAACGCCAAATTCGAAACTCTGGTCCATCTTTTCCAGCGCGAAGAGTGCCGCGCCGACCGCGCCGATGAATTGCGCATCGGCGCTGATTTCCATCTTCTGGCCGAGGACCTCTTCCAGCGCCGCGACCATCCCGGTGTTGCGCGCCACGCCGCCCGTCATCGTGATCTGCGGTTCGATGTTCACCCGCCGCGCCAGCGACAGCGTGCGCTTGGCGATGGCCAGGTGCACGCCGCCCAGGATGTCTTCTGCTTTCTTGCCCTGCGCGAGATACGAAAGAATGTCCGACTCGACGAACACCGTGCACACGGTCGCGATTTTCACCGGACGCGTGGCCTTGAGCGACAGCGGGCCAACTTCGTCAAGCCCGATTCCCATCACCTCGGCCGCATTCGCCAGGAAGCGTCCTGTGCCGGCCGCGCACTTGTCGTTCATGACGAAGTCCAGCACCTCGCCCCCCGGCCCCACGCTGATCGCCTTCGAATCCTGCCCGCCCATGTCGATGACCGTGCGCGTGCCCGGGCAGAGGAACTGCGCGCCCTTGGCGTGGCAACTGATCTCCGTCATCTGCGCGTTGCCGAACGTGATCTTGTAGCGCCCGTAGCCGGTGCCGACCACGAACCCCACGTCGCTTCCCGGGATGGCGGCTTCCGCGCAGCAGCGGTCGAAGGCGCGTTCGCCCGCCTTCTGCACATTCGCGCCGGTATCGACCAGCGCCCGCGCGAGGATCTTCACTCCGCCGTTGTCGGCCATCACGACGGCTTTGGTCTGCGTCGATCCGACGTCCACTCCTGCCGCGATTCTCATTGCGTCCTCACCCCTGGATCACTTTCAAACTCGTATTCGCTTGCGCCGCGCCGCCAACCGAGACGCTCCTGGCGCCCGTCGCTTTCGAGTGCTCCAGCGCCTCGAAGAACGCGTCGATGCGGTTCTTCGTCTGCGCTTCGGCGAAGTAGCGCGGGTCTTCCAGGTCCGACTCGATGTAGAGCGTCGGCACGCCCAGTACCTTGGTGAAGTAATCGCGCATGTCGCCCTGGCCGGCGGAGAAGAGCCGGCAGCTCTTCACAAAGTGGATGATCAGGCCGTCCGCGTGCCAGTCCTCGACGTAGCGCCGAATCTGCTCGTAGCGCTGGAGGTAATTCCGGTTGGTGACGTTCTGCTCGATCATGTGCCGCGCCACCGACTCGAACGGCTTGTCCGGATCGTGACGGAAGCCGAACTCCCACAAGCCACCGACCGTCGAATACGTCGACGCCACCGCGGTCGCTCCCCACTTCGCGAACATGTCGCGAAACGCGCGAAAGTACGGATACGGTGGCGGGCCTTCCATCACCAGCCGGAAGCGCTCCTTCTCGTAGATCCCTTTGCCTGCGTCGCGCTTCGCCTCGAGTTCCTTGAGCGCCGCCTCGAAGAACTCCACGCCTTCCTTCCGCGCGCGATACACGTACAGCGGGCCCATCAGCGTGATCGCGTCGAAGTAGGCGTCAAACGGCGACGGCGTTTCCCGTGCCAGGTGCTTGATTTTCGACCACAGCTCCTCGCTCCGCGCCGAGTACGCGGTCGCCTCGCGGAACCGGTCGTAATCGAACTTGCGTCCGGTCAACTGCTCGAGCTTCACGACCGTCTCCTCGAGCTGCTTGACCACGTAATCGATATCCGCCTTCGACGGCGAATCGGTCCGCAGGAACGGCACGTCGATCGTGTACAACGGCGCTTCCTGCAGCTTGGCGAGATGCTCGAACCACTTCAGGTAAGTGTTGCAGCCGACAAAATTGCACAGGATCAGCGTTGGCTTCTTCGGCAGCTTGCCGTCGGTCGGCGTAATGCCCTTCAGGATGCAGCCGATGTCGGCCTTCACGTACGCGCAGTTGTCGGCGGCGTATCCCAGCTCCTCCGCCAGCAGGATCGGTTCCAACGACTGGTGCCGGATCGCCAGTTGCAGCGCGTTCACCTCGGGATAGATCGGGATCGCGCCAAATCCTTCCAGCAGCTCCACGCAGTTGCCCGAGATCATCATCGTGACCGTCGGCGGGTCGCCCGTGTTTGCCGCGCGATCCAGTTCTCCGTACCACTCAACCATCAGGTCTTTCTGCCGCTGGTGGATACTGCCGCGATACTCGCTCTTGTCTGCCATCCTAAATCCCCTGTAGAGACGCAGCTTGGCGCGTCTCAATCTCTAATCGAAGACCAGCGATTCCACGAACGTCTCCATCTCCATCCGCACGCGGTCGAACGTGAACAGCTTTTCCTCGAATTCCAGTTGCAGGTGCGGGATGCCGGCCTTCTCGATCTCTTGCTTGTAAGGCACGTAGTCGAAGTACGCGGGCTCGCAGAACTTTGCGATCAAGAACAGAACCGCGTCGGCCTGCGTGCGCTTCACCTTCGCGACCAGCTCGTGCCAGCGCGGCTTGCGGAAGTCGTGCCGAACAGACGAATACACCGACCGGTCGAGGTAGCTCGATGCCAGCGACAAGATCGGATCGGCGTCCACCGGAACGTCGGACTCGAACCAGCTTTGCCCGATGTTGAAGTCGTCGCCCACGATGTAGCAGCCCGCTTCTTCGATCATCTTGATCAGCACCAGCGGCGGCTGCTCGCAGAACGAGCCCTCGACCAAGACGCGGATCGAGTCGCGCTTCTTGAGATTTCGCGCTTTCAGCGCCGGAATCGCTTCTTCGAGGATCGCGATGTGTTCTTCCACCGGCATCAGGTTCCCGGCACGGACAAGCACGTACGACTCCCACGCGCGCACCAGTTGCGGCTCTCTCGCGCGCAGCTCGTAAAGCTCGCGGAACAATGCCCGCTGCCGGTTGTAGAGCGCGATCGAGCCGCGGATGTCATCGTCCGTGACTTTCCGCCCGCTCAGCCGCTCCAGTTCGACGAGAATCCGCCGGTATTCCTCGGCCAGGAATGTCGCTGCCGCCGGCGAACTCGGATTGTGCGGCAGGTGGACGAAGTCGGTGTACATCTGCGGGAAGTTGCGCTTCATTACCCAGCACAGGTTGCGCGCCGAATCGCAGATGGTGGAGAACAGGAAGCCGTCCATGCAGTCCAGGTGCCCGGTCATGCCCATCTCCAGCGTCGTCTTTACGATCGAGCAGATGAACGAACCGAAACGCGCGTCGGCGTGCTGGATGTCGATGCGATCACCCGCGCCGCTCACGCAAACCGGAAGCATGCCCGCCGCATGGATCAGTTCCACAGGCGCATAAACAGGGAAGTAAGCGATCGCCTTGCTGCCGGGTCGCCGGTCTTTCCATCGCCGGACGCTGGAGAAGCGCACGTCTTCCAGCACTGCGGCCAAGTGTTCGAACGTTCGTTCTAACATCGCAAGAGCTAGCTTCTCGCCGAACCGTCACTTCCAGATGTGACAACTGTCACGTCCACTTGTGACGCCTCCAGCCACGGATGAACGCAGATCAACGCAGATGAACCCCAGATCTGTCGTTATTCCTGTCATCCTGAGGCCGCTTAATCCCGCGAGTGACCGCGGAATTCGTGCCCCTCACACTTTCTCAACCCGCCCATCGCTTTGGGACCTCTCATCTGTGTTAATCCGTGAAAATCCGCGGTTAACCTTTCTTTGCCATTTGCCATTTGCCATTTGCCATTTGCCCTCGAATTCCCCGCCCATCCCGGATATCACCCGTTCGCGAACCGTCCTAATCTCGAATCCGTTCGCCATTCGCTACACTCAAAGGAGTAGCCCATGCTCGACCTGGAAAAATGCTGGCAAGCGGTTCAGGACCGCGATGCTCGACACGACGGAACCTTCTACTTCGGCGTGGTCACTACCGGTGTCTATTGCCGGCCCTCGTGCGCTGCGCGCCAGCCGTTGCGGAAGAATGTGCGCTTTTACGCCTCGCCCGATGATGCTGAGCGCGACGGCTTGCGCGCCTGCCGCCGCTGCCACCCGCGAGACATTGCCGCCGGCGACCGCGTCGCCGTTCGCATCCAGGCGCTCTGCCGCCACATCGAGCAGCATGCCGACGAGCCGATGAAGCTCGACGAACTTGCCGAGCGCGCCGGCATCAGCCGCTTCCAGCTGCAGAAGCAGTTCAAGTCCGTCGTCGGCGTTAGTCCGAAGCAATTCCGCGAGGCCGCTCGCCTCAAGAAGCTCAAGCACGGCCTGCGCAATGCCAAGGACGTGACCGTCGCCATCTACGACGCCGGTTACGGCTCTTCCAGCCGCGTTTACGAGCGTGCCGACACGCGTCTTGGGATGACGCCGAAGCAGTATCGTCTCGGCGGCGCCGAAGTTGTCATCACTTATGCCTCGGTCGATTCGCGGGTGGGACGCATGATGATCGGCGCCACCGATCGCGGTCTTTGCTTCGTCCAGTTCGGCGAATCCGATGCAGCCCTGCTCGCCGAGCTCAAGAAGGAATACCCGGCGGCACGCTACGAAGCCATGCGCGAACCGAGCCATCCGGATTTTCGCCGCTGGATCGGCGCTCTCACGCGGCATCTTTCCGGACAGCAGCCGCGGCTCGATTTGCCGCTCGACATTCGCGCAACCGCCTTCCAAATGCGCGTCTGGACTTATCTGCAGTCCATTCCCTACGGCCAGGTTCAGTCCTACGGCGAGGTCGCTGCCGGGATCGGCAAGCCGTCAGCCGTGCGCGCGGTGGCCAGCGCGTGCGCGCGAAACCGCGTCGCCATACTCATTCCGTGTCACCGCGTGATTCGCGGCACGGGAGAACTCGGCGGATATCGCTGGGGTCTGGCGCGTAAGCGGGCGCTCATCGACCGCGAGCGCGCCGCCCGCGCTGCCGCGCGTTAAAGACCGGTTCACCACAGAGACGCAGAGTTCACAGAGATGATTAGGGACAAGAGATCCGCGTTCCGCGAGAGTCAGCGTTCATCCGCGTGATCCGCGATAAGCCTTTGCTATGGGTGTTCTCCGTGTCTCTGCGGTGAGTCTTTACGCCGCCGTCGCGTCGCGCGAACCGCCCGAAGCTGTCGTCACCGACTTCGGCAGGAACTCGAACGGCAGGAAGATGGAGAAGCAGGTGCCGTGCGCTTCTGACCGCGTGCTGCTGCGGAACCGGATCGAGCCGCCGTGCTTCTCGATGATCCCGCGCGTGACCCACAGTCCGAGCCCGGTGCCGCGTTCTCCCTTGGTGGTGAAGAATGGTTCGAAGATCCGGTGTCGAATCTCGTCGGGGATGCCGGCGCCGTTGTCGGCGATCACAATGCGCAGGCCCGCGCCGAGCTTGGCCATCCCGTCGCGGAAAATGTGGACACGAATCGTGCCATCCTCGGGAGCCGCCTCCACCGCGTTGCACACCAGGTTGGCGACCACCTGCCGCAGCTCGCCGGGGAAGGCGCGGATCGAGCCTTCGAATTCGTACTGCCGCCGGATCGAGATGCCGCGTTCCTCGATCTGCCGGCTATACACGCCGAAGACTTCTTCCACCAGTTGCACCGGGTCCGTTTCCACCGCCATCGTCGACTCGCGATAGAAGCCGAGTGTCTGCCGCGTGATGTGGGTGACGCGGCTCAGTTCCGCTTCGGCCGTCATCACGTATTCTTTCGCCATGTCGTCGAGTGGCGGGTGCACTCGCAGCAGGTAGAGCAGGTTTGTGACTGCCGCCAGCGGATTGTTGACCTCGTGCGCGATGGTTGCCGCCAGGCGGCCGGTCGCTGCTAGCTTCTCCGACGTCCGCAGCGCGTCTTCGGACAGCTTGCGCGCGGTGATGTCCATCGCAACGCCCGACATGCGAATCGGCGTGCCCGACGACGCAATCACTTGTCCGCGTGCTTCCATCCAGCGTGCCCCCGCTTCGCTTGGACGCAGCCGGTACTGGACTTCGAACTCGGCGCCGGTCGAAATCGCTCGCGCCACCGCGCGGTGCACCGCCTCGCGATCTTCCGGTTCGATCGTTTGCAGCCAGCTCTCGTAGCGGCCGTCGAACTTTCCCGGTGCGACGCCATGCAACGCAGAGATCTCGTCCGACCACGTCAGTCCGCCAAGCTGCAAATCCCACTCCCAAACGCCGATGCCGGCAGCCCGTTGCGCGATTTGCAGGCTCTGCTTACTGCGCTCCAGCGCTTCCTGCGCGCGCTCGCGCTCGCCGATTTGTTCCTGCGCTTTGCGCAGCAGGCGCACATTCTCGATTGCCACTGAAGCTACGTGCGCGAGCTGAATCAGGATGGACCGGTCGTCGTCGTTGAACGATCCGCTTGCCTTGTCTGCCACTCGGATGGCGCCCACTGTGTGTCCGTCGCCGGTCGTGAGCGGCGCAACCAGCACTCGCGCGCGCGCACCGGCGGAAGCTGCCGGGGTGTCCGCTTCCTCCAGCATCTCGGCGGCGCCGCTGGTTGCGTATGCGAACAACGACGCGTCGGCATGGCCCGGCGTGCTCTCATTCCTGGCGGCGAACTCGTCGGACACCGAGAAGCAGGTGATCGACCGCGTCCAGTTCCCATGCGGCGCAAAACTAGTGAAGGCGCGATGCGTGCCGATGACCTGCCGCGCCTTGTCGGTCACGATCTGCAGCACCGAGTCGAGCGAAACCGCGGAATGGATTCGCAACGATGCGTCGTTCACCGAGCGCAGCAGCGTGGCGCGCTGCTGTTCCATTCGCGCGACTTCCAGCGAGCGGCTATACAGCCGGGCATTCTCGATCGCGTTTGCCGCCTGGCTGAGATAAAGCTCGGTGAGCCGGATATCGCGCTCGTGCGGCCGGTGTGGCTTGTCAAAGAACGTGACTACCGCGCCCAGCGGCTTCCCGCCGGATGTCACGACTGGCGAGCTGAACATCGCGGCAAGGCCCGGCACCGCTCGCAGCGACGACATCGAGCCCGGCGCCTGGAAGTCTTCCACGATCTCCCGGCGTCGCACCGGGAAGATTCCTGGCGATACCAGTGGACGCAGCGCCGCCAGCTGCTCCGCGCTAAGTCCGAAGCGCGCCGCTATCTCCAGCGTGCTCGTCGATTCCGGCGGAAACAGGACAATCACTCCCGATGGCGCCGCCTGTAGCCCGATCACCGCCTCCAGGATCTCGTTGAGCGGGGCTTCCATTTCGAATCGGCGCAGAAGTCGCAAGCTGAAGTCGTGGAAGTGGATCAGGTCCGTGCGCTCGGCGGAAATCTCCGAGCGCAGCTTCGCCAGGTCGCCGGTCAGGGAACCGATGTGCGATTCGGCGCGGTTCGCGCGGTCCGATAGATACCCCACGATCGCGGCAATAAGGAAGAGAGCGGCGAGAAACGAAAAATCTGTGCCGCGCATCCGCCCCGCGTGGCTCCAGATCCATCCGCTGTAAGCCAAGCTGCTCAACATGGCGCTCACGCTGCCCGCGCCCAAACCGCCAAGCCACGCGCTCAGCGCGATTCCGCTCGCGAGCGCCGCGCCTGCGTAGCCGCCCGTCAGGCGCCGCAGCCACCACGCCAGCGCCAGGCTCGCAATCGAGCAAGCGCAGCCCAGCGCTATGCGTCGCCACGAACTCCAGGGGGACGAGGATCGTGCAAGAACTGACGGTTCCGATTCGGGGGAGAATTGCGGGAACAGCATCCTTCGTCTCCGATGTGCCTCAATCTTGCGGCACACTAAGGGCGTTGAGACGAAGTGGAGTGCTCAATCTACCATAGAGTCGTCCCCTCGGTTCTCCTCCGCACGTGACGAAAGTCCAATCCGGGCGCTGCCTTTGCTTGACCTTCGCCGCGCCCGAAACTATCATCCGCGCGTCTTCCGTAAGCCGGCTTCCTGCCACAACGAGGTCCCCATGAAAAAGCAGGTGGTGTTCGTCACGCTTCTTGTCTGCGCGCTTTGTCTTTCCGTCGTCGCGCAGGTCAATAATGATGTCTACAGCCAGCTCAAGTACCGCTACATCGGACCCGTCGGCAATCGCGCCGACGCCGTCGCCGGAGTTCCTGGCAATCCCAACATCTATTATGTCGGCGCCGCATCGGGTGGAATCTTCAAGAGCACCGACGGCGGTATCCATTGGGACCCGATCTTCGACTCCGAAGCGGTTTCGTCCATCGGTTCGCTGGCGGTCGCGCCCTCCGATCCCAACATCGTCTGGGCGGGCACGGGCGAAGCCTTCATCCGCAGCCACATCTCGATCGGGCAGGGCATCTACAAGTCCACCGACGCCGGCAAGACCTGGAAGCTGATGGGCCTGGAGAAGACCGGCCGCATCGGCAACGTCATCGTCGATCCGCGGAACCCTGACATCGTTTTTGCCTGCTCGCTCGGCACCGCATACGGTCCGCAGCAGGAACGCGGCGTCTATCGCACCGCCGACGGCGGCAAGACGTGGGAGCGCACGCTCTTCGTCGACGAAAACACGGGCTGCTCCGATCTCGGTATGGATCCCAGCAACCCGCACATCCTCTTCGCTGGCATGTGGCAGGTCGAGATCCGCACTTGGGGACGCACCAGCGGCGGTCCCGGCAGCGGCCTCTTCCGGTCCGCCGATGGCGGCCTGACCTGGAAGCGCCTCGAAGGTCACGGATTGCCCGCGCCTCCGGTCGGACGCATCGCCGTCCGCATCGCGCAGAAAGACTCGCATCGCGTGTACACCATGATCGAAACCGGTGACGGTGTGCCCATCGACGGCAAGCCCACGCAGCGCGGCCAGCTCTGGCGCTCCGACGACGGTGGCGAGAACTGGACCATGGTCAACGCCGACCGCAACATCCGTGGACGCACTCATTACTACACTCGCATGGAGATCGCGCCCGACGACGAGAACGAAGCCTACTTCTTCTCCGCCGCGTTTTCGCACACGCTCGACGGCGGCCGTTCGCTCACCCCGCTTGCGCAAGCTCCCGGTGGCGACAACCACGAGATGTGGATCGACCCCACCAACGGTGACCGCATGGCGGTGGTCAACGACGGCGGCGTCGCCATCTCCGTGAACCGCGGCAAATCATGGAATCGCATCCAGCTGCCGATCGCGCAGATCTACCACGCCACCGTCGACAGCGCTGTGCCTTACTTCGTCTACGGCAACAAGCAGGACGGCAGTTCCTACCGCGGTCCCAGCAACACCGGCGGCGGCGGCTTCGGTGGAGGCGGATTCGGCGGCGGCATCTCGCGCTCCGAGTGGCATCCGGTCGCCGGCGGCGAAAGCGGATTCGCCACGCCCGACCCCACCGATCCCAACACCATCTGGACCAGCGGAACCGGCTCGGGCAGTGTCAGCGGCGCGGTCATGATCTTTGACGAGCGCAACCACCAGTCGCGGGACGTCGAGGTCTGGCCGGAAAACGTCAGCGGCGCCACCGCGGCGGAAGTGAAGTACCGCTTCAACTGGGAATTCCCCATCACCATCTCGCCGAACGACCACAACCGGGTCTACGTCGGCAGCCAGTACGTGCACGTCACCACGGACCGCGGTAATTCGTGGCAGGTCATCAGTCCTGACCTCACTCGCAACGACAAGTCGAAGATGGGCAGCTCCGGCGGCCTCACGCCCGATAACATCGGCGTCGAGTACGCGGGCGTCGTCTTCGCCATCGCCGAGTCGCCGAAAGACGCCAACACCATCTGGGCCGGTACCAACGACGGTCTCCTCCAGATCACCCGCGACGGCGGCAAGAACTGGACCAACGTCACCAAGAACATCACCGGCTTGCCCGAGTGGGGCACGGTGAGCAACATCGAGGCTTCGCGGTTCGACGCCGGTACCGCCTACGTCACCGTCGACTTCCACCAGATGAACAACCGCGATCCCTACGTCTACAAGACCAACGACTTCGGCAAAACTTGGACGCTCATCACCAACGGCATCCCGCACTCCATGCTCAGCTACGCGCACTGCGTCCGCGAGGATCCCGCGCGCAAAGGGCTGCTCTATCTCGGAACCGAGAACGCGCTCTATGTCTCGTTCGACGATGGCGCGCACTGGCAGTCCATGCAGGCGAACCTGCCGCACGCGCCGGTGTACTGGATCACGGTGCAGGAGCGCTTCCATGACTTGGTGCTCTCCACCTACGGTCGCGGCTTCTGGGTCATGGACGACATCTCGCCGCTCGAGCAGTTGACTCCGCAAGTGCAATCGGCGAACGCGCACCTGTTCGAGCCGCGGGAAGCCTGGCGCTTCCGCTCGACCGTCGGTCCGGCATCGGTTTCCTACGATCCGACCGCCGGCCAGAACCCGCCGTACGGCGCGGCCATCAACTTTTATCTGAAGTCGGCGCTCGGCGAGCGTGACCGCGCGCGCATCACCATCAGCGACGCAGCCGGCAACGTCGTTCGCACCATCAACTGCAGCGCTCCGCGCGGGGAGGGCGCTCCCGTTGCCGGAGGCGGACGCCGCGGCGGCGGTGGTGGCGGAGGCGGTTTCGGAGGCGGAGAAGAAGGTCCGCGCTGCGACGCCAAGCCCGGCATCAACCGCTTCGTCTGGGATCTGCGTGGCGAACCGAGCGCGCAAGTCCGGTTGCGCACCACCCCGCTGTACGCTCCCGACGTCACGGTCAATCAGGACGGCACGCGTCCGGCGCCGGGCCTCGGCCGCGTGAGCATCCTCGAACCGCCGGGAACCTACACCGTCAAGCTGACGGTCGGCGGCCAGGATTACACGCAGAAGCTCGAAGTCCGCAAGGATCCGCGTTCCACTGGCACCGAACAGGACATCGCAACCCAAACCAAGCTGCTGACCGAGATCCGCGGGCTGATGAACGACGTGGCTGACACCGTCAACCAGGTCGAACAAGTCCGCGCTCAGATCAACAACTTCCAGGGCGTGATGCTTGCCGAAGCGTCGCAGCGCACGCTGCGTACCGCCGCCGAGGAACTCGGCAACAAGCTGTCCGCGTCCGAGAACAAGGTCATCCAGCTCAAGAACACCGGTCACGGACAGGACGACGTTCGCTGGTCGCCGATGCTGCTCGAGAAGCTCGAATATCTCGCGCAGCAGGTGGGCAGCTCCGACTTCCCGCCCACCACCCAGCAGGTCGCCGTCTTCGAGGAACTGAAAAAACAGGCTGCCGGCTCGCAGGACGAGATCGCCGGGCTGCTCTCCAAGGACGTGCAGGCGTTCAACGCGTCGCTGAAGGAGCAGAACATCCCGAACATCGTCGTCGGCCAGCGCCAGCGCGCCCGCGCCGTCTCAGCCGGACAATAACCTGGAGGGCCGGCGCTAATCATCGTCGGCCTCATCTCCCCTTCGCCCCACGTTCGATTCCGGACGTGGGGCATTCTTCTGCCCGTAGACAGAAGCGGGGAAGTGTCCCGGGGAGCCGAATCCTTCAAAGCGGCCCACTATCAAGCGGTTTGACAGTTCCGCTGCCGGGGCGTAGGGTCAAGTTAGGAGTGAGTTTCGTCTTTTCGCTCTTCTCGGATTCCCTGAGCTAAGTCAGATTATCTGCAGGTGTTCCTTCCCTTAGCGAATGTGGCTGGCGCACACGTACGTGAGCGCGCCGCCGCCGTCTGACTGTTTTCGATTTTCTTCAGGCGGGCTATCGAAAGGATCTATGGGAGCGAGCAGTGGCACCGATCCGCAGGCGTTGGCACCCGTGAAATATTCTTCGGTACTACTGATCGATCGTGATCCCAAGCGGCAATTTGAGCGCGCTGCGAACATGCGCCGGTGCGGTCTGCACGTCGATTGCGCCGAAGACGCCAGCTCCGCGATCGCTCTTTGGGAGCGAGACAAGTACCGCCTGGTGCTCATCGAGTTGCACGAGGCCGGGAACGACGTCCATGACTTCTGCGTGAAGATGCAGGAACTCTCGCCTCCGCAGAAGGTCGGTATCTATCGTTCCACGTCACCGTTCATTGTCCAGCCCGGCGATCCGCTACTGAAGTCTGATGACAAACCGCGCCTTCCGCGCGCCAGCCTGCAAGAGACGGCTGAAGAAGTTGTCGTAAACGGACGCAACGGATTGGCGCATGCGGCGCAGAGAATCCGCGCTCTGCGACCCAAGAGCGCGCGCTATACGTCGGCGGCTCCGGCGGCCCCTGGGTCTGCCCGCCCCGAACGCGAATCCAATGCCGACATCGCGGCGCGAGTGCTTGGCGGTAACTCCTGAATTCCATGTCGATCAGAATGAAGAACGCGGTCATCCTGCTGTACGATGGCGACTCGGTTCGCCGAAACACTCGCGCCATGATGCTGATGACGCACGGCTACGACGTCCACTGCGCTTCCACTCTCGCGGAGGCCCAGGTGGTTTGCCACGAAACTGCTCCCTCGCTCGTGCTGATTGGTGGCGGGTATGAGCGTCAGTCTCATCGCTGGCTTCAGCAGCTCGCAATTCGTCCTCGGCAGCGAGTGGGATTCCTGCTCAACGAAGGCGAGAACCTTTGTGCCGTGCTCTTCGAGGGCAAAACGATCCTGGCCAGCGAAGGTCCGGATGACATGGTCGGCCGAGTCGAGATGCTCCTCGGCGCAGCGTGATAGGATGGCAATCGCCGAATGTTGAAACGCCGCCGCGGTAATCCGAATTGGACGAAGCCCGTTTATGCGTCCCTGGGACCGACTGTTGCCTCCTTCGACGCCATCGTCAAGGAGCTTGGGCTCAGCCCCGAGCAGTTCGAAACCTCCGACGTGCTCAAGCAGTGGGTTCTCAAGAATAAGGACCAGAAATACGTCCCTTTGGACCTGTTGCGAGCGTGGAAGCTCGCGGCCGTCTAAGGTCCCGATGGACCTGCCCCGATTGTGATACACTGTTATCTACGTTTGAAGCCCACGGACTGTGTGTGGTGCGATTCTCCGGTTTGTATGCCTGAGCTCCCGCCTTCTGTCTCCTCCGTTTGTCTCAGCGTTGAAAATCCAAAGATCTGGATCAACGGAAGCAAGCGCAACGGTTTGTAACGCGCATGCGCCTTGCCAGATAGAAAGCAAGTTATTGATGAGTCAGTTCTCAGAGCTGCCGATCGGCGCCTATTTACAGGCCCGGCTGGCGGCAGCCCAATTCACCACTCCCACCCCCATTCAAGAAGCGGCCATTCCTGCGGCAATCGAAGGCAAGGATCTCTTTGCCACCGCGCAAACCGGAACCGGTAAAACGCTGGCATTCCTCGTCCCCGTGATGGACCGCCTGGTCGCCGAAGCGGCCACCGGCGTGTCCGTCCTCATCCTCGTCCCCACGCGCGAACTCGCGCTGCAGGTGGCCGAGGTGCACGAACTCCTGCGCGGAAAAAAGCTGCCGCCCGCGGCGGTCGTCATCGGCGGCAACAATGAACGCGCCCAGATCTCGCAGTTGCGCCAGGCGCGCGTCGTCGTTGCCACACCCGGCCGGCTGGAAGATTTCCTCGATCGCAACCTGATCTCGCTGCGCGGCGTGCATACGCTCGTGCTCGACGAAGCGGATCGGATGTTCGATATGGGCTTCCTGCCCTCCGTCCGCCGCATCACGGCCCTGTTGCCGAAGAAACGGCAGACGCTGTGCTTTTCCGCAACTCTGCTGCCGAGCGTCGTCGAAGTGGTCAAGCAGTACATGAATCAGCCGCAGCGAATCGCGCTCGGTTCCACTTCCAAGCCTTGCGCCAACGTGAAGGTGCAGGCCTTCGAAGTCAATCGTGGCAACAAGCAGCAGACGCTGGAACACCTGCTCCGCAGTGCTCGTGGCCGTTGCCTTGTCTTCGCGCGCACCAAGCGCGGGACCGAGCGGCTGGCCAAGAGCCTTGCTCGCGAGGGATTCGCCGCAGCTCGCATTCACGGCGACCGCTCGCAGTCGCAGCGCATCGAAGCGCTGAACGGATTCCAGGAAGGACGCTTCAAGGTCCTGGTCGCCACCGACGTCGCATCCCGCGGCATCCACGTGGACGATATCGAGCATGTCATTAACTATGACCTGCCCCAGATCGCCGAGGACTTCATTCATCGCGCGGGACGCACGGCGCGCGCCGGCGGAAGCGGCATGGCATCCACGCTCTACGAGGGATACCAGTCGCTGGAATTGAAGGAACTGGAACGCGCTCTCGGCATCCGCATCGAGCGGCAAAGCCTGGAGTTGCAGCCCGCGGCGGACCCAAGTTTGCGTTGGCAGTCCGACCCCACGGGTCCACGGTCCAGTCTCAGGCCTCTGCCCGGCGAATTCATTCAACGGGCGGTATAAAGCTTCATCGGGCCCATTCGCGTACAATCGTGCTGTTTGGTCGAGCCGGTCTTCTGGGCGACTCGTATCCTAAACGAGGAGAAAGTGAAATGAAGAAACTGTATGTCGGAAACCTGTCGTTCCATACGACGGAAGACCAATTGCGTAGCTTGTTTGCTCCCTACGGGCAGATCGATAGTGTCAGCCTCGTGACGGACCGCGACACCGGACAGTCGCGTGGATTTTCCTTTGTTGAACTGGCCGACGACGCGGCTGCCGAGCGCGCGATCGCGGAACTGAACGGTAAAGACGTGGACGGCCGCGCCTTGACCGTCAATGAAGCGCGCCCGCGCGAAGAGCGTGGCGGCGGCGGACGCGGTGGATTCGGTGGCGGCCGCGGCGGATTCGGCGGCGGTGGCGGCGGTGGACGCGGTGGCAATCGCGGCGGTGGTGGCGGCCGCGGCGGACGTGGCGGCGGCGGTGGCGGCGGAGGCCGCTGGTAAGACTGCTCTCTACTCTTGTCGCCCTTTTTTCGTTGCTGCCTGACCGCTTGGTCCAGGCGCGGACGCTCTCGTCCATGCGTCCAGGGAGGAATTAGACATTGGCTTCCAAAGGTTATCCCACCGCGCAAAAGCGGGCGCGAGAGCGTGCCCGCCAGGAGAAGCAACAGGCCAAGGCCCAGCGCCGGCTCGAACGCAAGCAGGAGAAGACCAATCGGCCTGACGGTGCCCCAGATTTCGAAATCGGAGAATCGCAGGACGCGCTCTTTACCGATACCGACGATTCCGAAAACGCATAGGGCCGGACGCTTCGTCCGCCCACGCGCCGCCTAGCGGCGCAAACTACTTCACCCCACGCTTCGCCGTTGGCAAGCGTGGGGTTTTCGTTTGGTGGCACGGGCGTCTTCGCCCGCGTGGTACCGCCGGCGTCTCGCCGGCCACGATCTCGGCGACACTCACACGCTATTGTTCCGGATGCTGGGATGATGGCCGAGGTCCATGAAGCGCAGATCGTGCGCTTCCTCGCGTACCGAGCTGAGCGCCACCATGACCTCGCGAATGTAGTAGATCGTCCCTATCAGCAGCGACACCATCGCCAGCACGAACACGATTACCGCGACGATCGCAGCGGTCGGCCAGTAGACTCCAAGTCCAAGCAGCAGGCACGAAACGATTGTCCCGGCCAGCGATAGCAGCGTGAACAGAAACGTGTGCCGGATCATCTCCGCCCGGCGCTCGATCGACTGGATCTGGACGTCGTAGGCCTCGGCTTCCTGCGTGCGCCCATTCTTGGTGGCGTCGTACTTGGCGTGTACGTACTGGCGAAGCCGGCTGACGATGCCCATCAGCCGCACGTTCACCGAAAGAACCAGTAGGGATGTGGCTGACACGAACAGACCAGGAGCGAGGAATGCCTCGAAGAGCCGGATGGCGTTTTCCATGATGTCCTCCCGGTTGCCACAGAATGGGATGCATTCCGCGCGCCGCCGCGCAGCATAACCGTACGAGATGTTGCGGCAAGCATCGGTGACGAGTGTCACCCGCGCGGCGCAACCACTCGAGTAGGACGGCGCGAATATCACGTTGCGGTACTGTTAGCGACGGCCGCAGCCGGTTTCGAATATCCTGTCAGCCCATGAAACGTCTTGCCGCTCTCTCATTCGTGCTGATCGCTACCGCCGCTCTGGGCCAAGCTCAGCCGTCGAACGAAATCCTGCTCTGGCCGAACGGCGCGCCCGGAGCGCTCGCCGACAAGCCGGAAGACAAGCCGAGCCTCACGCCGTACGTCGCGACGTGGGCCAAGCCGACCGGCGCTGCTGTGATCGTTTGCCCCGGCGGCGGATATCAGCACCTCGCGCCGCACGAAGGCGGAACCGTCGCGCAGTGGCTGAATTCGATAGGGATCAAGGCGTTCGTGCTCAAGTACCGGCTCGGACCGCAGTATCACCATCCGGCGATGATGGAGGACGTGCAGCGCGCCGTCAGGTATGTGCGCTCGCACGCCAAGGACTATGAGATCGACCCGCAGCGAATCGGGATCATCGGCTTCTCGGCCGGCGGGCACATCGCCTCGACCGCGGGCACGCACTTTACCGCGGGCGACGCGAATGCGCAGGACCCGATCGAGCGCGCGAGCTCGCGTCCCGACCTGATGATGCTGATCTATCCGGTCATCACCATGGGGCAGTTCACGCACGGCGGATCGAAGAAGAACCTGCTCGGCGACAATCCGAGCCAGGAACTTGTTGACCTGATGTCGAACGACAAGCAGATCACCAAAGAAACGCCGCCCGCGTTCCTCGTCCACGGCATGAACGACCGCACCGTTCCGGTCGAGAACAGCCTGCTGTTCGCCGACGCTATGCGGAAAGCGGGCGTGGGGTTCGAGCTGCACGTCTTCGAAAACGCGCCGCCGCACGGCTATGGCTTGGGGATTGGAAATCCGGTGGTTGGGATCTGGCCGAAACTCGCCGAGCAGTGGCTCAGAGGGCACGGATTCTGACGCGAATGACTGTGTAGAGACGCGGCATGCCGCGTCTCTAAGTCGAGATTTCAGTCGGCGCTGGCGGCGGTGTTGGTGCGATGCTCCGCTGCCGGTGCTGCTTTCGCGGCGACATACGTCAGCCAGTCGCGATAGCGGTTGACACGTCCCGTGACAGCGGCGAAGAAGGCCTTCTGGATGGCTTCTGTTGCCGGACCGCGCACGCCGGCGCCGATCGGTTTGTGATCGACGGCGCGGATCGGCGCGACTTCGGCAGCGGTACCGGTGAAAAAAGCTTCGTCGGCGGCGAGCAGCGCGTCAACCGTCATCGCGCCGACGCGAACTTCGAAGCCGAGATCGCGCGCCAGCGTGATGACGGAATCGCGTGTCACGCCGAGCAGGATCGAGTTGCGCTCGTCGTTGGTGTAGATGACGTTGTCCTTCACGAAGAAGAGATTCTCGCCCGATCCTTCGGCGATCGTGCCTTCGCGGTCGAGCAGCAGCGCCTCGTCGAAGCCCGCGCCCGCGGCCTCGCGCAGCGCGATGATCGAGTTCAGATACTGACCGCACGCTTTCGCGGTGGTCGGCATCATCGAGGAGTGGAACTTGGTCCAGCGCGAAACGGTGATGTGAACGCCCTTGGTGAGCGGATCGCCGCTGTGCAGGTTCTTCCACGGCCAGGCGAGAATGCTCACCCCGATCGGGCAGCGGTCGGGAATCAGTCCCAGGCTGTGACTGCCGTAATAGCAGATTGGACGAACGTAGCAGCCGTCGAAGCCGTTCTGGCGGATCGTCGCGCAGATGGCATCCGCGAGTTCCTGCTTGCTGTAGCGCATGCGGATGCCGTAGACGTCGGCCGACGCGAGCCAGCGTTCGAGATGCGCGTCAAGGCGGAAGATCGCCGGACCTTCGTCAGTCGCATAGCAGCGAATGCCTTCGAAGACGCCGGTACCGTAATGCAAAGCGTGCGACGAGACGTGAATCGTCGCGTCGCTCCACGGAATAAGCGCGCCGTCCTGCCAGACGTATCGGGACTGCTCGAACATAGTTCTCCTTACACGGCCCAGAGAAATTGATCGCCGTCGGTGTGCAGCGTGCGGTCGTCCTGGTTGATCCAGTCCTCGCGCGTCGGCGTGCAGACATCGATTGCGACCACGTCTTCCAGGACTTCCGACGAGTGTTCCATTCCAGGAGCAATCGTGAGCACCTGGTTCGGGCGCAGCGTGACCGCGCCGTTCGGAAAATTGAACGTCCACGCACCCTGCAGCAGCACGATGACTTCCTCATGCTTGTGCTTGTGCGTCTGCGTGGTCGCGCCTTTGCGGACCTGGAGACGCGCGACGCTCAGGTTCTGTCCGGTTGCAATCGTGCGCGTGTAAAGCTCGTTGATGGCCTGCGGCTGGATCTTGTTCAGATCGAATACTGTCATCTCACTTCTCCCAAACTAGTCGCCGGCGCTGGCCAGCGATTTCTGCTGCGGTTGCGATTGTGCCGACTTCGCCACGGTGCCGTCCGGACGGATGTGCACCGGGTTGAGGAACTGCATGAGGTCGCGCAAGCGCGCGCCCACCTGCTCGATGGGGTGGTTCTGCTCGCTCTTGCGCTGCGCGTTGAACCACGGACGTCCGTTCTTGTTCTCGTCGATCCATTGGCGCGCATAGTTGCCCTTTTGGATGTCGGAGAGCATCTGCTTCATCGCCTTGCGCGTTTCGGCGGTGACGACCTTCGGCCCGCCGGTGTAGTCGCCGTGCTCGGCGGTGTCGCTGACGGAGTAGCGCATGTAGTTGAGGCCGCCGCGGTACATGAGGTCGACGATCAACTTGAGCTCGTGCATGCACTCGAAGTACGCGACTTCGGGTTGGTAGCCGGCTTCGACAAGCGTCTCGAAGCCCGCCTTGATCAGCGCGCTGACGCCGCCGCAGAGAACGGCCTGCTCGCCGAAGAGATCGGTCTCGGTTTCTTCGCCGAAAGTGGTTTCGAGGACGCCGGCGCGCGTGGCGCCGAGAGCGCGCGCGTACGAGAGCGCAAGGTCTTTGGCTTTGCCGCTGGCATCCTGATGAACCGCCAGGAGGGCCGGCGTGCCGCCGCCTTCGACGAAGACTTCGCGGACACGATGTCCCGGCGCTTTGGGCGCGATCATGATCACGTCCACGTTCTTCGGCGGCGTGATGGTGCCGAAGTGGATATTGAAGCCGTGCGCGAAGAGCAGCGTCTTGCCGGCGGTCAGGTTCGGCTCGACGTCGTTCTTGTAAAGCTCCGGCTGCGTTGTGTCGGGAACGAGAATGACGACGACGTCGGCCCACTTGGTGGCGTCGGCGTTCGACAGGACTTTGAGACCGGCGGCCTCGGCCTTCTGCCGCGACTTGCTGCCGGCGTGCAAGCCGATTGCGACTTCCACGCCGCTGTCCTTCAGGTTCAGCGCGTGCGCGTGTCCCTGCGAACCGTAACCGAGCACGGCCACTTTTTTGCCGCGGATCAACTTCGGGTCCGCTTGATTGTCGTAGTAGATGTTTGCCATTGCGTTCTCTCCTTCGATCTTCAGAATTCGCCCGGGCTAAAGCCCCGAAAGCTCTTTGCGCTTTTCCACCGGCCTAAAGGCCGGTGCTCCCACCTAAACGGAATACGAAACCGGCTCGTCGTCGAGAGGATCGGTCGCGGACGCGACCGGCCGTCGATCGAGCTGAATGTCCGACTGCTTTGACGCGCCGCGCGTCATGGCAACGCGTCCGGTGCGCGCCATTTCCAGAATGCCGTACGGACGCAGCACCTCGACCAGGCCGTCGATCTTGTCTTCCGCGCCGGTTGTTTCCAGCACCATCGATTCACCGGTCACGTCGACCACGCGCGCGCGGAAGACGTGCGCGAGTTGCATGATCTCGGCGCGGCTCTCCGGCGTCGTTGCGACCTTGATGATCGCTAGGTCGCGAAAGACCGAAGACTGGTTCGTGATGTTGTCGACGCGCAGCACGTTGACGAGCTTGTAGAGGTTCGCTTCGAGGCGCGCCGCTCCTGGCTCGTCGGTGTCGACGACGATGGTCATGCGCGAGATGCCGGGCTTGTCGGTGTGGCCGACCGTTAGCGACTCGATGTTGAACGCGCGCCGACGGAAGAGCGACGCCACGCGGTTCAGAACACCCGGCTTATTCTCGACGTGGACAACAAATGTGCTGGTCATGGTTCGTCCTTATGCGTCCTGTGCCGTCTCGACCAATGGGTTCGGGCGGCGGATCATGTTGTGCAGGTCAGCGCCGGCAGGAACCATCGGAAAGACCGAATCTTCCTGCTCGACGCAGAAGTTGATGACGTACGTACCGCGATGCTCGCGCGCTTCGCGCACCGCGCCGACCACATCGCCACGCTTGCGGACTTCCTTTCCTTTCAACCCGAAGGCGTCGGCGAGCTTCACGAAGTCGGGGCTGTGCAGCGGCGTCGCCTTGTAACGGCGGTCGTAGAAGAATTCCTGCCACTGCCGCACCATGCCGAGGAAGCCGTTGTTGATGATGGCGACCTTGATGTCGAGATTCTCCTGGCCGATGGTGGCGAGCTCGGCCATGGTCATCTGGAAGCCGCCGTCGCCGGCGATGACCCAGACTTCGGAATCCGGCTTCGCGAACTTGGCGCCGATCGCGGCGGGCAGCGCGAAGCCCATCGTGCCGAGCCCGCCCGACGTGATGAGCGAGCGCGGCTTGTCGTGGTGGTAATACTGGGCTTCCCACATCTGGTGCTGGCCCACGTCGGTGACAACGATGGCGTCACCATTGGTGACATTCCACAAGTCGTTGATCACGTGCGCGGCGTAGAGGTGGCCGTTATCGGGCAGGTTCTGGATGTCGCGGACGGCGGAGTCGCCCTTGAGCTCGGCGATACGCGCCATCCAGTCGACGTGATTGCCGCGCTCCACGCTCCGCAGTAACTCGCCGACGACGTGGCGCAGGTCGCCGATCAGCGCGACGTCCACGGTCACGTTCTTGTTCACTTCCGCGGGATCGATCTCCACGTGGATCTTCTTCGCGTTCAGGGCGTAAGTCTTGAGGTTGCCGGTCACGCGATCGTCGAAGCGCATGCCGAAGGCGAGAAGCAGGTCGGCTTCCTGGATGGCGGTGTTGACCCAGGCTTCACCGTGCATGCCCATCATGCCGAGATTCAGCGGATGCGAGGCAGGGAAGCCGCCGATGCCGAGCAGCGTCATCGCTACCGGCACATCGGCGCGCTCGGCGAACGCCAGCACTTCCTGCATCGCGCCGGAAAGCTGAATGCCATGCCCGGCGAGGATTACCGGCCGCTTGGCATTGCGAATCAGTTCCAACGCCTCGCGGTAATTCTCGGGACTCGTCGGCGAAACGGGACGCTTGTGCGGGCGCGGCTCGGCTGCATCCCAATCGAACTCGGCGCTCGCCTGCTGGGCATCTTTCGTGACATCGATCAGGACCGGGCCCGGACGGCCTTCGCGCGCGATGTGGAAAGCCTCGCGGATCGCCGGCGCAAGCTCGTCGGCGCGCGTGACGAGGTAGTTGTGCTTGGTGATCGGCAGGGTGATGCCGGTAATGTCGGTTTCCTGGAAGGCGTCGTAGCCGATCAGCTTGCTGCCGACCTGGCCGGTGATGCAGACCATGGGCGAGGAATCCATCATCGCCGTGGCAATGCCGGTGACAAGGTTGGTCGCGCCTGGGCCGGACGTCGCGACAGCAACGCCAACACCGCCGCCGGCGCGCGCGTATCCGTCGGCCATGTGGGCGGCGCCCTGCTCGTGACGCACCAGCACGTGATGGATCTCGGGATACTTGCAGAGCGCGTCGTACGCGGGCAGAATCGCGCCGCCCGGATACCCGAAGACATGCCGCACGCCTTCGCGCTTGAGGCACTCCCAGATGATTTCGCCGCCAGTTTTCTTCATGCCATCCTCACCTATTGCGCTGCTTCGCAGCGCCAACGCGGGCAAGTCGCCCGCGTCCACACAATTTCGTTAATCCGCGGCGACGCCCTGCATCGCCGGCTGCTCGGCAAAGTCCGTCGTCACCGCCCCACGCGATGCCGATGCCACCTGTCGCGCATACTTCGCCATCACGCCGCTTGGATACCGCGGCTTCGGCGCCGTCCAATTGCGCAAGCGCTTTTCCATTTCCTGTTCCGAGATCGCAACGCGCAGTTCGCGACGCATGACGTCGAAGGCGATGGTGTCACCGTCTTTGACCGCAGCAATCGGGCCGCCACGCGCGGCTTCGGGAGCGACGTGTCCCGCCATGAATCCGTGGGTCGCGCCGGAGAAGCGGCCGTCTGTCAGCAGCGCGACGGAATCGCCGAGTCCCGCGCCGACAATCGCCGCGGTGACTGCGAGCATTTCGCGCATGCCCGGACCGCCGCGCGGTCCCTCGTAGCGGATCACGATCACGTCACCCGCCTTGATCTGGTTCTGCTGGACGGCGGCGAAGGCTTCTTCTTCGCTGTTGAAGACCCGGGCCGGACCTTCGAAGTGATCTTTCTCTTCGCCCGCGATCTTGAGCACGCAGCCCTCGGGCGAGAGATTGCCCTTAAGGATGCACAGTCCACCGCGCTCCTTCAGCGCCCTGTCCATCGTGTGCACGACCTGCTGCTGTGGAGTTTCGTTTGCGGCCGCGGCTTCTTCGCCGATGGTGCGACCGGAGACGGTCATCGCGCTCGAGTGCAGCTTCTTCGCCTCGTGCAGACGCTTCGCGACGAGCGCGGTGCCGCCCGCATGGTAGAGATCGGTGGCGACGAAGCGTCCGAAGGGCTTGAGATCGGCGATGATCGGGGTGCGCGCGCAGACGCGCTCGAAGTCCTCGATGTCGAGATCGACCCCGGCTTCGTGCGCGATGGCAAGCAGGTGAAGAACGGCGTTGGTGGAGCCACCGCTCGCGGCGACGCCGGCGATTGCGTTTTCTAGAGATTCGCGAGTGATCACCTGGCGCGGCGTAAGTCCGCGCGCGAGCAGGTTCATCACGGTCTTGCCCATGGCGCGCGCGACTTCGGGTTTGTGCGCGTCTACCGCCGGCACGCTGGCGCTGCCCAGCGGCGAGATGCCGAGAAATTCGCAAGCCATCGCCATGGTGTTGGCGGTGAACTGCCCGCCGCACGCGCCCGCGCCCGGGCAGGCGGCGTTTTCGATAGCAAGGAGATCGGCGTCGTTGATCTTGTGCCGGGCGTGCGCGCCGACGGCCTCGAAGACATCCTGGATAGTGATGTCCTTGCCGCCGCACTGGCCGGGAGCGATGGAGCCGCCGTAAAGCACGAGTCCAGGAATGTTGAGGCGGGCGAGCGCCATCACGGCGCCGGGGATGGTCTTGTCGCAGCCGACGAGCGCGACGATGCCGTCGAAGTGATTGCCGCGCGCGACGAGCTCAATCGAATCGGCGATGACTTCGCGGCTGACGAGCGAGGTGCGCATGCCTTCGGCACCCATGGTGATGCCGTCGGAGATGGAAACCGTGTTGAACTCCATCGGCGTGCCGCCGGCTTCGCGGATGCCCTGCTTGAGCGCGGCCGCGAGGTCGCGAAGGTGGTAATTGCACGGGCCGATCTCGATCCACGTGTTCGCGATCCCGATGAACGGTCGTTTCAGATCGTCGTCGTTGAAGCCCGCGGCCTTCAGCATGGCGCGAGCGGGCGCGCGGCTGGGTCCTTCGGAGATCGCGCGGCTGTTTTGCTTCAAGTCCATCTGAGAGTTCCTGCAAAAACTTCCGTAAAACGTGAAGGCCATCATCTCGGTGGATGATGGCCTTCTGAGGTTCTGCTCCGGCTACATCATCCTGTTGGCCCCGGTACAACTACTGTCGTTACCGAAATAATTCGAACGATGGGGAGGGCAAGTCGAGACCACTCGCGCCGCGAGGGCACAAGCGACAGTCGGAACGGAATGTAGCCGACTTGATTCATGCAGCGTGTCACCAAAGCAAGGCCGTCTCGCCAAATCAAATCGTGACTAGTGTACTTCGACGGCAACAGGACGCAAGTTTATTATTCTTCTACCAATATAAATGTAGCTTATTCGATAAGGCGCGGCACCGTACCACGTTTCGAGACGTGGAAATCCCGCCAACATACTGAAACAGAACTATTTATGCGTGGCGGCCGCTGCTTCGAGCGCGCGGTCAAGGTCGGTAAGGATGTCGTCGACGTCCTCAATTCCGACCGACAACCGGACCAGGCCGTCGCTGATGCCCAGCTTGTGACGGCGGCTGGGAGGCATTTCGCGGTGCGACGCGGTGGCCGGATGAAGCGCCGTGGTGAAGACATCGCCCAGGCTGGTGGCGCGCACGCAGAGTTGGAGCGCGTCCATGAAGTGGAAGGCGCCTTCGCGGGAATCGTTGGCGGGTACGATGGAGAGCAGCGCGCCGCCGTGGGGTGGGCGGAGCATGCGCTCGAGCTTCTCCCTCGGTTCGTTGAGCGCCGGGTAGTAGACCTTCTTGACGCGCTTGTCTTTGGCCAGCGTTTCGGCGATCTTGCGCGCGTTCTCGCATTGGCGCTGCATGCGCAGCGGCAGCGTCTTGATGCCGCGTAGCACTTCATGCGCTTCGAACGGACCGAGAATCCCGCCGACGAGCTTCATCACGCCGATCAGCGCCGTCTGGTCCGGCTGGTCACGAACAATGACTACGCCGCCGGTCACGCTGGCGTGCCCGGCCAGGTACTTGGTCAGGCTGTGGACCGCGAAGTCCGCTCCATGGCTCAGCGGCTGGCACAAATAAGGACTGGCGAACGTGTTGTCGACGAGGAAGCGCGCTCCGGACTCGTGCGCCACGTCGGCGCAGGCTTTGAGGTCGCAGATCTTGAGCAGGGGATTGGAGATCGTCTCGGCGACGAGGACGCGCGGCTTGTGCGCGTGCGCCTGCTTCTTCACCGCGTCGATGTCGGAGAAGTCCGCGGTAACGGTTTGCACGCCGAAGATGTCGAATACGCGGATCAGCAAATCGAGTGTCGCGCCGTAGAGATCCTGCGACGCAAGCACGACGGCGCCGGGGCGCAATTCGCAAGCCAGCAACGCCGCGTGCAGTGCCGCCATGCCGGAGCCGTAAGCGACCGCGGCGGTGCCTTCTTCCAGCGCCGCCATCGCGCGCTCGACGGCAGCGACCGTCGGATTACCGTGACGCGTGTAGACGAAGCCCTGCACCTCGCCGCCGAAGACGCGGTCCATCTCGGCCATCGAGTCGTAGGTGAAGGTCGGGGTAGTGTAGATGGGCGTCGAGGTCGGGCGGCCCGCGGGAATTTCTTTCCACTCGCCGGCATGAACCGCCCGCGTAGAAAAACCTTTCGCGGACACGTCGGTTTTCTTCTTACCGCTCAAGGGATTTGCTCCTGATGAATGGCTGACCCGCCCACACCTTATCAAATCGGGCCGTGCTGTTGCACTCCGCGCGACTTGCGTTTCGGATCGCGAAACCGCCGCTACTTCACGAGCGCGATGGCGAAGCCGTCGTAGCCTTTGCTGCCAACGGTCTGGATCGCGGTCGCCATCACGCGCGGCTCGGCGGCGAGCTTGTCGTTAAATTTGCGAATGCCCTGCACGTTCGCGTCGGTGCTCGCGGCGTCGCACACGCCGCCGTCGCGCACTACGTTGTCGGCGATGATGATTGTGCCCGGCCGCGAAAGCTTGATGGTCCACGGCAAATAGTCCACGTAGCCGGGTTTGTCGGCGTCGATAAAGATGAAGTCAAACGGACCGGCCTTCTGCTCGACAAATTTCGGCAGGGAATCGATGGCGGCGCCGACGCGAACCTCCACCTGCTTCTCGAATCCGGCGCGAGCGATGTTGGCACGAGCGATGTCGGCGTGTTTCGGCTCATACTCCAGCGTGATCAGCCGTCCGTCGGCGGGAAGTGCGCGCGCGAGCCAAATGGTGCTGTAGCCGGCGAGGGTCCCAATCTCCAGGATCCGCCGCGCGCCCTGCGCCTTTGCCAGCAGCATCAGCATCTTGCCTTGGGCCGGAGACACACTGATCTGAGGCAGACCGGCTTTATCGGCGTCTGCCAGCGCCGCATCGAGCGCCGCATCGCGAATCGCGAACTTGTCGACGATGTAATCGTCCATAGCCACCCATTTCTTATCTGCCTGTCCCATCGCTCTCCTTATATGACTTCGATCTTCTCGTCTTCGAAATGCTTGTCTTCTTCGGTCGTACCGGCAAGCGCGAAAGAATTCGTTTCTCCAGCTTTGCCCTGAGCGACGCGCGTAATCATGTACGCGCAGCCGAGCCAGTGCGCTTCCTCGAAATCGGACTGCGACCAGCGCGCCGGGCAATCGACGTGCGAATGGTAGAAGCCGACAATGTCCCACCCGTGAGCGCGGCCTTCGCGCTCGATGCGCAGTATCTCGCGCGGATCGATCGCGAACCAGTCGGTAGCTGCGTCGGCGTTGCCGCACGGCTTTGCCGCGTGGACGACGCGCTCGGTCCCGTCGCTGGTTCCCAACAGCACACCGCAACACTCGTGCGGGTAAGTTTCTTCCGCGTGACGCTCGATGGCGGTGAGTTCCTGTTTGGTGATCTTCAGCATTTCGGACCGTCAGTCTAAATCACGCGTAAAGCTCGAAGCCGCTCGCGCCATCAGCTTCCGATCCGCCGTGTCAGCCCTGACACACCGTGATTCGCAGACACGTTCCGCCGGTCCGCACATCCTCCTAAGCCATTGAAAATAAGTCGGTTGGCGTTAGGCCTCCCCCTTGCACTTAGCACTGGCGAAAGGAGCAAGGCAATGCGGCAGGCGAACGGCAACTGGCAGCGGCGGATGCAGCAGGTCGGATGGCAACTGGGATTCGTGATGATGGTGGCGGCTCGCGTCGCGCAGGCGCAGCAGCAACCGGTCGAGCGGCGGCTGGTCATCAGCGTTCCCGACCGCAAGCTGGCGGTCGTCGAGAACGGCAGCGTCGTGAAGGTCTATGCGGTCGCCGTGGGCGCCGAAGTTTCGCCCTCCCCCAGCGGTTCCTTCAAGGTCATCAATCGTGTCACGGCTCCGACCTACTACCACGCCGGCAAGGCGATCCCCGCCGGCAACCAGAACCCGCTGGGTTCGCGCTGGATGGGACTCGACCGCAAGGGCTACGGGATCCACGGCACCAACCAGCCGAAGTCGATCGGCAAGGCCGCCTCCCACGGATGCATCCGCATGGCGCACGCCGACCTGGAAGAGCTGTTCGCTCGCGTGCGCGTCGGCGACGTGGTCGAGATCCACGCCGAGCACGATGCCACTATCGCCAACGTCTTCGCTCCGCAACCCACGACCGTCGCTGCGATGTCCGCGTCCGACGGCGGCATGAACTAAGCCAACGCCACTTCGTCGAGGAGAAGAGTTATGTCACAAGCAATGACTTTCGCAGGAGTACCGGTAGCGGTGGCGTTGAGCTTCGTGCTCGCGCTGGGAGTTGAGGTGGTGCTGATCGGCAGCTTTATCCGGCTGATGGCGCGCGCCGCGGCGCAGATGGAAGAACAACCGGCGAAGAGCCACAAGAGTTCGGCCCGGTAGCAATTCCGGACCAAGAGGAGAACCACCATGCTCGCGATCCAGTACCTGCTCTACGGATTGGCTGCCGCCGCGCTCGTCGCCGCGTCCGCCATTCTCTTGTTCGACGTCTACCTGATGGCGGAGTACCGCCGCCGTCTCACGCTCGCCTCTGACGAGCCTTTGCCGATACCGCGGCCGATCCGCTGGAAACCGGCAGCGCAGCTTGCAAGCGCCGCGCTGGCCATCGCGCTGATCGCGTCGTCCGTCGCCGTCGTACCGAGCGGCATGGCGGGCGTGCGCGTCAGCCAGATCTCCGGCACGCAGCCAGGGACGCTGTATCCCGGCGTCCACTTCGTCAAACCGCTGATCGAGAGCATCGTGCTCTACGATGTCCGCGACCAGCTCTACAGCACCTCCGCCGACGTCGCGAAAAAGGCGCCGGACAAAGCCGCCGAGAAAACTGCCGACAAGTCCGAGCACAAAGCCGAACCGTTCGTCGTCCAGGCCAAGGAAGGACTGCCGATCGGCCTGGCGATCACGGTGCGCTACAAGCTCGACGCGCGCCGGCTCGACTCGATCCACAACACGCTGCCCGAGCCGATCGAGTCGGAGGTTGTGCCGCCGGTGATCGGCAGCGTCTTCCGCGGCATCGTGCCGCAATACACGGTGCGCGAAGTCTTTTCCACGCAACGCGAGCGCATCCGCGAAACCGCGGCGAAGCAGATCACCGACAAGCTCGTTGCCGACGGCATCCTCGTGAAGGAAGTCATTCTTCGCGAAGTGCAGTTGCCGCCCGAATACGCCAAGGGTCTGGAGAACCTGCTGCTCAAGGAGCAGGAGAACGATCAGCTCTCGGTTCAAACCGAGATACAGGCCAAGCAGGTTCGCATTTCCGAATTGCAGGCCGAGGCGCAGCGCGTGCAGGACGTAAAGCGCGCCGAGGGCATGGCGCAGGTGCGCGTGTTGCAGGCCAAGGGCGAAGCCGACGCCATGCAGTACACGCTGCCGCTGAAAGAGAAGCAGATCCAGCAGTCGAAGCTGGAAGCGGAAGCGCGTAAGGAATCCACGATCAAGAACGCCGAAGCCGCCGCCGAAGCGAAGGTCATCGACAGCAAGGCCGAGCTTCAGCGTCGCAACCTGCTGGCCGATGCCGAGGCGAACCGCATTCGCGTGACCGCCGCGGCCGACGCCGAACGCATGCGCAGCGAAGCGGCTGTACTTAAGCAGACGCCGCTGCTCATCAACAAGATCATCGCCGAACGTCTCTCCGACAAGATCCAAGTGATGATGGTGCCCGCCGACGGCAAGTACTTCTTCGCCTCCGACGTGCTCAAGGGACAAATGCCGCAGCAAATGACCGACGACGATCCGCAGGGCGAATCGAGCCAGAACTCCGCTCGCAGCCAGGATGCGGATGACCCCAGCAACACTCCGCGCATTGCGCGCCGCCCGAAATAACTCTGGCGCTGCCCTGTCGCTCCTACACCCCTCGGGAGCGACAGGGCGGGAAAGGGAATCGGCCATGACCAGGATTTCCAAATCTCCGATGAGCCCGCAGGAACCGCGGCGGAGTTTTGGAATCGCCGGCAAATCCAACCGGAGGTACCCTCGCCGCCTGCATGGGGCCTCCGGTGCCGGCGTAAAGGAAGCCACTTTCGCACGCTGCTATAATTTTTCTCTCCCTCGGAATCGAGACCTTCAGATGCCGCGTTCCCGCGCTCGACTGGCATGGCTGTGCCTGCTCGCGATCTTCGCGGGAGCCGCCGCTCCGCGCGCCTTCTCCCAGAATTGGACCCAGCCCGCGCGGGAACTCGCAGCCAAGATCGTCGGACACGCGCAGTCGCGCTCCGCACTATCGCTCACGGTCCACAATGCTTCGTCGATGGACGCCGCGGACGTGAACGACGCACGCCGCGCCGTGGAAACTCAGCTTCGCGCTTTGGGTGTGCGCCTGGTTTCGCCTGACCAGGCGGTGGAAGACGTCGACCTGACATTCTCCGAGAATTCCGGCTCATACCTCTGGGTGGCGCAAATCGGACGCTCCGATCCGCGCGACGTGGCGATGGTCACGGCCCCGATGCCGGCCGTTTCGCAGTACCGCTCCAGCCTCGGCACGCTGCGCCGCACGCCGCTCGTCTCCGAGCCGGTCCCAATTCTCGACATCGCGCCGCTCAACGGAGTGCCCGCGCTGCTGGTGCTTGACGCGGAAGGAATCAAGCTCTACCGGTCGAACTCCGGACGCTGGACGCTCGATGCCGCGCAGGCAATCGTGGCGGCACGCCCGTTGCCGCGCGACCTGCGCGGACGGATCGTGGTCCAGGACGCCGCCTTCACCGCCTTTCTCCCGGGAACGCAGTGCAGCGGGCAGTGGACACCGCTGCTGTCTGTCACGTGTCGTGCCAGCGACGATCCGTGGCCGCTGCCGGTCGCCGGCGGCGCGCCGGCGCGCGCGTTCTACAACGCGTCGCGCGATTTCTTTGCTGGACCGCTTTCGCCCTCCCTCGGCACGAATTCCGCTCCTTTCTATTCCGCCGCGAGGCTGACACTCGCGGACAACTCGACTGCTTGGCTATTTGCCAGCGTCGACGGCGCGGTCCGGTTGGTCAACAGCGTGGGACAGCCGATGGCAAACTTCAACGGCTGGGGGAGCGACCTTGCAGCCGCAACCAACACCTGCGGTGGTCCGGCCTATGTGGTTGCTGCGGGTTCCGGCGCGCCCGACCAGCCGGACACGATTCGTGCCTACCAGCTTTCCGGTCGCAAGATGACCCAACTTTCCGAGCCGCTGGAGTTTCCGGGCCCGGTCACGGCTTTGTGGACTCAGCCTGACGGCGCCGCAGTGCTGGCGGTGTCAAAGAATCTAAGGACGGGGGATTATGAAGCGTCGAGTGTGGCGCTTACTTGCGGCCGTTAGCCTGCTGGCGCTGGGCGCGCATGCCGCCACCCGCCCGCGCTACGGCGGCACTATGCGCATCGAGACGCGGGCGTCGCTTGTTTCCTACGATCCCGCCGTCACTCCGTCCTTCGACGCAGCGGACGCCCTTCGCGATCGCATCGCCGAACTCGTTTTCGATCGCCTTGTCACCATCGATGCCTCCGGCCGTCCGCAGCCCGCGCTCGCGACTTCCTGGCAGGCTGATCCGGATCAGCGCCGCTGGATCTTCGAGCTGCGTTCCGGCGTGCTGCTCCACGATGGAAACCCGCTTCCGGCGCGGCTGATCGCGGCGGCGTTGTCGGCGGTTCATCCGAACTGGCGTGTCACGGTGCAGTCCTCGGGAAACAACGAGTCGCTGGCCATCATTTCGCCGGATCCACAGCCGAACCTCCCGGCGGAACTCGCGTGCGCACAGAACTCGATCGTCGCGCGCGACTCGGCGGGTGCGTTGACGGGGAGCGGCCCCTTCCGAATGCAGGACTGGCAGCCCGGGCGCAAAGCTACGCTCGTCGCCAACTCCGATTACTGGGGAGGACGGCCGTTCCTCCAATCCATCGAGATCACGATGGGCCGGTCTTTCCGTGATCAGGCGCTCGATTACCGGCTTGAGCGAGTCGACATTATCGAGGTGTCACCTGAGCTGGCGCGCCGCGGAGCGCAGGAGGGCGAGCATGTCGACATCTCGGCGGCGGTCGATGTGCTCGGCATCTTTTTCCCGGACGCGAACACGCCGCATCTGCGGCAGGCGCTCAGCCTCGCCCTCGACCGCAGCGCCATCCAGGCCGTGATCCTCCAGCGTCAGGGTGAAGCTGCCGGCGGGCTGCTGCCGCGGTGGATGAGCGGATATGCATTTCTGTTCCCCCAGAAGGCAGTCCTCGACCGCGCCCGCCAGGAGCGTGCTTCGTCGGAGTCAACGAACGTGACACTTGCGTTCGATGCCAACGATCCGCTGCAGCGCGCGATCGCCGATCGGGTTGCCGTCAATGCGCGGGACGCAGGACTGACGGTGCAAACATTCCCGGAGTCTTCGAACGCGCATGCACCCGCAACGGCAGCCCGGCTTGGGACCATCCATCTGCAATCCGTTTCGACGTCCGTCGCTCTGTCGGCGGTGGCCGAGCAGTTGGGACGCTCCGACAAGCAGCAGCCAGGCGCGACTCCGGAGGCCCAATACGCCGCTGAGCGCGCGCTTTTGCAGGAGTCACGCTTCGTGCCGGTTGTTTCGCTTGGCGAGGCGTACGCGGTTGCGCCGCGCTTGCGCGGCTGGCAGCTCCGGCGCGATGGCGAATGGTCGCTCGCCGATGTGTGGATCCAGGAGGCGCCATGAGTTTCCGCGCGCGCCTGCTGCTGATGTTCACTGTCACGATCGTGGCGGTCGTCGCCGCCGTAGCGGCGGTCGTCTCCGTTTCGATCCGCCACGCTTTTGACCGCGCTGACGAGCAACACACCGCAGCGCTGGTCGCGCAGATCCGGACAGAAATCGCGCGCCAGGGGGAAGACGTCACGCGCGACATTGAAGCCATCGCGGCACGCGACACCATCACGCGGATTGCCGCCGGCGCACAGCCGAACGCCGACCTGTCCGCGTACGTGAACGAGGCAGAGCCGCTTGCGCGCACCTACCGTCTCGACTTCCTGGAACTCGTTTCTGCCGACGGTTCGATCGTCTCGTCAGCCCAGTGGCCCGCGCGTTTCGGCTACAAGGATGAGTCGTTCACACGAGACCCCAATGCAGCTCCTCCGGGAGCTTTCCTTAAGAAGGAAGAGCTTCCTGCCGGACCTGTGCTCTCGCTGATGTCGGTTCGCGTGGTTCACACCGGTGGAGGCACGATTTATGTCATCGGCGGACGCGGGGTCGATCACAGCTTCCTCGCCGGGCTTGCAGTCCCGAGCGGCATGCGGGTCCTGCTTTGGAAGAGCGATCCCGCGTCGCTGGTCGCGGTGAATGGCCCGGCCGAGGTACAGCGCTTCCAACCGCTGATCGATCTCGCCCGCATCCGCAAGCAGGATGCGAACGCCATTGTTTACCAGACGAACGATCCCGCCGATTCGGAATCCGTGCACGCGCTTCCATTGCTCGCGCCCGACGGCAACGTGCTTGCTGTCCTGCTGGTCGCGAATTCGCGGCGTGACATCATCGCCGTCGAGCGCGGCGTTCGGCTCAACGCGTTGGGCATCGGCGTGGCGGGCGTGCTCCTGGGAATCGTTCTCAGCGGATGGTTGGGAACCCGCATCACGCGGCCGGTTCAGCAGCTTGCCGAGGCAGCGCGCAGCGTTTCCGCCGGCAACCTCGACGTCCGGCTCGACGTTCCTTCCGGCGACGAGCTCGGCGATCTGGCCGACGCCTTCGACCACATGACGCGAGACCTCATCGATCATCGTGATCGGCTGGTGCAGGCCGAGCGCGTGGCCGCATGGCGCGAGTTGGCGCGACGTCTTGCGCACGAGTTGAAGAACCCTCTGTTTCCTCTGCAGCTCACCGTCGAGAATCTCGTCCGTGCGCGCGAACTCGCGCCTGATCAATTCGACGAAGTCTTTCGCGAGGGCACGACGACGCTTCTCCAGGAACTCGCCAACATGAAGGCTATCATCGGCCGCTTCAGTGACTTCTCGAAGATGCCGAGCCCGCAGCTCCGTCCGCTGCAGGTGAACGAGGTGGCGGCGCAGGTGGCGCGGCTGGTCGAACCGCAGCTTGCGCGCGCGACCGGGAAGATAACCGCGGCGCTCGACCTGGCGCCGGACCTGCCGCTGGTCGCCGCCGACAGCGACCTGCTCTATCGCGCGGTGCAGAATCTCGCACTCAACGCCATCGATGCCATGCCGGAAGGCGGCACGCTCACGCTGCGCACGCGTTCCGACGGCCGCGTCGTGCGGCTCGACGTCTGCGACACCGGGCCTGGCCTGCCGCGCGAGGAGTGCGAACGCCTGTTCACGCCGTACTACACGACCAAGCAGCACGGCACCGGGCTCGGATTGGCCATTGTGCAATCCATCGTCAGCGACCATCATGGAAAGGTCTGGGTCGATAGCGATTCCGGACGCGGCACCACCTTCCACATCGAACTGCCGCTGGTGTCGACGACGCCGGCGGCGCAGGAAATGCATGTCTAGTCCGGCCGAATCCGGAGCAGCGCCGAAAGCGCGGCTGCTGATCGTCGACGACGATCCCAACACGCTAGCTTCGCTCTCTCGCGCTCTCCGCCTCGCGGGACACGAGGCCGTCGTGTGCGACTCCGCCGCGCGAGCGCTGGAGATTCTCCGCCACGACAACTTCGACCTGATCTTTTCGGACGTCGTGATGCCCGTGAAAGATGGGCTCGCATTCCTGGAGGAGTTTCGCGCGACCGGCGCGACCACGCCCGTTGTGATGATTTCGGGCCAGGCGCACATCAGCATGGCGGTGAAGGCGACTCGCCTCGGCGCGCTCGACTTCCTCGAGAAGCCCGTCTCGACCGACAAGCTGCTGCTCACCGTCGAAAACGTTCTACGCCTGCGCCGGCTGGAAGAAGAGAATCGTCAACTCCGCCAGCGCCTTGGGAAGCACGAGATCGTTTTCCGCGGCGATACCATGCGACGCATCCTCGCGCAGGTGGATCGAGTCGCAGGCAGCGAGACGCGTGTTTGCATCTTCGGCGACACCGGCACCGGAAAGGAACTGATCGCGCGCGCGCTGCACGACCGCAGTCCGCGCCGCAGCGGCCCGTTCGTTACTCTGAATTGCGCTGCGGTACCGCGCGAACTAGTGGAGTCGGAGCTCTTCGGGCACGAAAAGGGATCGTTTACCGGCGCTGCCGCGCGTCACACCGGAAAGTTCGAGCAAGCGCAGCACGGCACGCTCTTCCTCGACGAGATCGGCGACATGCCGCTGGAGATGCAGGCCAAGCTCCTGCGCGTTCTCGAGCAGAACGAGATCGAGCGCATCGGTGGCGCGAAACCGGTACCCGTGGATGTCCGCGTGGTTGTCGCGACGCACCGCCGGCTCGAGTCGCTGGTGCAGGAAGGGAAGTTCCGGCAGGACCTGTATCACCGCATCTACGTTTTTCCGATCATGTTGCCGCCGCTGCGCGAACGCCGTGAAGACATTCCCGCGCTGGTGCAGCACTTCGCCGCGCAGGTTGCGCAGCAGAACGGATGGAAGCCCGCCGCTTTCGAACCCGGCGCAATACGGCGTCTCGAGCAGCACAACTGGCCGGGCAACGTGCGCGAGCTGCGCAACGTGGTTGAGCGCCTGCTGCTCTTTGCGACAGATGGAGTCGTTACCGAAGCGATCGCCGCCGGCGCCCTGCCGGGCGGGAGCGCGGCGGCCGAGTCTCGCGGCGGATTCACTTTCCCGACTGGAACGCTAGCCGAGCGCGTGGCAGCCGTCGAACGCGAGTCTATTCTTTCCGAACTCCAGCGCAACCAGTTCCACATCACCAATACGGCGAAGGCGCTCGGGCTGGAGCGCAGCCACCTTTACAAGAAGTGCCAGCAGCTTGGCATCGACCTGCGCGCCCTGCGCAACGAGCACGTCTAGCGCCCGCTGGTTGCCTCGTCCCGCGATTCATCCCGGAGCAACCCTGGCCATCAATTCACAATCTTTCGACATGGCAGCCAAAAAGGGTCCCAAACCATGTCACTTCGTTTTCGTTCCCTGTTTCCTGTAATTGGTCTTTTCTTATTTCTTTCGGCGGCGCACGCCGTCGTCCCGCAAACAGGCTGGTGGTACAACCCGAATCAGCCGGGCACCGGGGTATTCATCGAAGTCCAGAACGGCTGGGTCTTTCTGACCACGCAGGTTTACGACTCGACGGGCCAGGCTTCGTGGGCGATCTCGACCGGCGCGATGTCGGGCAGCAGCTTCTCGGGTTCGCTCGACACGTACTGCTGCGGCCAGACGCTGACCGGCCCTTATCAACCGAACCAAAAGACAGGAAGCGTCGGCACCATCAGCCTGTCGTTTACCGACGAGCAGCATGGAAGCATGACGTGGCCCAGCGGCACGGTTCCGATCCAGCGCTTGTCGTTCACCGCGTCGCCGACGGCGGTCGCGCCCCAGGCTGGAGCGCCGCAGCCGGGGTGGTGGTGGAATCCGAACCAGAGCGGCACCGCTTTCCAGATCGACATTCAGGGCTCGAACATTTTCGCCGACGCCATGGTCTACGCGAGCAACAGCACGCCGATCTGGTATCTCGCGACCGGGACCATGTCCTCGCCCACCCTCTACCAGGGGCAGTGGAACGAGTACTGCTGCGGACAGACGATCGGCGGCCCGTTTAAGGCGAACCAGCTGAAAGGCTCGGCGGGTGCGACGACGATCCAGTTCACCAGCGCCACAACCGCTGTCATCACGCTGCCAGGTGGCGGACAAGAGCAGATCCAGCGCTTCATGTTCGGAGGAACACCGCCGCCACCACCACCACCGCCTCCTCCTCCGCCGTCAGGATCGCTCAGCTCGATCAACCACGTCGTCTTCAAGATCAACGAGAACCGTTCGTTCGACCACTACTTTGCCAAGCTCAACGAATATCGCGCGATGAACGGCCTCGGCGCCGACGTCGACGAGCTTCCCGCCGGCGAAACGAATCCGCGCGTTCCCGATTACGCGCCGCAAGGCTCGTTCCACCTGAACACGATGTGCATTGAGAACACGAGCGCGGCGTGGTACGTCAGCCACCAGGACTTCAACCTGTTCAATCTCTCGTCCGATACCCCGACGATGGACGGCTTCGTCTGGTCGGGAAGCGCGGCCGCATACAACGAGGGCGGCAACGACACGTCCGGTTCTCGCGCGATGGGCTACTACGACTACACCCAGATGCCGTACTACTACTTTATGGCGACGGCGTTCGGGCTCAGCGACCGCTGGTTCTCGCCCGGCCCGATGGAAACCGAGCCCAGCAAGATGTACGTCGTCGCGGCCACCTCCGCCGGACACGCGCACAAGCCGGCGTCGTCGGTGAACGTGACGACCATTTTCGATCTGCTGAACCGTGCCGGTATCTCCTGGAAGATCTACTACGAGAACCAGCCGAGTGACGCCATCTACAACTTCTTCCAGCCGTCGGCGGCGCAGAACGCGTCGCACCTCGTGCCCATCTCGCAGTATTTTGCGGACCTGCAGAACGGCACGCTGCCGGCCGTGTCCATGATCGAGCCGGGCTTCGGCAGCCAGGATGAGCATCCAGGGACAGGCAACAACCTCCAGCTCGGGATCGCCGACAACGCCAACCTCATCAATTCGCTGATGCGCAGCTCATCGTGGAAAGACTCGGTTTTCATTCTGATCTACGACGAGACGGGCAGCCTCTACGATCACGTGCCGCCGCCGACGAACGTGCCGAATCCCGACGGCATTCCGCCGCAGGACCTGTTCACCGCCGCGCAGAACGGATATGCCGATCCGCCGGGAGACTTCACGCGCTATGGCTTCCGCATTCCCAACCTGGTGATCTCGCCATTCAGCAAGAAGGGTTACGTGTCACACGTGGTGACAGACTCGACCGCGATCCTGAAACTGATCGAAGCGCGCTGGGGTCTGCCGAACCTGACGCGCCGCGACGCGGTGGCCAGTGATCTCACCGACTTCTTCGACTTCACGAACAAGCCGTGGGCCACGCCGCCGAATCCGCCCGCCCAGCCGACGAATGGGCCGTGCTACGACTCGCTGCCGTAAAGTGGAGGGCCGGCGTCTCCGCCGGCCCCAGTTTTCTTCCCTGATGAATTGTCCTGCTGAACCGAGCTTCCTTGCGCGCTCAGGATCTATGTTGTCTTTCTAATTCTGTGACTCTCCGGTCCCACCACCGAAGCCACCCTGTGGAGGCGGAGGTTTCAGTTCGTACTCCTTCGGCGGCTCGGCGTTGAGCAGCCAGCGCACGAAGTAGTCCCACCGCCTGCGCGTCATGTAGTTGCTCATCGATCCATACCCGTGCCGTTGGTTCGGCAGCAGGAGCAGGTCGAAATCCTTGTTGGCCTTGATGAGCGCGTCCACCACCAGCAGGGTGCTGTACGGCGGCACGTTGTCATCGATCGTGCCATGTGCCAGCAGCAAGTGTCCCCTCAGATTCTTGGCGAGGTTCTGGTTCGCCTGGTCGTCGTAATTGCTGATGCCGTTCGCATTCTTGACCTCCAGGCCCTGGTAGCGCTCGCCCCAATCGTCCTCGTACTCGCGGTTGTCATGGTTGCCGGACTCCGCGATCCCAACCTTGAAGAAGTCGGGATAGCGGAACATGGCGTCGGCCGTGGCATTGCCGCCGCCCGAGTGTCCCCAGATCCCGACGCGATCGATGTCGATGAATGGGAAGCGTTGCGCCAGCTCCTTCATGCCGGCCATCTGGTCGGGCAGGGTATTGTCACCCATGTTGGCGTACCACTTGTCGTGGAACGCCTTCGAGCGCAGCGGATTCCCCATGCCGTCTATCGCGACCACGATGAAGCCCAGCTCCGCGAGCGCAGCCGAATCCTGTCGCGCTGCCGAGAACGAACGCGTGCCGACGCTGCCGCCCTGCGGGCCGGGATAGATGTAGTTGATGATCGGATACTTCTTCGATTTATCGAGGTTGGTCGGCGTGAACATCAGCCCGTAGAGATCGGTCTGGCCGTCGCGCGCCTTCACCTTGATCGGCATCGGCGGTTTCCACCCGGTCGCCAGCAGCTTGCTGATGTCCGCCTTCTCGACGGTCGCGATCGTCTTTCCTGTGTTGTCGCGCAGCACCGTTACCGGCGGAACATCGGGCTTCGAGTAGCTGTCGAGAAAGTACTTTCCCGAGTCCGACATCGAGATTTCGTGGTTGCCGCTCTCGGGTGTGAGCGGCGTCAGGCTCTTGCCGTCGAAGCCGACGCGATAAAAGTGCGCGAAGTATGGGTCTTCGCCCTGCTCGCGTCCAACGGCCACAAACCAAATCTGGCGCGCCTTTTCGTCGACGCGCAGCACCTGCGTCACGACCCAGTCGCCGCTGGAGATCGGATTCTTCAGCTTGCCGGTCGCGAGATCGTACAGGTAGAGATGTCCCCAACCGCTGCGCTCCGTGTACCAGATGAACTCGTTCGATTCCGGCAGGTACTTCCAGTTCACGCGGCCCTGGCCAGATTCGAACTGGGTCGCCGCTGTTTCTTCGTAGATGTCACGAATTGTGCCCGTGGCCGCGTCGGCGACGCGAAGTTGTTCTTTCTTGTGATCGCGCGACGTAGAGACGAACGCGAGCTTCTTCGCGTCGGGACTCCACTCCACGTCGGCCCATTCGCTTCCGCGGCAGATGATGTGATCGCACAGCGTCGAGCGATGCTGATCAGGCGGCATCTTCAGCCGCACCATCTCGCCGCTGTCGGCATCAATGATCACGCGCTCGATCATCGTCACGTTCTCGTCGCCGGGCAACGGGTACTTCCACTGTTGCAGCACCGGGTGACCGACCTTGGTCTCGACCACATACATGTCGCCGACCTTGCGCTGGTCCTGCTGGAAGGTCGCAATCTTCTTTGAGTCGGGCGACCAGACGACGATCGGGCGGTCGCTCTTTACCCAGCCGGCGTTGTCGGTCGCGTAGCCGTAGTCCTTTACACCGTCCTTGGTGAGCTGCGTCTCGTTCTTGGTGGCGACGTCGCGCATCCATAGATTCCAGTCGCGGATAAACACGGTGCGCTTGCCGTCGGGCGAGGGCACGTCCAGGGCCGCTGCAGGCCGTCCGGCAGGAGCCGCAGCCGCAGCCTCGCCCGCCGGACGCTCTTCCGCAGTGCAGGCATTGCCGGCGCGATCGCACGTCCACATCCGCCGCCCAATGCGGAACTTCACCGACTGCATGTCGGGCGTGAACTCAATCGCCTGGAAGGGAAGCTTCTTCGCGTCGAACGCGCGACCCGCTCCTTTCGACAGCGCCGCTGCGACCTTCTCATGATCGAACGCAGGCTGCTTTTGGCCGCTGGCGCCGTCTAACAGCACGAACTCGGTGCCGCCGGCCGTGGTGTTGCGATACCAGAACTTGTCGCCAGGCAGCCAGCTGGCGCGGACCGTGCCAAACACCAGCGGTGTGGTGTTGTAGCCCATGAACTTTTCGGCGCGCTGGTAGTCGGCCACCGTGACCTGCTGCTGGCCAAACGCGAACGAAGCGAGACCACAGACTAGGAGCAGAATCAATGCAGGATGTTTGCGAGATGACATAGCGGTTTGTTCCTTTGGACGCGTAGGCATTCTTAATTTTGGTGGGACTTGAAAGCATCTACGGTGGCTTGCGGCAAGTCAAGCGCGGCAGGGCAGACAAGGACGCGGCTGGCAAACAAGTTATGGTTCGTCTGACGGCTGATCGCAGATAGCTGAGAGCTGAGAGCGGTTCTACCCGCTGTACGCGCGCGCGATCAGCACCAGCGCCCCAAGGTAGCAGACGAACATTCCGACGAGATATCCCTTGGCTTTTGAATTCGAGCCGCGGAATTCGTGCCACACCAGCACGCCCCAGAGCGCCGCGATCATCGGTGACGCCTGTCCGATCGCGTACGATACCGCCACGCCGACGAAGCTTGCAGCCACCAGGTTGAACGTCGTGCCGATGCCCCACACTGCGCCGCCGAGCAGCCCGAGCAGGTGATACGACGCCGGCGCCTTGAAGTATTGGCCCATCCCGACCGGCTCACCGACCAGCGGCTTGCGCATGAGGATGACGTTGAAAACGAAGCAACAGATGACGGAGCCGAGTGTGAAGATCACGGCAACGGTGTACGGTGTCAAGATCGGTGACACGGTCATCGATCGTGTCACCAGCGGCGCCCACGCGCCCATGAGCAGGCCCGAGATCACGCATACGACAACGCCCTTGCGCGACATCCCGCGTCCAGTGCCGAGTGCGCCGTACGCTTTCCCGATCAGGATCACCGCCAGTAGCGCCAATGCGACGCCGCCGGCCAGCAACCCGGCGCTGCCCTTGGGCTGCAGCATGTAGCTGAGCACCACGCCTTCGACCAGCGCGATGCCGATGGATATCGGAAACGCAATCGCCAGGCCGACGATCTCGATCCCTGCGATCAGCAGCACGTTGGCGATGTTGAAGATGAATCCCGCCAGCGCGGCATACACGAGGTTCGACGCGCTCGCGCCGCCGAGGTTCGCCAGGAACGCCGTATCACCGCCGTTTACCGATCCCATCGTCAGCGCCAGCACGACGGAGATCAGGAAGATGCCCCACGCGTAATCCCAGTAGTAGAGCTCGAAGCGATAGTTCTTCGTCAGCTTGAACGTGTTGGCGAACGATCCCCAGCAGACGGTGCTGAGGATGGTCATGACGAGCGCGATACCGAATGTTGTCGGCTGAAACATTGTGACCCTCGCTAACGATTCAACAGCTCTGACAACTGGTAACCGGCAACTGACTACTTCTTCAACAGCGCTTCCACCTCGGCGCGCTTGGGCATCGACGGCGCCGTTCCCGGCCGCGTGACGGAGATCCCCGCCACCGCGCATCCGAAGCGCGTGGCTGAAACAATGTCTCTGCCTTCGGCGATCGCCACCGCGAATCCTCCGGCGAACGCGTCGCCCGCGCCCGTGGTTTCGACCACTGGGCCGGCACTGATGGCAGGAACATGCTCGCTGGTCTTCGCGTTCTTCACCAGCGCGCCCTTCTCGCCGAGCGTGACCACTACATTGCGCACGCCGCGTTTCAGCAGCGCGTCGGCCGCTTTCTCCGCGTCGGCGGGAGTCTTCACAGGAAGCCCGGTAAGCGTTGCCGCTTCCGACTCGTTCGGCGTCAGGTAATCGCACGCGGGATAGACGCTGTCGGGCAACTTGGCTGCCGGCGCGGGATTCAGGATGGTCGGCACCCCGAGGCTGTGCGCCAGCTTCAGCCCGTATTCCACCGTCGGAATCTGTGTTTCGAGTTGCGTCATGAAGACGGCGGACTCGCCGATGCGCTTCTTCGCGCGGTCCACTTCGTCCTTGGTGATGTAGAAGCAAGCGCCCGGCACCACGATGATCGCATTCTCGCCGCGCTTCTCGTCGACGATGATGGTGGCCGCACCCGTAGGCTGATCGGTGCTCGCGAACAGGAACTCGGTGTCGATGCCTTCCTGCTTATAGGTGTCGCGCGCGAGCTGCCCGAAGGGATCGTCCGCGAGCTTGCTCATGAAGGTGACGCGCCCGCCGAGTCGAGCCGCCGCCACCGCTTGGTTCGATCCCTTGCCGCCCGGACCGAGCTTGAACGCCGAACCCATCAGTGTCTCGCCCCAGGCAGGCACATGCGTCGTGCGGAAAGCCAGGTCCGCCACGAAGCTGCCCATGATCGTGATCCACTTATCTGCCATGCGAGGCGCACCTCAACTGGCTATCAGGATGATGAACTTCTGGAAGCCGCACACTGTACACCGTCGGGCGGACATCGGCCAGAACAGAAGAAGCCCTAAGTTCTGGCGCCTGCGCCGTATGCTCTGAAGAGGAGACACCAAAACGAAAACGCCCGATATGCTCGGGCGTTTCTGACAACTGACAACTGGCAACCGGCAACTATTTCAGCGTTCCTGTCTCCAGGTCGATCTTTTGGAACTCAGAGCGGTTGATGCCGTCGCGGATCTGGGCGGGCGTCTTGCCCTTGGAGGTCTGGTCGGCGGCGTAGAGCGCTTCTTTCATGCAGACATCGCATCCGGCGCCGTGAGTCGTCTCAAAGCAGGTACGCAGGCTGGTGTGTCCCATGCGCGAGCAGTGACACTTGCAGGGAAGCTGATAAAGGACCGAGGAATTCGCGGCTGCCGCTTCATAAGCCCGCCGCTGAGCTGGATTATCGGCGAACCAGAGCTGTCCCTTGCCGAGGATGGGGGCGAGCTTGGCGCCTTTTGGCGGAGGCGTCTTGTGATACGCGTCGTCGGGAAGCTGCGACCAGCTGCCGATTGCCGCCATCAACACCACCACTGCGGTAACTACCATTCTGCGCGCCACACCTGCCTCCTCACCCGAAACCGAATACCCTATTAAAGCACGAAGCCCGCGTCTCCGCGGGCTCGTCTCACTGCCAGTAAAGGTGGTACCCCGGTATGAATCTGGATTAGTCCGTATGTAACGTTTAGACCGCACCCCGCCTGGCGGGTCCCCTCCGGACCTGCTATGGCACTTCAGTGCTAGGATTCTCGTTTTTCTCGTTCTTTCCGTATGTGACAGCCATCACATGTGTCGGGTGGCGGGTTTGGTCCGCCGGCGATACGATGGACTCAGGATGCAGACACCCAACATCGGCATGTCCAACAGCAAGAGCGGCATGCTCTTTAGCGAAATCTGCCGCGTGGCGCTGGACTCCTTCCGGCTGAACAAGGTGAGGTTCGCTCTCACGGCCGTCGGCATGATCATCGGCACAGCCTCGCTGATCCTGGTCACCACCATCGGTTTGACCGGGAAGCAGTACGCCCTGAATCAGATCCAGGCGATCGGCGCGAACATGATGATCGCCGAGTACGAGGGCGGCGGCAGCGGAACCCAAAGCTCCGTGCCGCAGGACTTCCTCACCATCGATGACATGAACGCGGTCGTGCAGCAGGTGCCGAGCATTCGCAACGCCTCGCCGATGGTTCAGCTTCAGGAACGCATCCCGATCGGCAACGGCAAGGAGCGCGACATCCTGGTTCTCGGCGTCAACGACCAGTACCAGTGGATTCGCAACCTGCAGGTGCTCGCCGGACGCTTCTTCGATCAGGACGAGGTGCAGTCGCGCGCCAAGGTCGCGTGTTTGACGTGGGAATTCGCGCAGCGCACTTACGGCAGCCAGGAGGCGGCCGTCGGCCAGGTCATCAAGATCAGCGGCCTGCCCTTCACCGTCATTGGAACATTCAAGGAGCGCGCGGAGACCTTCGGCCAGTCCGAGCTGGCGCAGGACACAGTGGTCATGCCGTTTACCACTGCGCGTTTCTTCAACGGCAACGACACCACCAAGCAGATCTTCTTTTCCGCCGCCGACCCTGGCGACGTTCCGCGCGCGACGCAGTCCATCTACGACGTGCTGAAATCGCGCCATCGTCCCGAGTCGGTCTACAAGGTCACGAACCTGACCGAGGTGCTGGCCATGGCGGCGCGCGTCGCCAACGCGCTGACGCTTGTGTTGCTGCTGGTCGCCGCGGTCACGCTCGTGGTCAGCGGCGTTGGCATCATGAACATCATGCTGGCCAACGTGAGCGCGCGCATCCGTGAGATCGGTATCCGCAAAGCCATCGGCGCCACGCGACGCGAGATCCGCATGCAGTTCATGACGGAAGCGGTCTTCATCGCGCTCGTCGGAGGCGTGATCGGAACCATAATCGGCCTCGCCGTGCCGTTCTCTGTGCGGTTCCTTACCAGCTACCGCATCCCCATCTCAGGGCTCTCGGCGATCATCGCCATCGTGACTTCGACCATCGTCGGGATCATCTTCGGGACGTTACCCGCCACACGCGCCGCACAGGCCGACCCGATCGAGAGTTTGCGCTGGGAGTAGCGCTGCTGGTTTGTCATCCCGAGCGGAGGCTGCGAAGCAGCCGAAGTCGAGGGATCGCTACCTTTTACGTGATGCCGGCTTTCGCGCGCGTTTCTTCTTTCCGGTCGCTGATCTTTTCTGCGCTGTCTTCGCCATCTTCTCTCGCGTCTTCTTCGGCAGCTTCGCCATCACCTGTTCATAGCTCTCGCGGATGTACTCGCGCAGTTCCGCCGGTTCCAGGGCGTTGTATTCCTGGCAGGCCACCCATTTCGCGCGCGCGAGATAAGGCGCGGGAATTACGCCTTCGCGCTCGAGCAGTTCGTGGAACCGCTCTTCGCTGCACTTGAAGCTGAACTTATAGGTGTCCGGCTCGATCGGCGCCAGCAGAAACATCTTTCCGCCGATGCAGAACAGCAGGCACTCCCACTGGACTTTTTCCGTGGCGTGCGGCAGCGCCAGGCAGTACTCCCGAAGCCATTCAAGATTCATGACATTCCGATTCGGCGATTCTTATCCCTGGTTCGGCGTCTCGCCGAGCGTGACGCGCACATCCATCTTCTTCTTGCCGCGATAAAGCGTCACGGTGACGGTATCGCCGGCGCGATGCTGGTCCATGATCTCGGCGAAGTCGCGCTGATCCTGAATGTCGTGCCCGTCGATTGCGACGATCAGGTCACCGCCCAGCAGGATGGGCGTGTTCCCGATATACGCGCGCTGCGAGCCGCCCTGGATGCCGGCATGTTCAGCCGCACCTCCGCGTACCAGGCTCATGACGAGCAATCCGTAATCCGCCGGCAGACCAACCTCCTGCGCCAACTCAGGCCCGATCGGTAGAGCTCTTGCGATGCCGATGGACGGCCGCCGGACGTGTCCCACGCTGACCAGGTCATTCAGCGCGGCCTTTGCCGTATTGATCGGGATGGCGAACCCGATTCCCGAACTCTGCTGCGCTCCGCCCGTGGCGATCATCGTGTTGATGCCGATCACTTCGCCGCGCGAATTCAGCAGCGGCCCGCCGGAGTTCCCCGGATTGATGGCAGCGTCGGTCTGGATAGCTTCATCGATCCGGCCGCCGTTCTCCGGCTCGTCCACCGACCGGATCGAGCTGATGATCCCGCGCGACATCGTTCCCGTCAGTCCGAACGGATTGCCGATCGCATACACCTTCTGCCCGACCTTCAGCCCGCGCGAGTCGCCAAGCGTGGCCACCGGCAGGTCGCTCGCGTTGATCTGGAGCACCGCCAGGTCCAGCCGCTGGTCGAAGCCCACCACCGCTGCGCGGTATTTCTTCTTGTTCTGCAGCGTGACCTCGACCTGCCGCGGGTTCAGCGCGATCACGTGGTAGTTGGTGATGATGTGGCCCTGCTTGTCGATGAGAAATCCCGACCCCTGGCCTTCCTGCGGCACCGCGCCGTAGAAAAAGTCGAAGGCCAGCGCCTTCGAAGTCACGTTCACCACCGCTGGAACCACGCGGTTGTACACGTCGACGTTGTTCTGCTCCTCGGCGTCGAGATGCTCCGGCCCCGCGGCCTGCGTGAGCTTCAGCTCCGACGGGCGCGTGACCCAGCTCGCATCGCGCAACGCAGTCGGAGCGTAGTGGCTGGTCGTCAGGAAGTAGAACCCGAACACCAGCAGGACGGCGAAAAACAGAGGTCGTAAAAGGCGCATATCGATCTTCGTCGTGAACCTTCTATTTTAGTGGACGCGCGAAGGAAATCGCCGGAATTGAAATACCGATGATTGCCAGCCGTACCGCTCCGTGCTCAAATCGGCGAGATGCTTGACGTTCGCGATGAAACTCCACGCGACTGGAAAGATATTTACGAGGTCGTTCGGTCTGCCTTCGGTCAGTCGGCCGAGGCTGAACTCGTAAACGAGCTGCGAAAAGCCGGCGATAGTGTCGTCTCGCTGGTGGCCGTGGAAAACGGCCAAATTGTTGGACATGTTCTGTTATCCAGGATGGGCGCTCCGTTCCCGGCATTGGCCCTTGCTCCCGTATCGGTCATTCCCACAAGACAGCGGAACGGTATTGGATCAGCCCTGGTCAGGCGAGCTGTGAGCAGGGCTCGCGCCACAGGCTGGGCGGCTATCTTCGTTCTGGGTGATCCGAACTACTACGAACGGTTCGGTTTTAACAGGGAGGCGGCAGCGGGTTTCACGTCACCTTACGCCGGAAGCCATTTTATGGTGCTCAAGCTGTTGCCATCGCTTCCTGCTACAACCGGCGAGTTGCGCCACGCGCCTGCGTTCGCCGCTCTCGATTAAATCCAACCGGCAGTCTTGGCGGAAATTCAAACTGAGAAACGACCGAAATTCCGGCGGCTATGGCGTTCGGGCGACGTCTTATGCCAGCTTCTTCAGCTCTTGCCAAATTCGATCTACCTGTTGCTGGGTGGCGGACTCCGGGCCGGAGTTGTCGATCACATAGTCCGCGCGCGAAGCTTTGTCTTCGTCCGATATCTGCGCGCGCGATCGTTGCTCCGCCTCGATGCGTGCTTTATCCAGCGACATCAGCGTGCGATTAGCAAAGCGCTCGGCCTTCTGTTCGGGCCGGCAGGTCACGACCACGATCTTGTCGAAATCCTTCTCGGCGCCGGCTTCGTAGATGAGCGCCGCTTCGACAACAGCGATCCCGTGCGGGTCCTTGCTCGCCACCTCCGCCATCCACTCGTTCTGCCTGGCGATGACTGCCGGATGAATAATGTGGTTGAGTTCTTCCACGCGCGACGGCGTACCAAACGCTTTGGCGGCCAACTGCATCCGGTTGATCTCGCCGCTGGGATCGAGAATCTCCGGTCCGAAGCGCTCCACCACCCCGTGATACGCCGCGCCGCCGGGCTGGATCATCTCTTTCGCGATCAGGTCGGCATAAGCGACGTGCGCGCCCTGCCGCTCGAGCAGGCGCGCAACCGTCGTCTTGCCGCAGGCGATACCGCCCGTTAGTCCAACGCGAAGCATCTCATCGTCCTCGCCGCATCTTCGCCGCTTTCACCGTGTTCGACATCAGCATGGCGATCGTCAACGGGCCCACGCCTCCCGGCACAGGGGTGATCGCTCCCGCGACCTGCGCCACCTCGGGATGAACGTCGCCCACCAGCGTGAAGCCACGTTTGGCGAACGATTCGGCGCGCTTCGCGTCGGCAGGGAAGAGTCGCTGGAATTCCGCGGGGTCCGACACGCGATTGATGCCCACGTCGATCACGGTTGCGCCCGGCTTAACGAAATCGCGCGTGATCATCGCCCGCCGCCCGATCGCGGCAACAAGAATGTCGGCGCCGCGACACACGCCCGGCAGGTCGCGCGTCTTGGAATGGCAAACGGTAACGGTCGCGTTGGCGTTGATGAGCAACATCGACATCGGTTTGCCGACGATGTCCGAGCGTCCCACCACCACCGCGTTTCGTCCCGCGATCTCGATCTTGTACCGCCGCAGGATCTCCATCACGCCCGCCGGTGTGCACGACACCAGCCCAGGCCTCTGCGTCGAGAGGCGTCCGACGTTCAGCGGATGAAAGCCGTCCACATCCTTATCCGGCGAAACCGCCATGAAGATCGCCTTCGTGTCGATGTGCGGCGGCAGTGGCGACTGCACGAGTATCCCATCGACATCGTCACGCGCATTCAACTCGTGCACCAGCGCGATCAGCTTTTCCGTGGTGATCTTCTCGTCCGGCGTGAGGTGGACCGACTGGATGCCAAGCTCCTCGCACGCCTTCACCTTGTTGCGAACGTAAATCTG